>Ga0209084_1002862_pt1 | contig 12975 bp, 9 predicted proteins | sample C_130820_MF_Meta_FD_187309 | JGI IMG/M metagenome (GOLD analysis project Ga0209084, IMG submission 187309) | Freshwater microbial communities from Lake Croche, Canada to study carbon cycling - C_130820_MF_MetaG (SPAdes) (version 2) | ecosystem: Environmental > Aquatic > Freshwater > Lake | place... | reverse complement strand
AACATGTCTTGGCTTTGAAGCACTTGGCCGACTCGGCTTGGGTGTTCGAACTTCTGCGCCAGTGCCGCCTCGATGTGATTCCACGGCAGCCGTGTAGCCAGCACCGCCAAGGGGTCGTTCAAATTGATCATGGCGTCAATTCGACTGCGGAAAAAGTCCACTGCTTGCATCTCAAAATCCCTCAGAAAGTAACTCTCAACATAACGCTTCTTGGGGGATTTGGTGTACCGAAAATGTAAAAAAAGCTAGCATTTATGCGGGGTTACGGGTTTTGCAGGGCCGACTATATACGCGACCACTGGGATTCATTAAGACTACCGTTTATAAAACTGGTATTGTTCAATACCGCAGTTTGAAAATCTGCCGCATCCAAATTACACTGAATGAAGCTCGTACCCACCAGATTGGCGTTGTGCCAGCGACTCTGGCGAAGGTCGCATTGGTAAAACACGGCATTAGCGAATGATCTATTCGCCGCGTTCAAATCGGGTAACGTTTGATTCCGAATAGGCTTGCCGAGCCGTATGCAGGCCTCAATGTCCGACCAATCGAAATGACTGGTGGTCATAGAAGTGTCCTCACAGAGTCGATGTACACATCTCGAAGGTTCGCACCATCAAGGCACACTTCGGTAAGTTCTGCTTGGTACAAGCTAGAACCTGTCAGGTCAGAACCGGAAAGCTTGGCTTTTCTGAGCAGTGCTTGAAAAAAATCAGCTTCGACGGCGTTGACGTCCTCAAGGTGCGTCCGCATGAGTTGACTCTTTGCAAAACTGGCTTTATGGAGCACAGAATGACTCAAGTCAGCTCCACCTAAATCGCAATGGACCAGTGCAGCGAAAGACAAATCGACAAATCGAAGCTGCGCTTGGGGCCAGCCGCTGCGAATTGCTCGAAAACCTTTCAACTGGGAGTGATTCCAATTGCTTTGGTTACTTTGCACTTGTTCAAAAAAAGAATCGGTCCAAAAACTATGGCGCAAATCCGCCTGTACAAGCGCACATTTATTCCAACGAGAGCCAGAAAAATTTGCACTTACCGCATGTACTTTCCAAAGCACACATTTGGCGAGTGTGGCATTCAACCAACTGCTGGATTTGATATTGGTCTCCAACAACGCTGTGTTTGTAACACTTGCGAAATCAAAGCACGCTTCTGACAAATCGGCCTTATTAAGCAGTGCTTTGTCAATTTGCGCACCTTTGGCCTGGATAGTCCTCAGGCAGGCGCCACCAAGCTGAGTACCCAGCAGCTTGGTATACGAGAAATTTGCACACTCAGCATTGCAATGGGCCATGTTGGCATTGCTTAAGTCGCTGCCAGAAATATTGGCTTGGGCCAAATTTGCTTGGGTAAACACTGCTCTTTGCAAATTGCAACCGCTTAAATCAGCCCCGTCAGATCCGCAAATTCAAAAAAGCAATCTGAAAAATCAACCCCTGAAAGCTGAGCACCTGTCAAATTTGCACCCGAAAAATCCCGCCCCATTAAAGCTACACCATCTGAAACCCACTGAACAATTTGCCGTCCAAGCTGCAACGCAATTGCTGGGTCGAGTACTTGCGATGGAGACAAAGGCGTGGGAGATGCCAGACGGGCCTTTCCCTTCAGTGCATGTAACTCCCTACCGGTTGAAGAGGATGCTATTTGTCCCGATTGCTGAATAAGGTCTGCCATATCGGTTGATCGCTTATCTATACCGGCGGCGCGTTCTAAAACATGCTGCCACTGCTGCGCATGTGAACTCTGATTATTATCAATTGGATCGTTCGCCCCACTATATGAGACATTGACCTTCAGTTCACTAATTTGTTCGCGAAGAGTGTCTCTTAACCCGTTTGCATGTTCACTCAACCTCGATTTTATTGCCTCAACTTCCAGCATAATCTCGGATAAATTATTGCCTCCTTTGGACAGCTCTCGAAATCTCGAAAGATCAACTCCAATGGGTGTGGCTGTGTCTTGCTTGCGCTCAGGGTTCCCGAGATGATTAGTTTCGGACTCTATATTTTTTAATATTTCATCCTTCAACGCATTACTGCCGGTTGAATCGCACTTTGCAGGCGGGTTCGGTTGCGTTACGCAAGGTGTGAGTTGCGCTTCATGAAACGCATGGATATGCGCAGTCGCTTTATCGGTGCGAAGCTTCATTACACTGGCATATTCGTCCAATGTTTTCGGTGACTCAGCAATATCTTCATATGCCACCATGAGCGAAGTGACATCCAGACCATCGCTGTCTGCAACAGGTGTCTGCCCACGCCAGCACGCAACCCCTATATCAAGAGTCGGAATAAACCATACCGTGTCAAATACTAGTTTCACTTCCTGAAGCGCATTGTTCTTGAGTTGTGCGAACGCCCGAACTGTAAAGTTCGGTAAGTTTCCCTCAATCACTGGCTGGGAAACGTGCATACCTTCAAGCCGGTAGGACTCATCGCCCGCAAACCACCCCTCAACGCGCTGATCCTCGGGCATCTGGTTATAAACTCTCCAATCAAGATTTACCGGGAGTTCGCCAAAATGGTTTTTAAACCATTTTGAGTCATAAGTCCCCGCGAACTGAACACGTGGTTTCCATCCAATTTTCATTGGTCCCATCGCAGCGGGTGGGTATGGATTGCGTCTGTCCACCACGGGAATATGACTGTACTCAATATTCGGCATTAAACCGTGGCTAGGGCCTCTTAGCGCGGGAAATGCATTTGAACTCCACCCGCGCCCGACAGGATTCGGTTCGTAGCCAGCGCCTCCAAAAGCATGCTCAAAACTCAATGGCATCGAAACAAATGGGGCAGGTTCACTCACTTCATAAAATGGTAGCAGCCCGTAGCGCCACGTGCGATCCCCATAAACTGTCAACTGCTTATCGATTGTTGATAACTTGAGCCGCACCGAAAGGGTAGTGACGGGAACTGCGTTCGGCGCATATGCAGAACCTAACACAATCGCTTCTGCGCATGCCTTTGGCATCGCCTCATCCAATACCTGGCCATGTGCTAGAAACTTGATCAGCCGCGCCCACTGAGCAGCCTCTGGAAGCAGGCTGTTGATACGATCTGTTCCAAGCGGGAAAAAGCCCAATACCGACGTGACAAAGTTATTCTGTCCAAACTGCTTATATGTTCGGTACAGCAAGCTAAGTGATGCGGGTTTTACGATCTTCATAACATCACAGATAGATCTTCAGTTCTCTGAGGTTAATTTCTAGACCTTCGGTGTTCAGTGTCATTTCACCGGTGCTTACATTCAACACCAGGCTGGTGCCGGCTTCATTGTTTTCTAGATTGAAAGAGCCACCCGAAATATTGATGTTGGTAGTTGCACCAGCGACAGATATGGAGGTGCTACTACCTATCACTGAAACAGCAGTTGAAGCGCCGACTACTTTGACATCATTTTGTACTCCAATTAGGTTGGTCGAAGTACTCGCCCCAATGAGTGACGTGGAGATACTGGCACCAGTCAAAGAGTCGGAAATATCGCTTCCAGTGAGGGAGGTTTTTATAGCGCTCCCCACCACGTTTACCGAGGTTGTGGAGCCCGTTGCACTGACATCTTGGCTGATACCAGTCAGCGATGTCGACGTGCTTTGGCCAACCATATTGGTACTTACGCTTGAACCAGTCGAACTCGACTGAGAGCTACTCCCAACTGCGTTCACCGAAGTTGATACGCCTACATAAGAGTTGGTTGTTTGCGATCCGGTTAAATCGGTGCTAACGCTTGCACCAGTTTGAGATTCATTAATGACGATGTTTTGTGTGTTCGTGTTTTGACTTGTGCCATTGACCGTGTTGATGTTTGTGGAATCGCCTGTCACCAATGAAGAGCTATACGTCGTCGTAAACTCGGAATCACTTGAGCTAACGACCCCTTTTTGAATACTGTAAGTAGATCCGTAGGATTCAGATTTGCTCAAGAGACCACTTGAGCCACTTTCGGATTGCGAGTAGCTATAGCTTGCACCCTGCGAAAACGAGGAGCTTTTGAAATCCCCAGTTTGATAGGCCTCCTGAACGATCCCAACCGCTTGAGGTAAGTTGAAGGCGGAAGAGCGTCCATACTGGACGCTCAGACTATCACCATAAGTAGTTGAATAATTGCTACCCACCGTGGTATTTGCAGACCATTCCTGCGGCTTGATGCTTATATTGCCATCAGAAGCAACAATACTTTGAATCTCGGGAATTTCCGATTGATCTTCTGATCGAGCAACGCGAACCGTTACGCCAACCTCGGGAATGGTCGTCATAGATGCAGAGACTTTGACCCAAACCAAAGGGGCGCCCGGCGGATCGGTCGCAAACCGGACGTAAACACCCCACCTATTTGTGGATTGCTGACTCGCCGCAGAATCGGTGAATGCGCCTTGAACCGGATCAAACTCGTTGGGATCGTAGTATGGCCATGCCGAGCCAGTAGTTGTGGCGCCATCGGGTGCTACCACCTGCGCAAGCACCGAACCCTGCTGTGTTTCTTGCAAAGAGAAAGGAGTTACCAACAAGTGGCTACCGATTGCACTGAAAGTGTTGGTGTAACTTCCGTCTATGGAGGCTTGATGCTCCACTGCGGTAACGACCCAATGGGAGTCGTTCAGCTCCCACCGGGTGGCGTTGTCAGACCATTGATTTTGCGGTACGGTTGTGACCAGAAAGGTGTGTCCACCCTTTAACTGGGAGCAGTTGCTTACACCTGTTAATACTTGCTTACCAGCATCAATAGTTGACTGAGTGAGAGCAGCATAGTCATTAGCCTCGTTATCACCACAACCGTACTGGAAAATAAAATACTGATCAAAAACAAGTCCGCTTTGTCCTTTTTTTGAGGCCGAGTAAGTGATGAGTTGGTTTCGCGGATCTTCCAAATCCGCTGCATTTATTTCACTGGTAAACTGAACGCTTGTTCCTGACGTAGTTAAATTCTCGCTAAAGCTATAGTCAGAAATTGTGTTTTCCTGCTCCAGTCCGAGTTCACTTACGTCAGTCCAACTCAACCGCAATGGACTGTCTGCACCGACTGGGTAGGCCGGTGTATTTGAAAATACAATGGTGTGGTCAATCGCGCTTGTTTTAAAATAAAAAAAGATATGCGCCTTCGACATTAGGCGTTTGACAAACTCCCAATCACTTTCACCCGCCTGAAGCCAGTTTTGAACCCGACAGCACGCTTGATTATTGGAATTCTCAAACAACATGTCTGTATCACATGCAATATTTTGGCTTTGCATTACACTTCGAATAACCTGTCCAATTGACATATTGGAGAAAATTCGATAATGGTTCGTTAATGTAAGGCGCCATGCTAACGGACGCAACGTCATCTTGTATACAGCCGTCTTTTCTCTGGTAAACGTCGTAACCATTCCATTGAAATAACTGAAATTAGCTGCCACTGAGTCGTCTAGTATGGCATTCAAAAACCGTTGGTTAGTATAGTTTTGACTCAGACTTTCGGCGCTCATTGCGTCAGATGGACGGAGGACCCCAACCGTCAGACTTCTTCCAATTACTTTACCAATCAACAATTCAATATTGCCTGGGTCAACATATTGATACTCTGTATTTGCATGCAATGTAAGTTCGTATTCAAAGAGCTCGGAGATACTCTCCGAGCCTTTAAAGTGCGTGAGACGAAATACATCGCTTCCGACTATTCCTTCGTCGCAAAACAGTGCAAAACTTAAGCGACTATTTTGATACTGGTTGATTACTTCTATGCCAACCGGGGATGCAAGGTCTTGCGCGATCATGGCATTTCCTGCTCTCTAGCTTTAACTAGCATCTGCACCGTTCTTGTTTCGCCCAACCGACCTGCGGGTAGGCTATTGGGATGGGATTGATCTGGTTTATATTTCAACCATGAAGCTTTCCCCAATCTCAATCCGATGCGAGCCTTATTAGACAAAATAGAAAATGGTATTTCTACTTTATGCACTTTGAAGTTAATCCAAACATCCTGATTCTGACAGTTTATCAAACGGATAATATTTTCGATTTTTTTTATATCTAGTTTTTGATCATACGAAAATACGCTTGCAAGCATTTCAAAACTAATAGGGCCAACCACCAATCGCACGCAAGACTGTCGGTCCCAAATACTTCGTCCCAGTATTGAGTCAACGCCTAGCCGCCGACTACCTAGATAATGTTCATTGAATTTTCCGACGGGCACCCATTGCGGCACAAGAAGTTCGGCATGAACTGGGCAGTCAAAATATGCAGTTAGCACGCTCTCAAGGCCAGAGGCACTGCGCCTAACATTGATTAAATTCTCCCCAAGCGCCAGCCAGCTAATTAATGGAACTGGTACTTGCGTAGATGCCCTGTCTGGTTGTATACCCATCAATGCGCTGATGCGCTGGGCCTGTAGGGTTTCAGAAGGATGTGTGTTATTGATTCCTGGCTGAAGACCCAAACGAACTTGATATCGCAGATGATTCAATCGATTATTGAATATATCTAAAAAGTCTCGCAGTGCTGTTTGGCCCAGTTGCTCCAGCTCTTTTATCCACTCCAGAAATGGTTCCGGTAGGGGTCCAATTACACTCGCGAGACAGAAGTCAACTGTTTGAATGATCGCATGTCCGTTCCGATCCAGCTCGAAGTTGCTGTTGTTTTGGATTGGAAAGGCGAGACTTAAGTCCGACCGGAATTGAATGCCTTTTAGTTTGGCGGCTTGGGGTTGGCTGCTGGTTTGAACCGACGACAAAACTCGCAAAAGTTGAATGCTGTCCAACTTTTGCAGTTCAATTAAGTGTTCGCTTAGAGTGCGATCTTGGAGCCGCACAATGGTTCCCATGTTTTTATAACCTTGGAAGAGTTCGTATACTCAACGCTTAATTGAACTACCGAATTGACGGATGCGTACATTGCGAAAAAGTAGCGCAAGACCGACGCAAAAAGCAACATTCCTCCCGTTTCAAAGAGTGCGCGATCTATAGTCAGACGGATATGCGTTCCATGTAGAAAGCCTCGGTTGCCACCAATCATGGATGGATACACAATTGCCCATGCTTTGATGCGGCGAATACTGTCAATTTGTCGGATTCCCGTGACTCCTGCCGGACCAACATGGCATCGCAGCATCTCCTTGAGCGTTGAGAGCGCCTGTGGGCCATCAACGAGCGAGAGAAAATTAAGTGAAAGCTGGGATACCAATGCCCAGGGTCGACCACCAGTTCCAGTCGGAGTTGAATGAGGCGATGGTTTGCCCAATAGGTGCATACTTTTTACTGCGCCCGGCCCTTCTAAGGAGAGGGAGTGGTTTTGTGCCAGATGTTCAGGGAGTCGCCTGTTTGTGCATAGCGCTTGGCCGACGACGATGACTGGATCAGGAATTACGTCTTGATTATTGCTGTCCAAGAAAGATATATAAACTTCGCTTCCCGCCAACGACCCTACTTGGTTTTCCTCGCGGCGAATCACATAGAAATAGTCTTGTTCTTCGAGAGCGTTACAACTTTGCATCTCAAAATTGGGCTTAATTGCGCGTTGGGAGCCATCGCTTTTGATACCGCACAGCTCTTGTAACTCGTATATCTCGCATTGATGATGAATTCTTTCATCCGCCTGGAGCAAATATTCAAACTGCTCATGCCCCACTTTGAGTGGCTCAATGCGTTGCTGGAATAGGTTGACCAACGGTAGACAGTTTAATTCTATGCTTTTTGGGGACAGTTGCTGAGAGTTTGCAATATACGCGTTAAAACGAAAGTAGAGATCAAAGCCTTGGGTTAAGCCCTGCATCTCAATTGCAGGGATCTCAAAAAATAAAAACTTTTCAGGAAACGCAAAATACTCCTGTAGAAGTCGATATCCCGGATGAACGTTCACACGACTAGGCAAGGCTGCGTCACTTTCGTCCATGCCTCTCCAGCTTATTTTACCGTCCAAGCATCTAACAGGTTCATTTCCTTTTAACTCGGTGACATAGATGACTTCAAGATTTGCAGTTAATAATTCGTGCAAAGGAAAAGCATTTTTCTGGGTTGTGTCTAGGTAGAAGCGAAAAACTACTTTTTTATCGAACTTTCGAAATGATTCGCTAATTGGAAGTATGCGAACTTTCAGAGAACCCGTCATACCCAGATGCTCCGGTTGTTCTGATAACGAGTCCGACTTCAACAGTTCAACTTCCGTGACTTGGAAGGGGAACAAGGGGGTTTCAGATGATGTTTGAAGCCTGACAGCAATGGGGCGGCCATGCGCATCACTGGTGTCGGCCTTCACCAGCTGCCCCTTTCTCAGCACCTCTCCCTCTTTAACGCTTGGAAGAACCTTTGCGTGCGCAACCATCATGCTTGGAAGTGGTGCCGCTAAGTGCGGATAAATGTTTTGCAACAAGTCGTTGGCAAGCATGGACTTGCATGAATCCATTTCATGCCGCACCCGCGCCGTCAAAAACGCAAACGACTGCATTAGCATTTCAATTTGCGGATCACGCAAACCCGTCTTTCCCAATCCCAAAGCATTGGCTTCTTTCGGGTGGGCTTTTGAAAAGCTCTGCGTATCTTCTCGCAAAGCCGAAAGCTCATCCTGAAAATGCTTCTTTAATTGATTGGAGTACGCTTTCATCTTATCTACTTCATGAAGGCATGATCGCCATGTCTAATTTAATACTAAATGATGAAAGGTCTTCGCGTAACTTAGCCATTATCTCTGCTTGAAATGGCATCAATGGGTTTTTTGCACCTTGGATAGATACTCGGACATTTACTAATCGGGGTTCATGAATCTCTATCAAGTTTTGAATCTTGCTACAGTATTCAGCAACGTCAGTGCTCGATGCATAGCCTTGCCCGGTAATCGGAGATACGTCGAAGCCCACGAGGCTAAGCCCTGAGCGTCCCCGATACATGTGCGAACTTACTATGCGTTGAATTTGATTTTTAATCAGCTCGCGCATATTTTGCTTAGTGTCTTCCCACTGCACATCACGGCTGGCATGTGCAATGCGTTCGAACAGATATAGCATTTGCGCTGCTTGAAGTCGTTTTATGAAGTGAATGCTGTAATCGGGCCGTTTTGCAATAGGCTCCAACCCGCAGGAACCACTCCTCCGGCCGTGACGTCTGAATTTTGGATCGTGAAAGTCCACAGAATTTCTGTGAAGTTGATTTTGAACTGCTCAGTGGGCATGTCATCCGGATGGGTTTGCAGTTGAATTTCACTGATCAAGGCATCTCGGAGGGCATAAGTCATAATATTGAGCATTTGCTCACCCGAGTTTCTCAAAATGTATATATACGTTGGTGTTTTCGCGGTGGTGCCTATGGGTTTTGCCCGCAAGCAATAATCATAGAGTTTCGTGGATGTTGGATCAACGTATTTTGTACAGGTGAATTCGGTGATAATCGGGCGTCCAGATGTCCGAGCGCCGTTACTCACATCCGTGGTAACCTGTTGCTTCATGCCTTGATGAAGCGATACCAACTCGAGGTAGGCGCCTGGAGCCGTCCCTCCAGTGATAGGGTTGGAAAATGGATTATTCCAATTTCCTGCCGCGTTAATGAAACTTGGGCCAGGGCTTTGAACAATGGTGGTATCACCGGGTTGCAGTAGTATTAAGTCCATGATTCTTTCCTTTTTAATTAATTAACCGGGCAGGTTGGCAACTAGGCGAATTGATGTTGTGAGCTCTTCTAATTGAAAGTGTGGGCGTAGAAAAACTACTGCGTTGTATGACCCCGGTGATCCGGGCACGTCTGTGACCACAACTTTCGCTTGACTTAGTGGATACGCCGCTTTTGAACTTTGCGGGGCACTCTCGTCTAAGAGCACATATTGAATGATCCAACTGTTTAAAAACGACTCAACGTTTGCGCGAGTTAAAAAGCTGCCAATTTTGTCACGCATGATTACTTTGATGTAATGGGCGAAACGCGATGCTGCCAACATATACGGCAACAGGGCAGACAGTTTTGCATTGGCAGTTGCGTCGTCGTTGATGTAGGCCTTCGGTTGATTTAAGGTCTGCCCTCCAAAGAACACTGCGGTGCCAGCGCCTTTGGTGTTGCATAGCGCTATGAAACCAAGGTCCGTGAGTTCTTTTTCCCGGCGATCGGTGATTGACACCTCCGTAGGACAGAACAATGCCTGAACATCTGCATTGGTTGGGTAAATGGGGTAGGTATATAGCGGCAACCCCTCAACGAGTCCACCCCCCTCTACTCCACGGATAGCCGCAGTCCAGCTATAGACCGAGAAGGCATTTGTAATGCGTTCCGCTAGGAAATATGCGGCATTTCCCCATAGAAAATCTTCATGCACTGCGGCATTTGAGTGTTCTTCAAATGCAAAACCGTCAACTGGCATGCTTTTGGCGCCATATGGCAGACGCATCAGTACATGCGGTAGGACGAGCGTGACGTAGCGCGAGTCCTCGCTTTCACGGAACTCTTGAAATCCGACCAGATCGACGCTTTCAAAGATTTTTTCCAAATCTCGCGGTTTCGCCAACTCGTCGTAGCGATTCATTCCAAATATTTCCGGCGACGCCGCAGCAATGAACGGCGCGTGTGCACCAGCGGCAATTTCAGATATTTTGGTCAAAAACTCTATTTCTTGGGCAGAGCGACCAATCTCATAACCGCCGACCAAAATGCTGTACGGCTCGCCTCCCAAGGTGCCATAGCAAGCTTCGTAAATCATTTTGAACAGCTTGCTCTGGTCTTTATCGACCGCCTTGTCCATGTCGTCAAACAGCTCCGCCTTGGTTGCATTGAAGACGTTGAGTTTGAGCAACTTTCCAGTTTCGGCGTGGGATACCAGGTAATGCAGTCCGCGCCAGGTTGCTTCAAGCGCCTGGAAGTTCTTCGCGTGAAGAATCTCTCTGACTTGATCACTTAAACTCGAGTCGATATTGCTGATAGTTAGATCGATAGCCAATGTGGCATTCAAGGGTTTGCGCGCTGATTCCCCTGGCGCGTCGAGGTCGCTCAAGACGGTAGCGGCGAATGTGCCAAGAGGCGCAATGAATTTTTGCCGTTGGTCATCGTCCTGCGGTCCCGTGCCATCCAGACAGGCCAAGACCGCTTGGATATCTGCGCACACGGTGTCCGATGACTCCGAACCTTTAAGCGCCATAAGCATGTTGATCGAAAACCAGCGGCTGTTGGCAACATGCTGATGCACCTGCCGCTGTGTTCCACCCAGCACAACACCAGATATTGCATCTGTGGTCATCGTAGGGTCGATGCTATCGATGCATTGTTGTCCTACCCATACCAATGCCGCCCGCCAAGCGTCTTCGTACTGCTGCCGAGCGGCGCCAGGCTCTTCTACTGGCTTATCGATGATTTCAAGAAGCCTATTTGCGTTCTCTTGCAACGTCTTTGCATCGTCATTAGGTGGCGGTGCAGCTTTAAGTGCCGTCAACTTGTCATAGGCGACTCTCCGATTTTGTATCGTGTCGGTCGCTGCAAACAGACCGATAAATTTGCGAGCGTCACTGGCCGCAGAGTCGCCAACTATTCCGTAAGCCTTGGCCAAATCAGCCTTGGTCGCTTCGTCGGCGCCGGAAGCAAATTGAACGGAGAAAACTGTTAATTGGTTTAAGGCCGCAGTCGAGTCACCTTTGCGCGGGGTCGTCAACACATAGTACGGGGCTCGTGCGTTCTTTCCGTCAGCACCAAGTGCCAACAGTCGGGCACCAATTTTCGCCAAATCCGCGCTTGACTCCAGCTTGGCTTGAATCATCCTCAAGTTCACACGTTGCCTGTACATCGTGCGCAGCTCAGGCACCGCCTTCACAACCGCAAGCGGGGAAAAATCATCCAGTGATTTAAATGTAATGACTCCGGACAATTTGTCTGGGTCGGTGGATTCGTTTTTGGGAAGCGTTCGCTTTACCTCTTTTAAATCGACTGAAGGTAGGCTGTGCTCCATTACATCGGAAAAACTATCCCGATCTATGCTTTGCATGGTTCGAGCTGCGTAATCTGCAATCGGCGCGGACTCCGAACGATCGCCGGTCAGGTCCGCAAACAACCCCACGACGAACGGAAGCTCCCGTTTTTCAATTGCCCCGCCCGTCTCAACATCGTAAGTAATCTTGACGCGCGGTGGACGATTCCTCTCTAGCCATTTTTGAACGCTTTGACCCATCATTTACCTCGATTCTTCGGGACGTGGTTGATAAACGGCAATTCATCATGGTAAGGAGAGAAATGCCTGTACATCGTTGTTAATGCAATCACCATGCCAAGTATTTAAGCCATTCAAAAGCTCTGAGTTCACAATGGTTTTTGGGTTTTGGATGAACGTCAATGGGACGATTTATTCCTAGGCCTTTCTAAAATTTTTAGCCCTATCTGAATCCCTTTCGGGGGTAATGTCAGCGCGCAACATGGTCAGTTAAAAAAAGTCCTAGCGCAGACATTTTTGTCCAAGTGTTTTGTCGCTCCGATGATCCCCCGCACCGTGCCATTGCTTGCATGAGGTCACTCAGCGCCTAGGCACCGGCAGCGCCCATTGCTCACTGGCTGTAACTGGCGGTGCCAGTGCGCCCTGGGCCATTGCCGTCACCGCCGCCCTATGCTGTGAGCTGGGCGCTGGTAGGCTGAATAAAGTGGCGATGGCGTTGGGTGCGCGTTGGAGGCACGAGCGCAGCAATGCGGTCGATTAGCTCCAGCGGCGTGCGGTGTAGCTCATCCGACTTAATGACACGCTTGTAAAAAGCCTGAACCGTTGCCACTTCGGGCTTTGTCGTGGCGGATTGAAGGTAGGTCTACTTCCGCACAGGGTAAGCGCTCCACCAACCCCAATACATCACTGACCCGGATTGCCTGCCAAATCTGTTGAACTAAACCGCTGACGCGGTGGCTGGTCCTCACAGGCCACCACCGCGTTTTTTTTGCGTTTGGCTTGCGACAAGAGGCGCTTTAGGAGAAACCTTCTGAACGGGGAATGTTCCCCGGATTCCAGGAGATTTCTCATGACACCGTTACGCCAACGCATGCTCGACGCCATGACTG
>Ga0209084_1002861_pt1 | contig 12976 bp, 16 predicted proteins | sample C_130820_MF_Meta_FD_187309 | JGI IMG/M metagenome (GOLD analysis project Ga0209084, IMG submission 187309) | Freshwater microbial communities from Lake Croche, Canada to study carbon cycling - C_130820_MF_MetaG (SPAdes) (version 2) | ecosystem: Environmental > Aquatic > Freshwater > Lake... | reverse complement strand
CTAGTTTCTTCTGTACCTTGATTATTCTTTAATACAATCAAATCGTCAAACTGATAATGCCATATGGGAAAATAGACAGTGCAACTAGCGTTGCGAATCCCGCCCTGAGAGCATGAACGCAGATCACCAAACCATTTCTTTAAAAATGGAATCATGCCAGTGTGCTTGATTTCACCTCCCCTAATAGGTGCACCTAGTGGTCTTAATCTGCCAATTTCTAAACCTATGCCAGCTCGTTTGCTAGCATATTTTGCCATCATCTCACCTGAAGCAAATATACTATCCAAATCATCATCCGAACGAATAAGTACACAAGAGCTAAATTGGCGAGTAGGAGTACCCAATCCAGCAAGCACAGGAGTAGCGAGAGTAAAGAGTCCATCGCTGGCTGCGTTGTAGTACTCTTTGACAAGCCTAAGCCTTTGTGATTTATCTTCTCTATGAAAGACCGTGGCAGCAGCCACCATATATCGAATCTGAGGAGTTTCATAAATCTCCTGTGTAGAACGATTTCGTACTAGATATTTTTCAATTAACTGCTCAATGGCTGCATATGAGTATTGCTCATCCCTTTCATGGTCAAGCATATCATTCATTTTATTCCATTCTTCTTCAGTGTACCAGTCTAGAAGTTCAGAAGTATACAATCCGGTATTTACATTCTTTTTTACGATTTCGTAAAGATGCGGTGGCAGATATTGTCCGTAAACATCCTTGCGTAACATTGACAATCGTTGCTTTCCAGCAACATACTGATAGTTGGTATGTCCAATATCCGGATTAGTTTCTACGTCGATCAAGTCTACGATAGCACGTAGCGTGATTCCATCAATTTCTCTTGTGGTAATACCGTCGTAAAAGTGAGGTTGAGCCTTGATCTCAATCATAGACTGAGATACATCTGCTATTCCCTTACATATCTTTGCTATTTGTGCTTGCCACTTTTCAACTGTTAATAATTCTTTATTGCCTGAACGCTTGATGACTGTTATTTTCATTTTTAACCTAATTTACTGTGCAGTGGATTGATATTGATTGTTCTTGTGATTGCAAAATCGTATAGTGAGTTATTTAACACTGTATTTGGCCAGTAATTACACAGATACTTTGCGCTATCCACTAAGACTAATACCACGTTTTCGTTATTATGATTGGTTGCTTCGCACAAGTCAACCTCTTTTACTCCCAATAGCCAAAGAGTGTAGACCATACCCAAAGCGCGAGCATAATAGCAGTATATATTGTCAGAGATTAGCTGCCATGGACTGGGCCATTCTTTCACAAAGTCAGTGTGCAAGTAGTAAGTCTGTATTGGAGCAGCCTGCCAAAAATGATCAACCTCTACTACTTTAGTTTGTAGAGGTTTGTCTTCCAATTCCGTTCTTAATTTTGCCCAATGCTTTAGTCTGGTTTCATATTCTAATAGAAAGATGTTCATAGATGTGATACTTATCATAGCATATAAATTGATTAAATTATTAACCGCTATAATCGCAGTGTATAAATAAAATATGAACCTTTCGCACTATAAAATCTTTGACCTTGGTTGTATCCTGAATCAGGAAGAAGCCGAACATCTATCGTCCCTAATAAAAAAGAATAGAGACATATGGACCCATGCGTCGGTATATTGGGGTGAGGCTGTAAAAGAAAAACCTATGAATTTTTTAGGTTCGCCTATATATCCAGCCAAAGCCACTCCCGGTGCGTATCGCAAACTTAGGACAAAATCAAATCAATTCTTGATTGAAAATGCATCGTTCATATTGCAGAAAACTTTAAAATCTATTGGAGAGTTATATGGATGCTCTACTATAGAACAGTTACCTGACACTTCTTTACCGGGCTTTCATGTGTTTTCTAGTAGCGTGCCACAAACCTGCGAGTATGATTATCATGTAGATTCGGATTTTCTAGAGTATTATAGAGAATTTGGGATAAAAGATGTTTATAATTTTAACAACTTCTACTCAGTTACAGTAACCATTGAAGTCCCTGTTGCCGGAGCATCTGTTGATTTCAAAATAGATGACGAGGTGATTTCTTTGCCCTATAAAGTTGGACACTGCTATGTATGGAAAGCCGATATATGGCACAAAATTGGAAATGTGAAATTGAATGGCTCTGACTATAGAATAACGTATCAGGCTCATTTTATCCGCAATGATGATAAAATTTTGTACTACTGGTGACTTTATGTCTCCAATACTGAATTTAGGAAAACTGTTAAACACAGATGAGATAGAAGATACAAAAACTTTTGTCAAAGCAAATAAAAATCTTTGGGTTCACGAATCTCTATATTTACCTAGTGCCAAGAATACTCCAAGATATATCTTTGGATCGCCTTTGATGTATTCCGAAAATGGGAACACAGAATATCTAAGTTTGTATAGAACTGTTAGGACTACTTGCGAGCCAATTCTTAAGGACATTACGCTATTAAACAGGGTTTTGAGTTTACTTGAAGATTATTATAAATTACCAACACAGCATATACGTGATACATCTCTTCCGGGATTCCAAATATATAGTTCTTATGAAAACAAATCTAAACGATTCTTGCCCGGGTATCATCATGTAGATTCTACTATAGTAGATAACTGGGAAGCATTGAACTTTGATCCATTATTAAAGTTTAGTCTAGACACTATCTATGCCCTAATAGTTACTATTGAATTTCCAACAATTGGTGATACCTTACAATATATTGTCGACGGTACAGAATATTCTTATAAGTATGAGATAGGACATGCATATACTTGGAAATCTAACATGTTACATCGTACTGGCCCGGTTGTATTGAATGAAGATGAATGCAGAATAATTTACATATGCTTTTATAGCATACAGCCAGATAAAATATTGTACTATTACTAATATGATTACTCAAAAAGATTGTTTTTTAGATTTAAAAATTGAAAGCATTGCAGCCAATGTAGTCAAAGCATACACCGGGGCAATATCTTTTAAATATATCCCCGAATTTGAGGTAATTAGATGTTTGAATCTTTCTGCAATAAACCAACAAATTTTACAAGAGGATCCCTTTCTAAGAAAGGTATTTGATAAATTTGGTTGCAAGATAAATGCTTACAACTGGCCTGCTAATAGCGTGTACGAATGGCATACTGATTATAGATTTAATTGCTGTTTAGTTACGGTATTTGATGAATATGATAGCCTAACATTTTTTAAGGGTGACATGGTAGAAAAAACAATACCAAGATTATTTACACTAAAATACAGACCTTTCAACTGGTACGTATTGAACGTGAAGCAAGAACATGAAGTTGTAAATTTTGGAGACAAAGACAGAATACTGTTGCGGGGCGAGATACTAATGCCTACAACTTATCAGGAATTCATAGATTGGTTTGAAGGAGAATATAATGGCTGATCTCATAATATGGAACTCTTTTTGTAGGCCATGGGAATTTTCAAACTCAATCGTAGCCCCTATATCTGTAGTGAGACCGGTAGGCCCGCACCAATTGGCAAGCTGGCTCAGTCATTTTGGTTATAATGTCAAGGTAATCGATTTTTCTGCAGGCATGACTACCCAGCAACTTATTGATATAACAGAAAAATTCATAGACAAAGACACAGTAGCGATAGGGGCATCGACTACTTTTTGGAACGATGGCACTCCTGTAGATTATAGTGAACCCAGTTGGGCATTGAATGCTAGAAGCACAATCGAACAAAGATATCCTAATATAGAGTGGATACTAGGGGGACCGAACGTGATAAATCCACAATACCATTTGGGAATTTATAGAAAAAAGTGGAGGAAATTTATAGGGCTTGCTGAAGATTCTTTGCTGAAATATATGGACGAGAAAACTAGTAAAACGATTACAAGAAGGTCTTTTGATATCAAATTACTAGATAAGCATTTTGTTGACCAAAACGGAATCACAAAACACGAAGTTCTTCCAATGGAACTAGCAAGGGGGTGTCAGTTTAAATGCTCTTTTTGCCGATGGGGAATGATAGGTAAAAAGAAAGGAACGTATATAAGAAGTGCTGAATCAATTGAGCAAGAACTCTTGATGAATTTTGAAAGATTTGGCACTACTAGATATTATTTTATCGAAGATACTGTCAACGAAAGTATAGAAAAGATGGAAACACTTGCAGAGATAGCAAGCAGATTGCCTTTCAAGTTAGAATGGGTTGGGTATAATCGACTGGATCTTGTATGGAGCAGACCAAATAATATAGAACTTATGCAGCAAACTGGATTGAGAAGCGCATATTTTGGAATAGAATCATTTCATCCTAAGGCTAGTATGTCTGTTGGTAAAGGATGGAATGGCAAGTATGCTAAAGATTTCTTGCTTGAACTTAAAGATCGCTGGGAGGGTAAAATCACATGGCAGACTTCAATGATAGTTGGATTACCCAAAGAAGATGAACAATCTATAGATAGTTCACAGAGATGGTTCATTGATAACAAGATGCCAAGTTGGCTGTGGAGTGGACTTGAGATATCTAAAAATCCTGATATAAGCCATCCAAGTGAGTTTGATCGTGAATATGAAAAGTTTGGATATATGTTCCCAAATAAAAGTGACGATAATTATTGGGTCAATCAACATTGGAATAGAAAGACTGCACTAGATAAGGCGATGCAACTGAATGTAGAACTGCGGGAGTATGATAAGGTAAATACGTGGGCTATGGGAGAACTTGCTTCAGTTGGATACGAATTTGATGATCTTATTCATCTATTAAAGAAAGACGTTGATACCGCAGAGTTTGAAAGAAGATCAAGAGAAAAAATTGACAATTACGTAAAGTACCAACTAAACTTATGAACTTGCTTCTCGTAGTTAAACTTTATAAGTTCACGAATCTAGAAGAAAGTGACTTTAATAGTGTCAAAGATTCAGAATATTGCATATCTTCCGGGGTACATAATTCTAGTAAGTTTATAGTAGGCATGCTAAGAGATCAGGGATTTATTGTTGATATAATCACGATTACGGATGACGCAGAGATACATGAACATATCAAAAAATATGACACATCTTTAATTATTTTTGAAGCATTTTGGATATCGATTGCTTCACTTGACTACCTTACAAAAACGTATCCTGACAAAAAATGGATCATTAGAAATCATAGCAATTTACCATTTCTATCACAAGAGGGTGGTACGATAGAACTTATTTTAAAATATCTTAAGCGTGATAACGTATATATTGCATCAATTTCTAAGCGGGCGTTTGATGATACGATCAAACTGTGTTCTGCAATGGGTCAACCTAATTTTAAAGTTTTATATTTACCGACTTATTATTCAGTAGATAATCATAACACTCTTAGATCAAACAAAAATGACAAATTCAACGTTGGGTGCTTTGGGGCCATTAGACCTTTTAAAAATCATTTAACTCAGGCAGTAGCTGCAATTAAATATGCCCATACCCATAACAAAATATTAAAATTTCATATTAACACCAATAGGGTTGAAGATATGGGTTGGGGGATTTTAGAAAATCTACGTGGGTTATTTTCTAATCTTGATATAACTCGTTATCGCTTAGTAGAGCATGGATGGCTAAATCATGATGACTTTTTGAAATTAGTAAGTACTATGGATATCGGATTGCAGGTAAGTTTTACCGAAACTTTTAATATAGTTGCAGCAGATTTTGTCAGCCAAGGCATTCCTATAGTAGTCAGTAAACAAATCGACTGGCTCCCTAAAAACTTTGTAGCGGATCCCACTGATGCAAATAGTATATATTTTAAGATGGAATCATTGCTCAATTCCAATCAAGAACAATCATCTACTGCATTCGCTTTTCTTAAAAAGAATAATGAAAGTTCTATAAATACTTGGGTAGAAACACTAGGAAAATTAAACAATGGCTGATATTATTATTTGGAATTCATACAGTTTTCGTTCACATTCTGCTAACGTGATGCTTTCCGAATTTCCGTCTACAGGCAGACCCAGCGGGCCACATCAATTAAGTGTTTGGTTATCAAAATTTGGTTATGACGTAAAAGTGATTGATTCTTGCCATGCTATCACAGTATTTGATTTAATAAAACTTACTGAAAAACACATCACAGATAAAACTATTGGTATAGGCGTAAGCACTACATTTTGGCATAACTTAGATACTGATATAGATTCGGCAGGTTATGCAGAACCAATTTGGCTTGCTGAGCCTAGAAAGCTATTACAAAATAAGTATCCAAAATTAGAATGGTTGTTAGGTGGACCGGCAGCAATGCCGGGATCAAATTATAGATTTAAATGGAAAAAATTTGTAGATAACGCCGAAGATACTCTACTAATTTACTTAGATCATCTGAGAGGTGTAAAATTAAATAGACCAATATTTGATATAAAAGATTTAGATTTCCATTATGGTGATAATTCTAGCATTAAGTCTCACGAAGTATTATCTATGCAACTTGGTAGAGGATGCCAATTTGCATGTAGTTTCTGTAATTACCGACTTATCGGTAAAAAGAAAGGAACTTACATTAGAAAATATCATCTTATAGAAGAAGAATTGTTGAGCAATTATTATAGATTTGGGACTACTAGATACGCATTCACAGATGACACAATTAATGAAACTGAAGATAAAGTGATTGCGCTGGCAGAAATTGCTAGTGGATTGCCTTTTAAACTAGAATGGGTAGGATTTAATAGAGTAGACTTGATCGCTTCTCGTCCTAACAGTATAGAATTGCTGAAAGCCTCAGGAATGAAAAGTACTTTTTTTGGTATTGAGTCTTTTCATCCCAAAGCAAGTCTTGCAGTAGGAAAGGGCTGGAATGGGAAAAATGCTAAAGATTTCTTGTTAAAACTTAAAGATGAGTGGAAAGATGACGTTACTTTTAGCTTAGGGCTGATAGCAGGGCTCCCAGGAGAAGACCGAGCTAGTTTGGATGAAACAAATAAATGGTGCCATGATAATGATATGAATTATTGGGCTTGGTCTGGACTTATGTTGAGACAGTATAGTCCAGGACATGCGTTTCTAAGCAAATTTGAGAGGAACGCATCAGAATACGGATATTCGCTAGATCCAGACCCATACGTGTTGAATAAGTGGACTAGCGATCTTTGGGATAATGAAACCGCACGTGCGGTTGCAGCAGAATTAAACAAAGATGGAAATAAAAGAATACCGTGTTGGTGGATACCTAGTCTATCAGTTACGCTAAAAGAATCATTCGATAATATAAAAAATCGTCGATTAAAAGATGTAGATAGATCTATTTTAGAAAAGTTATACAGGGAAGAAGTTGATACATATGTAAAGGATCAGTTAGGACAATAGTGTGAAGTCTATTACATTAACCGTAACTGCTGCAAGATCTGGCACAAGATTACTCAGTAAATTACTTGCTGAAGTTCCAGGCATGCACGCAGACCATGAAGAAACACCCACTAGTGAGCATAGTTTTTGTTACTCCAGACAAGCCAATGTATATGATGTTTCAATAGGTAGAAAATTCGTTGAAGATTATTTTTTAAAATATGTAGAAAGTTTACCCAAAAAATATTATGCTTGCACAGCACAATCAACATCAAAGGGCTTTATTGAACACTTTCTAGACCTTGGAATAAAACCTAATTTCATCATCATTCGTCGTAATCCAAGATTGATTGCCAAAAGTCTTTGGGAATTAGAATGGATACCTGGTAAACACCCATTACATCGTATATGGTATCCGGGACCACAAGAACCCAATGTTCTTCCATTGGAAGAATGGAAAAATACTCATCCTTATCAGTTATGTTATTGGTATGCTGCTGAATGTGAAAGAAGGGCGCAGTATTATGAACAGATGTTTGCCAAACAATCTATGAAATTTTGGAATACTACTATCGAAGAGATGTTAGAAGTCGAGCATTTTAACAATATGCTCACACACTTTGATCTACCGAATATTAATCAACTGCCTCAAAAGAAAGTAAATACTTTGCAATCCTGGAGGAAAAGAGAATCTTTACCACCCGATGGCAGCTTCTTTTACAAGTTAGAAATTGATTTATTAAATAGAATACCTGTTGATTTTAAAAATAATTTAATTGATAGAGGATGGGGACAACCATGAAATTTGATTCAGATGATGTGCGTTTTTGGCAGACCGAGGGTATCAATCACTTGAGATTTCCTTTTGGCCCAGAACATTATGACGGTGATGAGAATGTGCTTACAGCAGTCAACATGTGCAAAGGCACTATACGGGATGTTGGTTGCGGATACGGCCGCTTTGCTCGTTATTTTACGCCAGCAAACTATATTGGTTATGACATATGCGAAACAGTTGTAAAAAAAGCCATTAGATTTAATCCTACGTATACATTCAAGCATTGGAATTTTGAAGATATGCCCTATGCTGATACTACTATCTTTATCAACGGGCCGCATTTAGTTAGCCACGATGAAATCTCTGAATTATTTCAAATCATGATGAAAAATACAAAGTCTATCATCATAGGTGAAATGATGGATACTTCTTGGGTATCTCCTTTTGAGTATGCTGAATATCGTAGAACTATTCACCAGTATGACGAATTGTTGAAGGATTTTATTCGTGTAGAAACTTACATTGGTGAACATGCAACTTGGAAAAAACCATTCACAACTGCTAGGTGGGAACGTGTTTAGCGAATTATTTAATCCCAAATCAGTTGCTGTAATAGGAGCGTCATCTAACTCAAACAAGTGGGGAAATTGGCTTGCAGAGCAAGTAGCCAAACATTCAAATAAAAGAAGTGTTTATTTTGTCAATCCAAAAAAAGAAATAATTTTTGATATAGAATGTGTAGAATCTATATCGCAAATTCTTGAACCAATCGAAGTTGCTATCGTAGTTGTCCCGCCTGCTTCTTTTGAAACAACTGTTGATGACCTACTAACTCTCGGAACAGGAACTATTGTTGGTATAACTTCTGAAGTAGATATGTCTGTTCAGAAAAGAGTTGCAGCAAAATGTATATTAGCCAAAACTAGATTGATAGGCCCAAATTGTGCAGGTCTTTGGTCTAGTGACTTTTATTGCTGGCCTAGCGAATTTAGATTAGGACCGGTTGCAATGATATCGCAAAGCGGTGGAGTGCTAATTGATGTATACGAAAGACTTAGCCAAGTAGAAATTGGGTTTTCTAAAGTGTTGTCTATTGGGAACACTAGCGATGTATCATTTATTGATGTTTTACCAATTCTAGAAAAAGATCCTAATACTAAGGTTATTATCTTGTATGTAGAAGAGACGAATTCTATTCCTTTCACACTGATAGGATCAATGACGAAACCAGTTCTTATTCTTTCTGCAAAAACAACTCCTATGTCTAGAAAGGCCGCCCTATTACATACAAATTCAAAATTGACACATGATACTGAACTTACAACTTATTCTATTTCAAAATTGATTGCATTGGTTCAATCACGCTTGTACGGTAGAAAAGCAAGTGGAAATAACGCAGCAGTAGTCACAGATAGTGGTGGCATGGGAGTCTTTATTAATTCACTTGCCGAAAGATCAGGATTAAATATAGTTTCTTATACTGATTTAATTGGATTACCTTCGGCTTTCTCAGAGAAAACATTTGACAAGATAGAAGAACTTATTAAAGCAGCAGATGTGGATGTGGTCATCGTCAATCTATTGTTATATAACGAGGATTATGATGAAGCATTTCACGGAAAACTTATCGCAGAGCTAGTTCTAAGTACGGATAAACCAGTCATATTTAGTTGCCGTTCTTTGTCTAATCCTGGCGTAAAGTCTCTGCTAGAAAAAAATATCCCTGTTTATAGAGATATTGAAACATCAATTGAGGTTGTAAAGAATATATGTGGCTTATGAAAACGTTTGACACATTTGAAGAATATTATCAGTTATTCACAGGTGCTGAAACTGTAGATACTTTCAAAGAATATACAATTAAAAAGAAGGTTAGACCCCTATCAATCTATTATGGAGTTTTTGATGGAGAAACGCTGATATCATACTTTTGGGTAGTTCCATTTCACAGCAAACATAATTTATGGCATGGATTTGAATTTAGGGTAAGTGAAGATTATCAAGGCAAAGGCATGGGCATGTTTCTATATCGTTACCTTGTTACTGTTGAAAAACATAGAATAGTGACGGACTATTCACACAGCACTAGTATCTCTCATATGTGGAATAAGTTTTGTAATATGCCTGAAATGCAAGTATATATTTACAATCATTTGACTGACGAGATGACCGCTGTAGATACGATAGATGAAAAAGTAGTTTATGGAAATGATTATATTCACATGGTAGTAGGCCCAAAATGAGTAAAGAAAATATACCACTTATTTGGGAAATTGATGTAGAGCAAGCAGATCAGATAACCCGTGCGGTTATAGAAAAAACTATGAAAGAAATTGCTACATCATATACTGTTGATAATGAATCACTTAAAATGGCTAAGGTCAAAGCCTTATCTTTTGAATTATGAAAGTAATACTTGAAATAAAATATAGAGAATTTGATTTAAATGTGGTATCGCATGACCAAGGTGATGTGAGAAATTGGACTCCGGGCAAAGGAGAGTACGGAAAAAATCTCTTTACATCATATATGTATAGGGGAACAATGTATGAATATAGGGCAGACAACAACCAGTTAGATGGCACTTACAAAGGAGAACTGTTTGTAAACTTCAGTGTGGCGTTAGATTATCCAACTTATGAACATTTTGACAATAACACTACGTGGTTGTGTTTTTCTAGTTGGAAACCTATAAAATCTGAATTCTATCGTTTAACCAAAACAAAAATAATTCCCGCAGAGACTGGGGTTTTTTGCGTTCTTGGAAATTGCATTGTTAGAGATCGTGATCAAACATTAGTAGCAAAAGCATTGAACTATATCAAGCCAAGAGATCATGATATTGAAATTGAGGGGAATGCTAAAATTTTACTTTTCACAAAAGATGAAAAATTTATCAATAAACCTGTAGATTAAGTCTATTCAGAAACTAAAGATTTAAATTTTATTACGTTGCTTTGTTGAATTTGTTCTAAGGTAAATGTGATCTCCATATACCTCTCATAATCATCATAGTATTCTGTCCATGTAACAAATGGAAAAGATTTAACTTCATACTGAACGAAGTCCGAACCAAATACAGAATCACTTAACATCTTGAATGTGTTATCTTGATCTTTAGGAAGATTCATCGATACTTGATATGGTATACTATTATCTTTTAATATGTTTCTGATAGACAAACATGCATCTACACTATCTGTCATACCCACATATAAACACACATTTTTAATTCTTATAAGATTGGACATATCAAATCCTTGTGCGCGATTAGTGCGCTAGTCTGCAGGTCACTAAGACTAAGTACCATTTGACGAATCATATTGCCGTCATCATATGTTTCAGTCCATAATATGATTGGGAAATCGGTAACCGTGCGATATGCATCACTATAAGCTGCAAATACCATTGCATGTGTTATTTCATCACCTGCGTAATTCAAAATACCCACATCTATATTATTTTGTTGTAAAAAACTAATACAGTCTAAGCATTCTCTGAAATTATTGGTTAAACCAATACCCATTTGAACGTTTGTTATTTGAACTATGTTTGCCATATTACCTATCTTCTTTATATTACATTTGAAAAATAACACGCATATATCCGGCACCGTTAGCACTTGTTCCGGTTGTACTAGCAGTGCCGTTAGCAGCAGCGGTGCCTCCGGTGCCTCCGGAAGCTGCCGTTATATTTGCAGCACTTACGTTAAATGTAAGTACTGCGTTAGACGTGGCGCCGGCGCCACCGGTTACTGAGTTAGCTGTAGCAGTAGTGCCGGTGATGTTTCCATTAGCGCCCGTAGGTCCACCTGAGGCAGTGCCACCTGCGCCGGAACTTCCGTTTGCTGCGTTGTTTGGTGCGCCACCTCCTCCACCGCCACCATTTGCAATTAAGTTTGCAGTGAGCGTAAAAGTGCCAGTTTGTAGCACATTTGATGCTGTACCTGCTATGCCTGCAGTGGCTGCAGTGCCATTTGCAACAAATTGGCCAAAGGCGCCCGGACCGCCAATATTATAACCAAATGTTTGTCCATTGTTAGTATTAGAAATGGCATATCTTCCCCATACGGCACCGCCGCCGCCGCCGCCTCCTCCGTTTTTAGTTAATGGTGCCTTGCCGGCATCTTGATAGCCGCCGCCTCCACCGCCGCCGGAGCCAGCAAGAAGAATAAACATGTTGCCGGACGCGCCAGCCGGAAGTGTTGGTAGTACGAATGTGCCGTTTGTAGGACCGTTAAACGTGTAAGCAGCAGTAGTAATGTTTGCGAAAAGCGTACTGATATTAGCAGGGCCGGGCGTACCCAAAATATTAGGATTTACTGCTCTGGCCGTGCCTGAACCAACGTTAGCAAATAAGGTGTTTAAGTCGGCACCAGCAGATTGAATATTGCTTACTGCGGCCTGAGCTGTAGTACCTAAGGAACCGCTGGTCGCCAAAGGAGCATAGAATGTACCAATATCGGTTCCGCCTGATTGAATATTAGAAGTAATCGCCATATCTTATACTCTCTTAAGTTCAGCAACTTCTGCACGCAGTGCAGTTAGTTCAGTATTCAATTGTTTTACACTCTCTACAAGAGCGCCAATTATACCATTATAGTTTATGCTCTTCATTCCGTCTCCAGTATCAGATACTAGTTCTGGCATCACTACTTCAACATCTTGTGCGATAAGACCCGCGCTAGGTTCGTCATTGTTTATCCACTGATAACGAACGCCGTTTAGGTTTGCAACTATATCTAACGGATAGTCAATCGTTACAATGTTTTTCTTTAATCGTCGATCAGATGTCGCATTGATTGTAGAACCAGTAATAGCACCGGTAGCATTTAGTGTACCGGTTACATTTGCACCCGTGCTTGTTACGACTAGTGTAGTAGTGCCGCCGGCTGTGACATTTA
>Ga0209084_1002857_pt1 | contig 12985 bp, 9 predicted proteins | sample C_130820_MF_Meta_FD_187309 | JGI IMG/M metagenome (GOLD analysis project Ga0209084, IMG submission 187309) | Freshwater microbial communities from Lake Croche, Canada to study carbon cycling - C_130820_MF_MetaG (SPAdes) (version 2) | ecosystem: Environmental > Aquatic > Freshwater > Lake | place... | reverse complement strand
AAAAACAACAAGAAAAAAGAAGGTTTCATTGACAACTTAAAGAATGACCAAGAGTTTTACAAGGCATTCAAAATTGAGTTAGGCAAGAGAGATTAAGATAAGGTGTTGTATAAGTTGCAAAAAGAATTGTTTTTGTACCTTTAAAGACACATTAAATGATTGGGGGAGGCATTAATTTGCTCTCCCCTTTATTGTTGAATAAATATCTTTAACTAATTGCAAATCAACGAAAGAAATTTATTATATTTGTAGAAATAAATTCTTATCATGGCAACAATAAACTTTTTAACTACCTTTAGCTTAGATACAACACCTAAACAATTTACATTTGAGGATACATCTAACTATCTTGGACAAGATGCATACATTACAGGATGCTTTCAAATAGTAGCTCCAAGTGGTGCAGTTATATACAACAATACAGATTTTTCTCAAGGAGGATGCGATATTTGGTATTCTAACAGTGAATTTAATCAGCATTTAATTAATTTGCCAATAGGAACAAATGGGTTGCCTGAAATTGGAGTTTATACAATAACTTACACAGCAAAGGATAGTGATTTATCTCAAACATATACTCATGTTAACACATACACTTACGCTTATGTAAGACCAACTATAGCAATTGAGCAAACAGTTGATTGTGTATCACCATTGTTTACATCAACAGATGCAACAAACTATACATCAAACTTAGTTGTACCAACAGTATTAACAAGAACACACACGCTAAGCTATCCTAATGGAAGTGCAGGTCAAGGTTCACCAACGGTTTCTTCGGGAGCAGTAATTACAAGAGGTGCAGCACAATTCTTTCAAGGCGTTCAAACAACTCAAATATCAACGTATTTGTTTTACACATTTGCTGATGGCTTGATAGTATCAGATACAGTATCAGGAACACAAAACATAACAGTTGATTGTGTAAACATTTGTAACCTAAGATGCTGCTTAAATACATTAGAAGCAAGATTAGAGCACGAGAAATGCACTAACTACACACTATACTTACAAACAAAAGCCACTTTTGACTTAGTAATGGCATTAGTTGGATTAGTTCAGTTAAACATTAATTGTGGAAACGGAGCTAACGTAAACAATATGTTGAACTTCATTAAGGAGTTGACTAATTGCACAGACTCTTGTAACGAATGTGGAACAGACCCTAACGCACCAATCATTGGAGTAGGAACAATCCTAAACAATGTAGAAGTTATAAGTGGTGGAGTTCCAATAGAAGTAACATCAGTTGTAGCAGGTAACTTAACAACATACAGCGTTAAATTAAGCGATACATTCGTTAACTCAGTAAACACAGCTATATCTGATTTAGCTGCACTTACTATAGTAGTAGCTGGGTTATATAACACAGAAGTTGTACATGGAAAAGGTGGAGGAGCGATTAGTGATTCAGGCATAGTTGCTGGAACTAAAACATTTACAGTTGATTTTCCAACAACAACAGATGTTCATCAGTTTACAAAAAACTTTAGAACATTTGGTGATGGAGATACATTAACAATTACTGATGCTGAATCAAGTGCTATATTTGGAACAACACCAAAAGAAGATTTAAATATTAAAGTTGGAGCTTATGTAGGTGGAGAATGGATTAATTTTTTAAATGAAACAGGAGTTACTTTAGAAATAGTAGCAGGAGATATTCTTATACATTGCGATTTTGCACCTGTTGAACCAGCAATACCTGTAAAGGTTTGCTTGTCAGGACTTTCTACTTTATTGACTACAAGTCATTACGATTACGAAAATGAAATATCTGCTGCTGTAATTAAAACAGATGCTCAATTAACTTCTGAGTATAGTCGTGTTACAGCAGCTCCTACTACAGAATTATCTGTTCAATGTTTTAAAGCAATTACAGGAAAGCATCTTGTTATTAAAAATGATGCAGTTAATGCAATATACGTTTACCCTTACACAGGAGAATCATTTGATAATAATAGTGTAAATGCACCTCTTACATTAGGAGCTGCTGATGGAACGGAAACAGTATTTAACGGAACATTACACTTATTTTGTTTTCAAACAGGTAAATGGACACCTTTATTTTCATTCATGGTTCCTTAATTTTATTAATAAATGTCAGTAAATATAAACGATTTTAAGAACTTTGTAGAAGGAGTAAGCGCAAAGGTTCAGGTAGGTAACACATTGACTGTAGAGCAGTTCAATACCTTCTGTAATCAAGCGCAATTACTTAGATATGAGTACGATAGAAACATCTTTATTTCAAAAGATGAGATTAGTTTTTATCTAAGCTTATTCCTAAAGAACTTAACTACAAGTGTTCCTGTGGCAGGCGCATTACCATATCCTGCTGATTTAGAGCACATAGCATCTATAAGAAGTTACTACATTGATTCTAATGGAGTAGGAATTGAAGTTCCTGTGCAATCGGTAAGAAACTCTGATTGGGGAAAGATAACATCATCTCAATTGTTAGTTGCAACAAAAGAGTATCCAAAGTATTCATGGTTTGAAACAGACATACGTTTTGCACCTAAAAACATAGGAGTGGTAATGTTGGATTATTTTAGAACACCAGTTAAACCTGAGTGGAATTATACTATTGTAAACAACAGACCTGTGTACGACCCATTGACAAGTGTAAACTTTGAGTGGGATTCATTTGCAATGAACAACATCGCAGGGATATTTTTAGAATTATTTGCAACAACAATTAAGGATGCTGAATTAACAGCATTTGCACAAGCATTTCAACAACAATCTAACACACCTTTATAATAAATGGTTTCACTATTTAAAATTGCAGAAAAGTGCCAGGTTTTATTGGGCAAAGGAGATATACAAAGTTTAATATCTTCTGTAAAGGATGCGTATGCAACAATAGTACAAAAAGAGTTTTATGAGAATAAAGCTGATGGCGACAACAGCATAGCAGGAGAGCACATTTACACATTCGGGAAAAAGTCTGCCTTGACCCCTATATTAGACATCACAACAGACGAATATTATATTATTAATCCTTCTTCATTCATATCATTGCCTCATCAAATTGGGATACAATGGGTAAGTTTTGTAAAGGATAAAAGGAGTTGGATTGAAGTTTCTAATTGGGGGTTGTGGCAAGATTTAAAGGCAAGCATTTTAGGAAACAATAACACATTTAGAATTGAGGGAATAAGAATTTATTTCCCACGAATGACAAATGCATCAGTAGGAGATATATTATTAAAGATGGTAGTAGCGTTAGATGAAGTTGACTCAAGAGAGAACTTAAACATATCAGCGAATATACAAGACCAAATAGTGAGCATGGTGGTAGCAAAGTTTGCACCACAAGAGAAACCTATACCAACAAATTTAGCATAAGATGGGGTACAAATTATCAGAAATAGTAAATGAATTACTCATTGAGATGGGAGAATCAGGAGCAGGTACAAAGCCAGCACGATTCTATCAAATGGGTGTGTCTTTTTTAAGGCGTACTAACATGGATACTTCAGGGTTTCCAAAGATAGTAATACTTGACATAAGTAAAACTGATACAGCAAACTTACCAATTGATTATTTACAATACACAAAGATAGCACTGTGCGTTAACGGAAAAATGTTGCCATTAGGATTAAACAATAACATTTGCTTAGACAAGCGATATGATGACTGTGGTAATCTTATTGCAGATGCAGGAGGCAATGGAGTTGTTGCACAATACGGAAACAGCCTAAGCTATGTAAGCACATCAGCATTTGCAGGAAACGGAATTACAGGCTCACCAAACGTAGCAGATAACTTGCGTAACGGAGAGAATATGGGAAGACAGTTTGGGATTGGGGCAAACTTCAATGTATTAGGTTCTTACAGAATAGATGAAGCAAGCCACACAATACAGTTTGCTGACTTAGCAACAAAGGGGGATGTAGTAATGGAGTATTTGGCAGACATTGATTACGATTCTGTTACAGGAGATTTTGAGGTTCATCCATTTATGGTTGAGGCATTGAAGAATTATATCTTTTGGCAATACAAAGTAAGAAGCAGTAAACCATTGGGAGAGCAGCAGTTAGCTGAGAAGCAATTCAATGATACCAACAGAATAATGAGAGTAAGATTCAGAAGCAACACTATGTCCGAATGGTCAGATGCGTTTGCAACTGCAAATAGAGCTACACCGAAATTAGACTAAGATATGTTACAAACAAAAACATTTACTGCTGGCATGGATTCCGACACTAGCGATGAGCTTATGTCGCCTGGTTTTGACAGATACCGATTAAATACAAGAATATTAAGTAACCAAGATGGGAACATCGGGAATGCAGTAACAACTAATGGTAACTCTCCTCTTTCACCACCATTTATTTTGCCACCTGTCGATAATAAAGTAATAGGTAGTGTAGAAGACCCATTGAGAAAAAAAATCTATTATTTCGTATGGAATAGCACCAATAAACATAGCATCTTAGAATATGATTCTGTAACAGGTGGGGTAGAAATTGTATTTCAAGATGGAATTGCAAACAACACCCCAAACATATTAAACTTTGATAAAGACCATTTAATAACAGGAATCAATGTAATTAAGTTAACTAATGAAGCGCACTTATTGTATTGGACAGATGCTTATAATGAGCCTAGAAAGATAAACATTGAGAAAGGGAAGCTTTATATTTCAAGTGGTGGAACAGACCCAAACGGTTATGTTAATTCAATTCCATCTAATTCAGATGAAACATTATATTTTGACCCAAGAATACTTTACAGAATAAAACAACCACCATTGAATTGCCCTGATTATATTTGGGAAAATACTATAAGTAGTATAAATTTTATTGCAGGTTCAAATGTTGGCGACCAGTCATTTCCTTTAGGACCAAGAACAACAGTTGAGTTTAATACAGATGTTTACGACCCAAATAATGAATTTAATACAGCAACATATACATGGACTGTTCCTGCAAATCCACATCCAGGAACTACTGCACACTACAATGTATATGCAAGTATTACAAATACATCTTTTTCAGATGGAGAACTATATTTATCAATGCATAATGTAACACAAAATGTTGACTTAACTCCAACAATTACATGTTCAAATGCAACAATTAACACTGTATTTACAATTCAGGCTTCTAATTATGATAATTTAAACCCAGGAGATGAAGTAATAATACAAATAAATGGAAGCGACCCAATATTCACATATTTAAGTATAAACCCCCTTGAATTTAAAGCTGTTTATATAGCTGCACCAAAAATAAATCATTTATTTAAAAAGCTTTTCCAGTTTAAAGCACAGTTTGTTTATGATGATTATGAAGTAAGTGCATGGAGTCCGATAAGTAAATATCAGTTTCCAAATACTATAGCAGATATTGCAAGACCTGACGATTTTGTATTGCAAGATGATACAATTCTTATAACAGTTCCAACAGGGAGTAGTATTGTTAAAAAGGTTAGAATAGCAGCAAAAGAAGTTAATGCTTCTGATTTTTCTTTAATTACAGAAATAGATAAAACAGATTATTTATTAAAAGATAATTCAACTTATATTTACACATTTACAAACGAAGGGAATTATGTTCCATTAGAAGTAAATGAAAGTATTAAACTATTTGATAATGTTCCAAAACTATCTAAATCACAAGATTTAATCTTCGGAAACAGATTAGTTGATGGACTTATTGTTGAAGGATATGATAATGTAAATATAGATTTAGGTATGCGCCTTGCTTCTATTGAACCAGCAGGAATTACAGCAACATCAAATTTTCATTATGGATTATATACTGTTTTAAAAAAAGGAGGTCTTTACCAATTTGGTATTGTATATTATGATATGCAAGGAAACAGAAGTGGTGTAGCAAATATAACAAGTGGGTTGTTTAATCAAATACAGCCAAATGGATGTTTTGGAACTAAACTTAGCATTCCATTTCTTGGAGTTGAAAATCAAGTGTTTTTTGATATTTACAATACACCTCCAACATGGGCAACTCATTATCAAATAGTTAGAAGCAAAAACTTAGCAATTCAAAAATACATTCAATTTGTACCTAAAACTGTAAATTATGTTGGAACAGAAATACGGATTGATATCAGTAACATATATAGCGCAACTCCTGTATCTTATAAAACCAAATACCCATTATCTACATTAGTATATGATTGGACAAAAGGTGACAGAATAAGATTTATACAAACAACAGGAGGGTACAATGATACTGAAATAACATCATTTGATTCAGCAACAGGAATAGTAATTATTCCTAATAGTTATACATCTCCTCAGCCTGGCGATTTGTATGGAGATAAATTATATGAAATTTATACCCCTGCATTGCAAATTATTAATGACAATGAATTAGTATATGAATTTTGTACTGAAGGTCAATTAATAACAGATGTTAATGGAAATTTAGTTCATTCAGGGTCTTCGTTTAATGATAATCCTGCAATAAATCAAGAAATAATTCCAGCTACATCAAGTGCATTAGCAGCTCCACCTTATCCATTTTTACAAGCTATTATAGCACAAATTTCTACAATTTCAGCAGCAGCATTAATAATAGGTGCTAAAGTTAAAATATTTAATAATGGATATAGCGTATATGGAGAGGTGATAAGCACTACTACAAACAGTGTTACCATTGGCACTACAACTGCTGTTGTTGGAACATACAATACACTTGCTTGCACATTAATTCAAGCTGCAAATTTGCCATCTACTTCAGGCGATTGCTTTAATAGACTACAAGACACACTTCAACCTGCTCCATTTGATTCTATAATGGTTGAAGCAATGAATGCATCAAATATGTTTGCATCACAAGCATGGGATTATGGAAGACCAAACCGAATAGACAAAAACAATCGTGAAATAACACGCCCATCAACAGTAATATATTCAGAGCAGTTAGTTCCCGAAACATTTATTAACGGATTAAGTTCAGTGTTTGATACAAACTTTGAAACATACGAGAATAAGTACGGAGGAATCCAAAAGATGTATGCAAAAGACCAACGATTGATATTATTTCAAGAATTAAAGATTGGAGCAATACCTGTTTCACAAAACGTATTTGCAGGAACACAAGGAGGTTCAATCGTAGGTACATCAACACAGATTTTAAGTCCTACAGCGCAATATTATTCAGGAGAGTTTGGAATAGGTAAGAACCCTGAAAGTTTTGCAGTGTACGCTAATTCTATCTATTTCTTGGATATGCTTAGATGCACACCAATAAGACTTGGTCAAGATGGATTGATTTCTCTTGCAGAAACAGGAAAGATGAATGATTACTTTATTAAAAAGTGCTCAACAGCATTAGTGTTGCCATTCCAATTAAAAGTATATGGCGTGTTCGATGTTGAATTTGGAGAGTATATTGTATCATTTGAAGATGTGCCAACAGTATATCAAGGTGAAACAGTAGCATTTGATGAGGGCAATAATATCTTTAGCAGTTTCTATAGTTACTTGCCTGAGAATATGTGTAGCAACTCAGGAGGAATTGTAACCTTTAAAAATGGAAACCTTTGGACACACAACAGCAATAACACTCAAAACAATTTCTACGGAAATCAATATACAAGTGATATTTGGATGGTGTTGAATGAAAACCCAATGAACGTAAAGATATTTACTGCAATTGAAGAGGATAGCAAAGATGTGTGGGAAGTGCCATCAATATCAAATGATGAAGGTCAGGAATCCAATTTGATTAGTGCAGATTTTAGTGTTAAAGAAAATCAGCAATACGCTGCAATTTGGAAAGATGCAAACACTCCAAACGTACCATTAGGCACAGGATTATTTCAAGGCGACCCAATGAGAAGCAGAGCGTTCCGTATCAAATTAAAGTATTCGGGAACAGATAAATCAAAATTATTCTCCGTAAATTTGCGTTATATAATCAGTAATTTACACGCAAGGTAGAAGAATAAACAAAATATCAATATTATTACAATTAAAGATATAATTTATTATCTTTGTAAAATGAATGAAGTTTCAAACTTATCAAATGAAATAGCAGAACAAGAAAAAGCTGAATTTCGTAATAATGTTGTTGATTTTGAAGCTAATTTAAGACAGACAGAAGGCTCATTTATTGGAGATAATGCTGTTTGTCCATTAAAACATACGTTTGCTGATGGCATCTATGTAAGAGAAATATTTATACCAGCAGGGGCAGTATTAGTTGGAAAGATTCATAAGCATGGTCATCCAAACTTTTTAATGTCAGGAGAGGTTGAAGTGGTAACAGAAGGAGGAGGAGCAGAAAGATTAGTAGCACCATTATCAATGATTTCAAGCGCAGGTACAAAGCGAGTAGTTTACACTATCACAGATACAGTTTGGGTAACAATACACCACAATCCTACCAACACACAGGATTTAGCAAAGTTAGAAAAGATTGTGATTGCTGATAGTTATGAAGATTATGAAAAATTTAAGAAGATAGAAAGTAATAAATTTGTATCTTTATATAAAAAAATAATTAAAAAGTTAATATCATGACCTGGATAGCAGTAGGAGTAGGAGTAGCAGGAACGCAAGCAGTAATTGGAGGAGCTCAATATTTTGCAAACAAAAAAAGAATTGCAAAAGAAGAGGCTAATCGTGTTAAATATAAAATACCTGATGAGGTATATCAAAACTTAAACCAATCTCAACAACAAGCACTTCAGGGACTTCCTGAAGAGCAAAAACAACAATACCTTTCTAATCTACAAAGAAGCTCTAGTTATGCTTTAGGACAAGCAGGAACACGCAAAGCTGGATTGGCAGGAGTAAGTGCAATCAATGAACAACAAAATGTTGGTTATGGCAATATGTTAGCGCAAGATTCAGCAGCAAGAATGCAAAACCAAGATAAATTGATTGGTCAAAGAGCTAATGTTGCTGATTACAAAAATATGGCATTTTCACAAGAAAAAAATGCACAAGATGTATATAATGCAAAGGCGAATGCTAATGTTGGAACTTTAACTCAAAATTTAATGGGAGCAGCTGGTTCAGTAGCTGGTATAAAAATTCCAAAAAAAGAAGTAAAACCTCCGCCTCCAAGCAGCCCAAATTACGTTACACCAAATGACTCATACAATAGAGGGTATCAAGTAGGAACTAATGCAAATAATTATTACAATCCTGCAAGCATTCAATCTCAAAGTGGTACAATTGTGCCTGATAATTACAATCAATACAATAATATAGGTTAATATGTACGATATAAACGCTGGTAACGCAAGACCTGAAATGGCAGAAGTGGGTAAGGGGTCAAACCAATTGGCTGATTACAGACCTGTTGAGCGTGCTATTGAAGCTGATGCTGCAATGCAAGAGCGTAAAGCTATAAAAAAAGACGAAGAAGCTAAAGCTCGTCAAAAAGAATTAATGGATAAGCTTGCTCAAATGCAGGGCAAAGCAATTATGTCGCATGATACAACAGGAATTGCTGAACAACAACAGGATTTAAAAGATACTGTTATGAAAAATATAGATGCAATTAATAAGGGAGGAGCAGGAGCTGTGGAAGCAGAGTTAGCTGTAAACCAAAAGATTGCAACATTAAATCAAAACATTAATAGTTCTGTTGCAAAAAGACAGAGCGTAGAGGCTCTTGCAAAAGATATGCAAGCAAATCCAAATCGTTATACTAAAAAATCACGAAAAAACGTAGAAGATTTTATTATCAATGGTGGGATGGTTAAAAATCCTGATGGCACATGGGCAGTTAATCCTTATGATGAAACTCAGTTAGCAGAGCCAAGTACAGACTTACAAGCTGAATTAAAAGCTACAAGAGATGCGTTGCGTGAAACTTCACCAAAAATTAAAAAAGGATACACATTGCCTGATGGAACTGGAACTTATGTAGAAAGTGAAACTTATAACACTTCACTAGAGGATGTAAAAGATGATAAAGGCAATATTATTCAACCAGGAGTTCATTCTACATTAAGACAAATGTATGCAGATAATGAACGTGTTAGAAATAAAGCGCATGAATTATTTGAAGATGAATCAGATGATGTAAAAAAACAATATACAGACCCTACAACAGGAGAGGTAGATGCAGCAAAATATTTTGCTGAAAAATTTGCTTCACAAGTAGGACATACTGAAACATCTAGAACATCAAGAACTCCTCAAGGAAAAGGTGAAGGCGAAACAGGAGCTGATGCAATTGATAACACTCCATCTACTTACAAAATGACAACGCCTAATACAGCAGGAATATCAGTAGATGCAACCGCAACATCTATTGCTAATGGAAGATTAGGTAAAAATATATCAAAAAATTTAACACTAACAACTGATATTAGAGATATAAATGGAAATATTTTACCTTTTGCAAAAGGTGTTTATCCTACATCAGGTTCAGATGTAAAAGTTGTGCCTGTTTATAAAAAAGGCGCAAAAGGGGTATCAGGAGATTTGAGTGGAAGTATTATACCTGATGGCAGAATAGATAATGCAATTAAAGCAGGTGTTATTGAATATCAACCTATTTTTATGGGTAAAATGACTGTACCCGATATAGATGAAGAAACAGGGGAACAGAAAACATATATAAATACAAGTGGTGCTGAAGTTCCATTAACTAAGGAAATATCAATTACTGCTCCAGCTCGTTTATTAAAAGGTGGATTAGGTAAATCAGAAAAAACTTTTGATGAGTTAAATAGAATTGCAGAAGAAAAAAATGCTACAATAAAAGGAGCACCTCAAACAACAGCACCAAAAGCAGCAGGAAAAGCAATAAAAAGCGATGCAACACAAATAAAATCTTGGGATAAGGCTCAATCTTATCAAGTAGGAAATAGTATTTATTATTTTGACGGAACGAAATGGAACAAGAAGTAGACCCAATTTTAGCACAATTAAACGCTCAACAAAGCTCTGAGCAAGAAGACCCGATTTTATCGGAACTTAATAAAGCCACAACCCAAAACGAGGTTGTAAAAAAAAAATCAACTCACTTCTACATCGAATGTGGAAGGTGGTACATCCACATCGGCATACGCACCACAATCTATAACTAATCCATCAATTCAAAATGAAGGATTAACTGGTGGTAAATATGATTTATCGCATTTAGTAGAACCTAAAACAACAGGTAATACTGAAATGGATACGCAAATTGCAAATAGACAAGCGTATGATAAACTTCGCAAAAAGCAACAAAACCCTGAATGGTATGAAAGTTTTGATAATCCAAAACACAACAATATAGCTATTAATATTCAAAAAAATATTGATAACAATGTTAATGAATATAATCAAACACAACAAGCTCTTCAAACAAATAAAAAAACTCAACAAGATTTAATTGAGCAATCTAAAAATCCTAATTTAACTCCCGAACAACACAATCAAATAAAAGATGAATTTGACAAAATTGAAAGAGCTAATATTTATACAGATGCAACTGAAAAGCAATTAAAAGTTCAGCAATTAAAATTACAAAAAGATAAAGTTGATATACTGCAAGCAAAAAGCAATGTAGAAGATATAGCTTATAATAATGAATATCATCCAATGGATAGTGGGTATAATTTTCTTGCTAATGCATGGAACTCATTTATACCAAACGCTATTGCAGGCGTTGGAAGCTTAATTCAAGTAGCTGGAGATTATGGCATTCCATCAACTGGTGGAGCAATAGTTTCAACTGCATCAAAAGCAGCAGAAGAATTAACAAAACATTTTGGTGATGAAAATCAAAAACAACAAGTTTTAAAAACTGTAAATGATTATGAAAATCAAAGTAAAATTGTAACAGATTTAATTGGTAATGGATTAAGAGAAGTTGGAAAATCAATTGAAGCAAGCACAGAAGATAATCATCCTGAGCAACACCAAATTGCAGGAATGATGGGGGGCTTAATTGGTAATGTTGCACAAATTGCATTAGGAACAGAAGGATTATCATTAGCTGAAAAAGGTGCTAAAGTATTAACAGCTGCATCTTTTGGCACAAGTGCAGCAAATTCAGCATTTAATGAAGCAACAAACGCAGGATTAAAAGGAACAGATAGAGATAATTTTGTATTAGCAAACACTGCTGTAAATGCAGCACTTGTAGCATTGCCAGCAGGTAAAATAATTGACAAGGCTTTTAGTAACACTTTAGTTAAAGATATTCTTGCTGAAAGTTTAGATAAAATAAAAGAAAAAGGACTATCAGGTCAAGCAATATTTGATGAAGTAAATAAAACATTTAAAGAAAAAGGTATTATATTAGCAAAACATGTTGCAACTAATGCCATTAAATCTACTGCTGAAGGAGCTGCGTTTGGAACTGCAACAGGAACTGCTGAATTTGGAATTAAAAAAATAGCAAATGCTGCGTTAGGAGAAGATAAATTTGAGGCTAACCCAAATGATATATGGGAAAGCACTAAAATGATGGCTTTGGGTGGTGGGTTAATGGGAACTGCTGCTGGTGGAACAGGATTAAAGGGGATTGACAAATCATTTTATAACAAAGTTGTTTCATTAAATAATCCACATGACTTTAAACAGTTTAATGAATTATTAGATGCAAAAGTTAAATCAGGAGAAATAAAACCTGAAGAAGCTCAAAACATAACAAATAATATAGCTGCAATACACGAAGCAAATAATAAGATTCCACCAATTGTAAAAAATACAGAAAAAAGAATCGAAGCAATTAATTTAATTTCTGAAAAAAATAGATTAATGCAAGATAATGCTACACTAATTGAAGAGGCAGGTAAATATGAACCTTCAATGGTTAAAGATTATCCAAAACAAATTGATAAAAATAATGCAAGAATAAATAATATTAATTCAGATTTAACATTAATTTCAAAAGGTTCTGAAAGAGAGCAATTATTAACCAAAAATTTAAAACAAAATGCCATACAAAAGCCAAGCACAGAGAGGAATGTTCCATTACCTGGAGCAACAGGGGAAACTATCACCGAAGGTGGTGAAGGAGTTCGACAAGGAATCAAAGGGGATGAAACT
>Ga0209084_1002856_pt1 | contig 12988 bp, 23 predicted proteins | sample C_130820_MF_Meta_FD_187309 | JGI IMG/M metagenome (GOLD analysis project Ga0209084, IMG submission 187309) | Freshwater microbial communities from Lake Croche, Canada to study carbon cycling - C_130820_MF_MetaG (SPAdes) (version 2) | ecosystem: Environmental > Aquatic > Freshwater > Lake... | reverse complement strand
CCAGAACTAGATGAAGCCTTAGATTTAATTATTAAATTAATTATGAAGCCAGATGTACCTGCTGGAAAATCTCCAGAACTTATTGTAAAGCTTCAGGCACTTAGTGCTAAGTTTTCTATGTTGTCTAGATACTACACGACATTTGAAAAAGGCGGGGACTCTGCCAAAAAGAAAAATGTTTATTATACTGTGTCAGATTCTATTGATAAACTAGTAGATAGTGTAAAGTACCTAGCGAGATATGGATTATAATGGGTAGAAATATAGTTGGAAACTTAAAATTTAAGAAGATTCAAGAGGGTGGATTTGACCCTATGGTATTTGCTGCCGAAGTTGAAGCAGCATACCTTTCAGATAATCGGGCAGGATTTACACAAAAGAAAACATTCGCTCCATCTACCATTGGCTATGGTCATGGAAACTGTGCTCGTTATTGGTATATGGCTTTTGAGGGTACAGAATTTGAGGATAATGCGGATGCTAAGGCAAAGGCTAATATGCTTAATGGAACTTATGTTCATGATAGGCTTCAGACTATTATGCAAAAGATTCCAAATGATCGTATCAAAGAAATTGAACGGGAAATGGTAAAGTCAGATCCACCTATTCGTGGATTCTCAGACCTGATTGTTAATTGGGATGGTAAAGAAGTAATTGGTGAAATTAAATCTGCTAAAGATGAAGTATATTCAATTAGACAAGCAAAAATGCAAGGTTCGGGAAATCATCAGCTTCAACTTTTAATCTACATGGATATTGCTGGAGCAGATCAAGGGTTCTTTTTCTATGAAAATAAGAACGACAATGACTTCTTAGTTATTCCAATTAATATGACCGATGCAAATCGTAAACTGGTTGATGATACATATGACTGGTTGCGTGAAGTTTATGAAGCATATAAGGATGAAACAATTCCTACTCGTGGATTTACTAAGTCACAATCCGCCTGTAAGTATTGCCCAATTAAAAAAGCATGCTGGGATAAGAATGCCCTAGCAGGAGAAATAACTATTGAATCAATGGTGCCACCTAAATGATATGTTCAAATGAAGGTTGCAGTAACGAATTTGAGGCAAAGACTCACAACATGAAGTATTGTTCAGACACATGCTGTCGTGAAGCAACTAATGCTAAGATTAAACAAAAATATTATGAGAAGAAAGAGCGTTTGGCTGGAAAGAAAAGAGTCTGCGCTACAAAATCTTGCGACACTATTCTTAGTAGATATAACTCAGAGTCTGTTTGCGGTGTCTGCGAGGCTAATGAAAGTGCTAAGAAAAAAAATAATATTTTGGAGATGATCAATAGTGTCTCTGGCTGAATTAAAAAAGCATCATCACAAGGTCTTGGGTATTGATGCAAGTACAAATACAATTGCATTTTGCTTGATGGATGGTAAAAACCCAATAAAGTGGGGGGAAATCACATTTAGCGGTGCTAATGTTTATGAAAGAATATTGGATGCAAAGCGTAAAGTTCGTGCATTCAAAGCTGAATTAGATTATGATTTTGTTGCAATTGAAAAGGCAGTAATGGTAAGATCTGCTCACACTGGTATTATTATGGCTTATATCTTTGGTGCTATCATGGGAGAACTCCTTGATGATGGTATTGAAGTTAAGGAAGTACCGCCAATTACTTGGCAAAGTTACATTGGAAACAAGAATTTTACTAACGTACAAAAGGCGGAAGTTAAAAAAGAGTTTCCAGGAAAATCAGATAATTGGTATAAGAATCACATTAGAAAGATGCGTAAGCAAAAGACTATGGATTTTGCTAAGACATTGGGTGTAAATACTACAAATGATAATGTGGGGGATTCTGTTGGAATCGCTTGGTATGCAGTAAATGAGTTAATATAATGCAAAAACTTTACAAATCAAAAGATTGGTTGTATAATAGGTATATAGTTCAGCGTAAGAATATTGTCGAAATGGCAAAAGAAGCTGGGTGTAGTCATATGACTATTCAACGTGCCCTTGAAGAATTTGGGTTTATTAGAAAGAGATAATTTATGTACAACGTATACTTGAATAATATCGATGAAAAATTAAAAGAATATGGCAATGATAGTTGGGATTTAAATCCCTTTGGGCACTTAGTCATTGATAACTTTATGCCAGAAGAACTGGCTGAGACCCTTTATAAAGAATCCCTAAGCCTTATTGAAAATAATCAAGAGGTTTGGAATTCATATAATAATCCTTTAGAAAATAAATTTGTGTTTAACAAATGGGATAGACTACCAAAATCAGTTTATTCTTTCTTCTTAGCATTAGGAGATAAGATTGTTACAGAGCATATGGAAAGAATTTCGGGAATTGATAGTTTGGTTGCAGATTCTGGTCTTCACGGTGGTGGAATTCATATGCATAAAAAGGGTGGCAAATTAAATGTCCATCAAGATTATAGTATTCATCCAAAAACAGAATTACAAAGAAGACTAAACATTATTTTTTATATTGCAAAAGATTGGAATCCAGAATGGGGTGGCGGTCTTGGACTTTATCATGATGATGCAGTAAGAGATGAACCAACAGATTTAGAAAAGGTAGTGGATTGCATTTGGAATAGAGCAATAATTTTTGATACAGCTCCTGGTAGTTGGCATGGATTGCCAGACCCAATTGAATGTCCAGAAAACATGCTAAGATTATCTTTGGCATATTACTACATCAGGACACCTGTTGAAAATGCACCAATTCGTGGTGCTGTAAGATTTGCTCCAAGTGAAGATCAAAAAGGTGATGAAGAAATTGAAAACCTTATTAAGTTAAGGTCAAACCCAGAAACAGCAAAGAATTTTTACGGACAAAAATAAATGAAAAAATTTTGCATCATTGCTGTAGATTATGAACATCATGTTCCAAGAACACCTTTAGATAAATTAACTAAAGATGAAGATATTGCCACAGGTAGTCTAATGGAATCCTTAAGCGTTACATCTATCCATAAAGGCTTGAAATCATTTTCTGAACAAAGCTATAAAGATTTTAACTTAGTTATTTGTCACGATGGTCCAAAAGAAAAAACTTATAAAGAAGAAGGAATAGATTTTAAAAAATTAAATCTTGATCCAATTTTTATAAATACTCCAGAGAGAATGAATGATTGGGGTCACTCGTCAAGAGATTTTGCTCTAAAGTATGCTTACGAAAATCAACTAGGGGAATACTTTATTATTATAAACATTGATAATGTATTGTATAGTAACGCTCTTGAAGAGATTTCAAAAAGTGTAAGTGACAATAAGGACTGTTCTCTTTTTGTATATAACATAATTCAGTCAAAAGCTCGTGACGGATATACAAATAAAGAGTTTTGGTTTCCAAATCTTTTGCGTGGTGTGCCTGTAAGGTTTGGTGGAATTGATGCTATGCAATTAGTTGCACATAGAAATTTTTGGAAGAGTATAAATTTTTGGTATGACAACTCTCAGATGTCTGATGGAATTATTTATCAGACGCATGTAGCCAACAAGAATTATAAAGAAATTTTTAAAGTTCTTGGAATTAATTATTAATAAGTATTTAAAAAGGAAATTATTATGTCGCATGTAGCACAAATAGAATATTTTAAAAAAATTAAAGATCTTTATCCAAATTTTTTTAATAATGGAAAAGTTTTAGAAGTAGGTTCGTTAAATATAAACGGAACCGTAAGGGATTTATTTAATGTTGAAGAATATGTTGGTATAGATTTGGAGGAAGGTTCGTGTGTAGATATTGTGTCTGCTGGTCAAGATTTTGATTATCCAGACAACTACTTTGATTTTTCAATATCGTCCGAATGCTTTGAACATAATCCATATTGGAAAGAAACATTTTTAAACATGTGTAGGATGACAAAATCTGAAGGTTTAGTTAGTTTTAGTTGTGCTGGTTTGGGAAGAGCAGAACACGGAACTTCTAGGACAAACCCACAAGACTCACCATTTACAATTAATGCTGGATGGGATTATTATAAAAATTTGAGTGAAGATGATTTTAATGAAAATATTGATATGGATGATATCTTTTCGGAATATCTTTTTGAGTATAATCCAGCAGTATGCGATTTGTATTTTTATGGAATAAAGAAATAGTTTTTTCTAAAAATATTTTGATAAAATAAATAAAAAATGATATAATTTTAAAAAAAAGAAAAGGATTGTAATGACAAAAAGAGTTTTACTCACAGGAGCTTCGGGCTTTGTAGGTAGCCATGTGCTACGACACATTCTTGTAAACACAGATTGGTTTGTTGTTTGCCCAACAACTTTTACTCACAAAGGGTTGGCAGATAGAATTAGAGTGGCATGTGATGATATTACAGATGCCTATAAGAGAATTAAGGTAATTCGTTGCGACTTTACTGCACCAATTTCCGCAGTAACAGCGCATGAGTTTGGCAAGATTGATTATGTAATTAACGTGGCATCAGAGAGTCATGTGGATCGTAGCATTGAATATCCAGCACCATTTATTATTAATAATGTTTCTCTCATCTGTCACTTACTTGATTGGGCTAGAATTGCACAACCAGAAAAGTTTTTGCAGGTATCAACAGATGAGGTTTATGGTCCTGCGCCAGCGGGATATGCTCATCGTGAATGGATAGATCAGCACTTCCCAAGTAATCCTTATTCTGCATCTAAAGCAGCACAGGAAGATGTTGCATTTTCATATTGGCGTACATATGGTATTCCTCTAGCAATTACCAACACAATGAATATTATTGGTGAAACTCAGGACCCAGAAAAGTTTATGCCAATGACTATCAAGCGTGTGCTCAGTGGCGAACCAATGACAATTCATGCATCTCCAACAGGAGAGATTGGAAGCCGTTTTTACTTGCATGCTCGCAATCAAGCAGACGGCTTGCTTCACGTTCTTAACCAAAACTTTCCACTATATGGAGAAACTGAGATGCCAGAGCGTTTTCATATTGTTGGAGAGCGTGAAGTAAATAATTTAGAGATGGCACAAATGATTGCTAATGCAGTTGGCAAGCCATTAAATTATGAACTAGAAGATTTTCATTCATCTCGCCCAGGTCACGATTTACGCTACGCACTTGACGGTACAAAGATTTCTGAAACTGGTTGGTCATTACCAATTCCTTTAGAAGAATCAATTAGGCGAACTGTAGAGTGGACACTTGATCATCCAGAATGGTTAAATCTCTAATATGTCTTTATCGTTAATTGTGCCAGTATTAAAAAGATTTGATTTATTTGCAGAATTAATGGCTTCAGTCGATTACCCCGTCTTACCAATTGTTATTGATAATTGGCGGGGTAATCGTGGGGTTTCCTCAGCATGGAATTTAGGAATGAAGAAATCTTTACAGGCAGGTAATCAGTATGCTATCATTTGTAATGATGATGTAGTATTTGAACCCAATGTTATCTCTGAATTGTTCAATACCATAAAGGATACTGGAGCTGTAATGGTTTCTGCAAATCAATGGGAACCCGATGATAAATATGGTCTTACCTCATGGACAGATTATTGTTGTTTTGCTGTAGATATTAAACAATTGATTAAAAATGTTGGATGGTTTGATGAAAATTTTTATCCCGCATACTTTGAAGATAACGATATGAGACGGCGTGTAGAGTTGGCTGGATTAAAATCTTACACTAGAAAAGATTTAAAAATTACTCATGCCGTATCAGCAACACAATGGGCAGACCCAAATAATCCAGTTACATCAGAAGAAGCTTTTAGAAAAAATAATAAATACTTTATAGAAAAATGGGGCGGAGAGCCATATGAAGAAAATTATATATATCCATTTAATAATCCAGAAAATGATTTAAAATATTGGGAGAGCAAATGACAAGAAAACAAGAATTAGAAAATTTATATCAGGCATCAATAGAAGCTCCATCTGGAGGTGAAATTCTTGAGGTGGCTATAGAAGTAATGGATCTACTTATTAGAAAGAATATTTCTTATGGGGATTCCGCTTTGCATCCAAATGGTATTTTTGCTAAGGGGGATGCGGTAGAACAATTGTCTGCTCGCCTTGATGATAAGTTAAATCGGGTAAAGAATAATCAATCCTTTGATGGTGAAGGAATGCTAGATGCTATTGATGATATTATTGGTTATTTAGTTTTATTAAAGATTGCTTTGCGGAATAAAGAAGAAGAAAAGCCAGATACTAAATGGCACTATCTTATCAAAGATGGACAAATTCAACAATCTCCTGTATAATATATATAAACAAAGGATAAATAATGCCAAACTACGATTATAAATGCTTAACCTGCGAAAAGGTTTTTGCTCAAATTGTTTCTATCAATGATAGAGATGTAGTTCTCTGCGAGGATTGTGATGGGGCAACAGAAAGACTTCTTACCTTTAACGGTATGGTATGGGCACCTACAGCAGGTGGGTGGAGATAATGGTTAAGAAGCAAGGTATAGCAGCAATAAATTTAAATCCAAATTGGTTAATCTCAGAAGAGTACCAGCATGGCAGAGACTTGATTGTTCCAGGTGACAAGATTAAAATTAAGTTTGAGCGTGGAGAGTACAAGTTTATTCGTCACGTTTACCATACTCAAAAAGATGTTGAATGGATTGACTGTGTAAGTGTTGAAGGTTTTAGATCTTTTTACACAGATCAACTCAAGAGTAAAGTAAAACCTAAAAAGTTTAGGAAGAAAAAAGATGCCATCTGAGTTAGAAGTATCTGACAAATTTGATCAGATGAATCGTGTTGTAGAGGAAATGCTTAAGGGCAATAGTCCTACTGCAATTGCAAGAAGTCTTTCAATTAAAAGAACTGAAGTTTTGGAACACCTTGACACTTGGAAAAACTTAGTTAAGGGAGACAGCAGTATTCGTGAAAGAGCAAAAGAAGCACTTGCTGCAACAGACCAACACTACGCTATGATTATTAATCGTGCTTGGGAAACTGTAGAGCAAGCAGACGCAAATGATCAATTAAATATTAAAGCTCAAACTCTAAAACTAATTGCAGATGTTGAAGGTAAAAGAATTGATATGCTGCAAAAAGCGGGACTCCTAGAAAATAATGAACTTGGAGACCAACTTATTGAAACAGAGCGTAAGCAGGGGGTACTTGTTGAGATTCTTAAATTAGTAACAGCTAACTGTGATCATTGTAAATTTGAGGTAGCTCGCAGACTATCTGAAGTAACTGGTAAGGTTGAACCTGTAGATGTCTGAGTTTGATGTTTTTCTTAGTGCATTGGCAGATGATGTATTTGAAGAAATGCCTGTAGAAATTGAAGAGTTTGTTACAAGTAAAGAATTTCTTGGTCTCCCACCACTTTCTGATAACCAGTACCTAATGATTAAAGCATCAACTCAAGTTTACAAATTAGAAACTCTTATTCAATTACATGGTGAGGAAAAAGGGCGCAAGATACATAAGCAAACTTGTACAGAAGTTATCTTTCAACTAGGAAAAGGTTCTGGTAAGGACTATGTTTCTACGATTGCTTGTGCCTTTATTGTTTATAGATTACTTTGTCTAAAAGATCCCGCCAGATATTTTGGTAAGCCTACAGATGATGCGATTGATATTATTAATATTGCTATTAACGCAGAACAGGCTAAGAAAGTTTTCTTCGGCGGTTTTCTAAAAAGAATTAAGAATTGTCCTTGGTTTGTAGGAAAGTATGATGATAAGGTTGCTTCCATTGCATTTCCCAAATCTATTACAGTTCACTCTGGTCACTCTCAAAGAGAATCTTGGGAGGGGTATAATGTTATCATGGTTATCCTGGATGAGATTTCTGGCTTTGAACTAGAATCTACAACAGGTCATGCATCTGCAAAGACTGCTGAAGCTATTTATAAGATGTACCGACAATCTGTAACATCTCGTTTTCCTAGTGTTGGTAAAATTATTCTACTTTCATTTCCCCGATTTAAGAATGACTATATTCAGCAAAGATATAATCAAGTTGTTGCAGAAAAAGAAATTGTCATTAGATCGCATACATTCAAAAAAGATATTGATCTGCCAGATGGGATAAAAGAAAATGAATTTGTAGTTGAATGGGAAGAAGATCATATTATAAATTATAGTACCCAAAAAGTATTTGCATTGAAACGACCAACTTGGGAAATTAATCCTACAATTAAGATTGATGATTTAGCCCAAGCTTTTTATGACGATCCAATTGACTCTCTTTCCCGTTTTGCTTGTATGCCACCAGATGCAGTAGATGCTTTCTTCAAATCCCGTGAAAAAATTGAGGCAGCATTTGTCCAAAAGAATGGCGTAGATGATGGTGGTTCATTTGAAAATCATTTTGTTCCAGATGAAGAAAAAGAATACTTTGTTCACGTTGACCTTGCTCAAAAGCATGACCACTGTGCTGTTGCTTTAGCACATATTGATCATTGGGTAACTATGAAAATTGCGGGACAAATGAAAGAAGCTTCTCCTAAAGTTGTAGTAGATGCAGTAAGATGGTGGACACCCACAAAAGATAAATCTGTTGACTTTGCAGATGTAAGAGATTATATCTTGGAATTACGTCATCGTGGATTTAATATTAAATTAGTTACATTTGATAGATGGAACTCTCACGACATGATGCAACAGATGATTGCTTATGGAATGAAATCTGAAATTCTTTCTGTAGCTAAGAAGCATTATGATGATATGCAATTAGTTATAGTTGAAGAAAGACTTGTTGGACCAAAGATTAATTTGTTAATTGAGGAATTACTACAATTAAGAATTATCAAGGATAAGGTCGATCATCCCCGTAAAGGCTCTAAGGACCTGTCTGACGCTGTTTGTGGGGCTATTTACAATGCTGTGGCGGGAACTGCTAGAAATGCTAATCAAGAAGTTAAGGTTTATGATTACTCTTCTTACTATAAAGAAACAGAAGAAGACTACTTGAAGCAAAATGCAGGAACTATTAAGATGCCAGAAAGTCATTTAATGCCTGACAGTATTAGGGATTACCTCCAAGCAGATATTCCAGATACAGAAGAACAAAGATTTATTGACAATTTTAGTATCCTTTAGATATAATAAGTTGTCAGGGTAATTAGCTCAGTTGGTTAGAGCAGCAGACTCATAATCTGCCCGCCGTCAGTTCAAGTCTGACATTACCCACAAGGTTGCAAGCACTTTCTTAGGATGGTGTAGTTACTTATGGTAAGAGTCCCAGTTGGGGCACAGAGAGTCCAGACATTTGCTGTGCTGTGAAATTTCTGCTCGTGCTTGCAACCCCAATATGCTATAATATAAGTAAGTAAAATTTTTATAAAAAGGAATTGATTTAAATGGCTTATCCAGTAAAAAATCCAAGAGTGACTTGTCCCTACGGAACTAAGGGGGATGTTTGGATTTCAGGTTGGCATCAAGGCGTTGACTTTGGTGAATCTATTGGTGCTCCAGTATATGCTGTAGCCGATGGAACTGTTGTATCTGTAGGAGCACAAGGACCAAATCTTGGTGCTTATTCCCCCACCATTAAGCATAAGTTTCGCTTCAAGACTTACTACTGCACCTACGCACATGTTCGCAAATCTTATGTTAAGGCTGGCGACCTTGTAAAAATGGGTCAATTAATTGCTGAAGTTGGCATTGAGGGTAATGCTCACACTGGATCTCATCTACATTTTGAAGCACAAAAATCTGCATACTGGAAGGTAGGCGGAGGAATTAATCCTAAATGGATCTTTAGCTACAAAGGTAGGAAGAAAAAGTAGCATGCAATTTGGACACGGTGCAAAGACACCATTCTACATTGAATATAACGTGCCAGATGCTCAAGGTTATTGGGCGGTATGTAAAGAAAACAACAGTCAGGTAGTTGGAGTATACTCTTCTGAAGAAGAAGCAAAAGCTGGCTTAGAAGCTCTTGTCGTTCAAGTTGACGGGTATGAAGAAAAAGGAATTACTGAAGAAGGCACACCAGCATTATCATTTTGGAGTGGATCTTTTGCACCAGTAATGGGTTCAGAGTCTCAAGATGCTAGATATAATTCTACATACAACTCACCACCACAAAATGACGGTAAAAAATCAGTTGGATATGGCAATAGTACAGGCTATGGCTATAGTAACCAGTAAGGAGTTATTATGGCAAAGTTTTGGAAAAAAATAAAAAGAGCGGTACATAGGAATCCCAGCATTGTTTATGGCTGGGCATCAGTATTTTCTACATTTCTTGTAAAGCAATATCCCGAAGTACCAAATGAATTGGTTATCCTTACACTATTAAGTTTCTTGGGATTAAGTCACCAAGTGCAAAGAATTGAAGACAAAAAAACAGAGGAAGCCCTCTATACAGAACCACCAAAAGGAGAATAATGGGAAAGCATCACGACAAAGTTAAAGAAGCTTTAGAAATTAGAATTAGAAATACCCCAAAGGTTAACGGATTCAATACGCCAGGATCTATGAATAAGCGTAAGACTGGCTACAAGAAGCGTTCTGGCGGAAGATAAGGTATAATAGTTTTATGGAAGATTTAGTAGATAAGTTAAAAGAATTACAAGCCAATGCATTTCAAATGTACTCTCAGAGTCATGGATATCATTGGAATGTCGAAGGTATGATTTTTAAGGAGTTACACGCATTCTTCCTAGAAATTTACGAAGATGTATTTGATTCAGTAGATACAATTGCAGAAACAATTCGTAAGATTGGTGCCTATGCACCATTTGGTGCTGTGCAATTTGCACAGTATGCTACGGTTGCTATTAATGACAGCCTATCTTTATCCCCTAAAGAAATGGTAAGTGAATTAGTTACAACTAATGATGCTGTTATTAAAACCCTAAAAGAAGTATTTCAGTTAGCTAATGTAAAATATGATGAGCAGGGTATTTGCAATATGATTGCGGGAAGAATTGAACAACATCAATTTTGGGGATGGCAATTAAGGGCAACTCTTAAATCAGCGGTGATGTAATGAAGCAGAATGCTATCATTTGCGACCTTGACAATACCATTGTAGATGAAAAAAATGACTACAAACCAATCCAAAATGTTGTAGATTTTCTTATCCAACAAGCACAAACTAATAAAATTATTATCATGACTGCTAGAAGTACCGATAAAAAGCGGGAGCTGGCATTAAAACAGTTGCGGGATTTAAAAATACCATTTGATCAATTAATTACAAACGATAAAGATCAATCATCAGATACATACAAGCATGATGCAACTCAGAAGGTCATGCAAAGATATAATGTAATTTTATTTATTGATGATTTAAAAGATAATCGCAAGGTTGCCAAAAAATTAGGCATTAAGACCAAAAAACCAGAAAATATTTCAAATAAAATCTTGACGAAAACTGTCTGGTCTGGTATATTTATATAGTAAATAAGCCCTAGTAATCCAATGGCAGAGATAAACGACTTAAAATCGTTACAGTGTCGGTTCGAATCCGACTTAGGGTACGCCCCTTTAGCTCAGAGGATAGAGCGTATGGTTTCTACCCATCAGGTCGGGAGTTCGAATCTCTCAAGGGGTGCTCAAATCCTTGACAATCATCAAGAATCATAGTATAATAATAAATAATAAATCAATCGATTGGAAAAATAATGAAAAAGAATATCTTATCCGCAACAGCAGTTGCAATTGCACTAACCCTAAGTTGCGTATCTCCACAGGTAGCATCTGCTTATCCTCCAGGTCGTTCACTTAATTTGTCCGCAGAGTCAAACCTAGCGCAGTATCGTAGTTTTGGTATGCATCTTGTAGTAGACAATTTGTCCCCAACTCCTTTCACCTTCGCAGTGAATGGGAAGATCAGCAAGCGTTTTCAAACTAAGAAAAATGGAAATAGCGAAAGCTGGTTCTTCTACCCTTCACGCCCAGGTAAGTTTGAAATTACAGCAACTTCAGGATCAGAATCACGCTCAACTACAGTGTGGGTTCCTGAGCAGTCAAAGTTGCCTCGTGCTATTACAGTGCGTAAGGGTTTTGCAGTTCATCTAAAGTATGTTGCTCCAGGAACTACTGTTGCAGTATTTAGTAAGGGTCGTGTTTTTAATACAGGTACTGCAGATACTAACGGTAATCTAGATTTGTGGATTCCTGCAAATTCGCTACAGCATGGTAGCCAAAGAGTATTTATTAACTACGGTGGCGCATTTACTAGCGGTTGCAGAGTTAAAGGTCTCAAGTAATACTTCGTCTTTCCTTGACAAACAAACACAAGCATAGTACACTAGAACAATGCGATTCAAAACCAAGGTTTTGATTCCCGCTGTTGCGCTTCTTACAAGTTTACTTGTATCGCTACCAACAGCCCAGAATCAAGCCAACGCTAATGAAAGACATAAGTGCGGGACTCAAGAAGTTTCTCGTAGTTATAAAAGATTGCCATACGCTCAACCTGCTTGGAATAAGCGATTTGCACAGACTTATATGTCCAGTGTATATGGTTGGTGCGGAAGTCAATACAATTGTTTAGTTAATTTGTGGAATAGAGAAAGCGGATGGAGAGTTAATGCTCATAATTCATCTGGTGCTCATGGTATTCCACAAGCACTTCCAGGAAATAAAATGTCAAGTGCAGGAAAAAATTGGTACAGTAATCCACAAACCCAAATTAAATGGGGTCTTCACTATATCTTACAAAGGTATGGAAGCCCCTGTTCTGCACTAAGCCATTCTTATAGAACTGGTTGGTACTAAGTAATCTTCATCACACCGCCTATGTGAAGTAGGGTGGTAGCCACACCTGAGCATGTGTCTTAAACTGTTCATCTGCGAGTGTTGCATAATGGTAGTGCATCATCCTTCCAAGTTGATTGTGCCAGTTCGATTCTGGTCACTCGCTCCAATCTCTCTTAGCTCAACGGCAGAGCGGGAAGCTGTTAACTTCTAGGTTTCAGGTTCGAATCCTGGAGAGAGAGCCAACTGGATGTAGCTCAACTTGGTAGAGCACTGCGTTTGGGACGCAGGGGTTAAAGGTTCAAATCCTTTCATCTAGACTAGCGATATGTGTTAGTCAGTTGCATGTATCCCCACACGTTTTATGG
>Ga0209084_1002855_pt1 | contig 12995 bp, 15 predicted proteins | sample C_130820_MF_Meta_FD_187309 | JGI IMG/M metagenome (GOLD analysis project Ga0209084, IMG submission 187309) | Freshwater microbial communities from Lake Croche, Canada to study carbon cycling - C_130820_MF_MetaG (SPAdes) (version 2) | ecosystem: Environmental > Aquatic > Freshwater > Lake... | reverse complement strand
ATCTGTTGCACCCAATGTCGTTGCGTAGGTGCCATCACCAGCACTGTCAGTTTTCACAACCAAACCTGTGGTTGTGCTGATGTCATCAACAAACACAGTTGTGGATTCGTTCGCAATGAAAATCCTTGATGATGCAGCACTGTCAGCGAAGAAACGACGATTGCAATAATCATCAATGACGCGTGATGCTTCATCAATGCGCGATTCGAACAGCACATCATCAACAGTGTCAGTGACACGCAAAACAGCTTTCAACTGTGTGAGTGTGCAATAGCCATTGGTGATGGTCATTCAGATTCTCCAAACACGAACGTAACTGTCCAACAGTTCAACTGCGTTCCGTGAGCTAAGAAATTCAGCCACCATTCTACCTTTGCCAACACCATCAATGTTGTCATCTACAGCAACTAACGAACCTTTGCGTAGCAGATGCCATGCAGCGTTTATCTCACGCAAATGATGTTCTTGTGCTGGTTCCGGTGCAGCAAAATCGATGTCGAATGCATCCAGATAAAGGAAGTCCACTGGATCTGTCATGTTGCGCAGCGTCACAACAGAATCTGCTGTGATAGCTGTGGTGTGTGAGAGTTCCAACTGTTCAACCAGGTCAGCACCTGTTGGGTCTATGTCAATGGTGGTGACTGTCCCACCGGTGCGTGATGCAATCGCATTCCACACAATGGTGGACTGACCATCACCCAACCAGTTGCCAAGCTTCCGAATGGATCCTGTTTCCACAATTGTGGGTGCATCCGGTAGCGCATCGCAGATCAGCTGGAACGCTTCGAAACGGACACCTAACTGGTCCCACATTACCTGCGAATCAACCATGATTCACACGCTCATCAATCAGATCCAAAATGGGTTCCCAATGGTTTTGGAACACTGTGTTGTGCGCGTAGCTTTCAGCGTGAACGCGTGCGTTGATCGAGCGTTCCACCATGTTGCTGCAGCTGTACGCGTCTTCCAGCTGCTCCACAATCGAATGCACGAAAGGTGTGCAGAACCAGGCTGCACTTCCAGCATCCCAATACGGCTGAACTGTTGCCAACCAACCGGAACCTTCAACTAGTTCAGGTTGCGCTGTGTAATCCGAAACGATTGATGGCACACCACACGCAGCTGTTTCCAACACTGGTACACCAAAACCCTCACCGCGAGAACACAACAAATGAACATCCATTGCACCCATGATGGTTGCCAGCACCTGGCTGTCTAGTCCTGCGTAGTAGGCCCACTGATCAACCCACATCACACGCTCCATCGGGATCCCGCACGCTGTCACCAACGCTTTCAAATCGATCCCCATAGTTGCACCACGCGATTCAGAATGGAGATACAAAACCACATCGGTGTGTCTTGACATCAGATCAGACACAGCCAACAGGTTTTCCCCAAAAGCTTTGCGAATTGGTGCGGAACCCTTATTGGCCGCAACCATCCCAACCACGAAAGCATCTTCTGGAATGTTCAACAGTTGACGTCCATTCTGACCATCAACAGTCGCACCAGGTTTGAACGTCGAAGTGTCCACACTGTGTGGTGCATATTTTGCGTCCACACCTGCACGTTGGAGTTGCTCCAACCCAAACTTGGACATGGCAATGGACAACACGTTTTCACGCTTCGACCATTCCAAAACTTTGGGTGGAACAGGTATGTGATCCACCGGAACCCATGACGCAATCAGGTCGATCCCATCAACCACAGCTGTGTCATAAACCCAAGTATCAAACAGGGTAAGAAGTGCTGTAGGGACACCTGTGGTTTGCTGTGCGTGTTGTGTGTGCGCAGTCAGGATGTCGCAGCTGTAAGGGTGGTAGCCATTGGGGAGAACTTCAATTCCTTCCCATTCGGTAACACCACCATGCAAGCCATAGTTGCTGGAAAAGGTGACTGGTCTACCGGCGTCACGGATTTGTCTTGCAATGTTTGCTGCTTGGACTCCATAGCCGGTGCCAACCCAAGGTGCGTTGCTGTGAACAACGATTCCGGTTCTTCGACCAGATGACAACGCTGCGCTAGCAGCAGTGCTGCTGCGATGTGTCCTGGCAGATCCATTGGGATCCCGTTGATTTCCACCAGCATTGCGTGTCCTTTTGTTACCCATGTTTTGTCTCCCATGTGATGATGAAAGTGTGCGCAGCTGGAACCCCACGGGAAAGGTTCAACAGCTGCGCACACATTCAAAGTGTGATCAATGGCTTATGCCAAAGATCAGGTAGCAGCACCAATGAAGTGCTTGACGGCTGAAGTGTCCGGAAGGTTTCCGTCGCCACGCCAGGTGACCCTGAACGTGATCAGATCGGACACGAAACCCACGCTGTCATCGCGTGCGACTTCGATGCCACGAACCTGACGCGTGTAGTAGCTCGAGAAATCACCGAAGATGATTGACTTGGCTGAGGTACCAGTGGCCACCATGTCAGGGTTTTCATAGACAGGAAAACCAAGCAACATATCCGGCTGGCCAACCATCAGCGACGGCTGCCACAGATACTGACCAGTGGTGTCCTTCAGCTTCCTGACAGCACCAAGCGTCGAAGCCTTCATCTGCCATGCACCGCCGCGACGACGATATGGAGAACCAACGGAATACACCAGGTCCACCAAATCATCCGAAGCGGGAACACCAGCAACACCAGTACCACCAGTGACACCAAGCGTGGATGCGGTAACGATTCCACGCGGGATCACAGTGCCAGTGCCAACAGTGAGCGCAGCGTTCACAGCAGTACCGAGACCAATGGAAGCCTGACGCGCAATGAAGTCCAGGATGTTGATACCTGAATCTTCAATCAGTTCACGACTGAGCTGCATGGTAGCTGCGTACTTGAACGCACCAAGCGTGATGAAAGCTGAGAACGATGCATCGCTCTCACCAATCGATGCACCTTCAGCGACCTTCACTGCAGTGGAGAAACCAGACTGACGCGGGATCTGCAGGTTGTTGCCAGTGTCAGTGGTCAGCACAGTGACCACATTTGCATCAAGCATCGGACCTTGCTGCACCAGCTGTTCAACCAAACGATTGTAGAAATTGGTTGGGACTGGAGAACCAGTGGTTGTGGTTAGAATGTCGCGCTGTTCGAACGACGCACTGCGACGCTCACCCATAGCAATGGCACGAATGATCTGCGCATCAGTTTCAGTCTGCGCAATCTCAGCCGGTGTGAAATCCTGCGGAAGCCCAAGAGCAGAACGACTCTCAGAAATGGAACGCTCACGCGCTTCAACATCCAGGATCTGCTTGGAACGCGCATCCATCGAATCGATGTCAGCGTTCATACGGTCAAACTGTGCTGACTCTTCAGCACTCAGATCACGGTTTTCCAGTGAAGCGATATCGAGCAGATTCTTGGCTTGTTCCCAAGTTGCTGCGCGCTTCTCAGTAAGCCGCTTCAGTAGATCATCAGACATGATGACTCCTTTACGTTTGGAATGGTTTGGGGTGTTGCCAAGCTGGTGGTGTCTGCGGTAGTGCCAATCACAGGTCTGAGCGCAGATCCGAACAGCGAAGAATCACAAAACCTTTTTGGCTTGCAATTCAAACTTTCGACGAACCAAAGCAACCGGAACAGTCGTTGATTCGTTTGCACAAATTGTATCAGTTGCAGTGCGCACAGTTGCACCACTGGCTTCAGGGTACGCAGGAAAACCAGTGACAATCGAAACCTCATGCAGAACAACTTCGCGCAGGACACGATGTGATCGATCAGCAGACCAGGTGTCACCACCACGCGGAACTGAGAACCCAAAAGACATCGCGTGAACAGTGCCATCGGCAATCAGCGTTGCCAGATCCCGCCCAACACTGGTGTCCGGTAGCTGTGCGTCAACACGCAACCCGCGTGCATCCTCAGACAACACCAACGATGCGTTGCGTGTCGAAGCCAACACCTGATCAGTGTTGTGATTCGCAAACATCCGGATTTCTTTACCAGCACCCAACGAGCGTTTGAACGCACCAGGTGCAATGGTTTCAATGAACGGGAGTGGTTCTGAATCAGAATTGAAAACAGCTGCGTAACCACTGAACTGCATACCATCACCAGCAGCACGCAGTTCCAATTCACCATCGTTGAACGCACGCACTTCCACATCGCGTCCATTGACTTTGCGCAGTTCCACATCCATGCGCACATAACGCAAAGGTGTTGCGTCTGATGGTGCAGGGTCCATCACTCCATCCATCAACAATTGCGTGTCAACAGCTTCGCCACTTGCAACTGCAGCAGGATCTACTAGTGACTCAGGAATTACCCATTTCTTGCAAATCCCATTTGGGTCGATATCGCCGGCCACTAGTTCACACGCACGCGGACCCTGATAGTAAGCACACGAACTGCACACCAAACCATCAGCCACGAAAGGTGAAGCTGCTACATAGTGCGCACCATCAGCACCGGACCCTTGGTCATACTGGCCGAACACATCAACAATTTGAATTTCGGCTTCGATCTGCACCAGCTGATGTGGAGTCAACGGATAGATACCATCACCTAAACCATCACCTATAACATCACGCGTTTCTGCATTCATTTGCTTTGACCTTCCGTTTCCAATCTTGTCCAATACATTTTGTGTCCAAATCACAGCTGGATCACCACCCCACGCAGCCCAAGCCACGCGACCAGCGGACGGATAATTTGCATCATCAGGTGACCAACCAGAAGCCTGTTTATCAACAGCATGACGCGCCAAATAGGAAGCCATCCTGCGCACAACATCCAATGACACTGGAGTTCCAGCAGCCAAAGTTGCTGCGCGTCGCCGGCCAACAATCGTGAACCCTGAACCAGCGCGACCGTCAGCAATCCACACCAACGCACGCTGCGCTTCATGCTGCACAGCAGCCGGTGGAATGAAGCTGTCACCAACAGCACGCTGACCTAACTTAGTAACCATCACAGTGGCTCCTGCGCATCAATACCCATAGGTGGTGGATTAATACCAGGTCCAGCCATAGGCGCACCAGGTAGAGCCATGACGAATTCTGAGCCACCATCGTAAGGTTCCAAACCTTCAACAGCACGCGCTTCATTGGGTGTCAAAAATCCGTATTGGATCCCTACACCATGCGCTCGATACCGGCTGATCTGATCCGCACGCAAAAAGCCTGCAGTGTCAAACATGATTTCCTGTTCTCCTGGCATCAACGTCGATAGTGCAGATTCGATGCGACGCAACCAAGGAAGCAGCGTGTAAGTCACAAAATGCTGACCAGCCATTTCATTGTTCTGATAGGTCTGGCTGTCACCACGCGCACCAATCATGTATGTAGGAATCCGGAAGATTCGTGCAATCTGTGCAATCTGCAATTCCCTAGATGCATTCATTTCCATAGACGCTGCGTCAGCACTGATGCTGCGCCATTTCATTCCATTGGTCAGCACAGCTGGCCGGCGCCTACGACGATTCTGAGACTCCCAAGTGGACTGCAACACCTGTGCTTGATCGCTAGTCAAATCACCATCGACTTCCAGCACACTGCTAGGTGTTGCACCATCACCATAGAACTGCGCCAAATGTCGTTCCATCGCCAAAGCCAAACCAACAGTGGTGCGTTGCATTTCAATTGGAGACAACCCTATTGCAGCCTGTGGTGGAGTCCACCAACGCAAATGCAACATCTGGTCTGTTGGCACATTGCCACCATTTACCGTGTAATAGCGCCGCCTATCGATCACATTGCACTGCACATTCATAGGGTGCAGTGGAGTCAACGCAACTGGTACACCAAAGTTATTTCGATCAATGAACACATAAGCATTCCCATGTAAAGCAAGACTGGAAACAATCATGTGCATCAGTTCGTACTGCGTAACAGTCAACGAACTAGACAACCACCCTGGCACTGATTGTGTTTTCACACGCTCACCAACATGAATGATCGAGCGCACCGGAAGTGAAGCAACAGAATCAGCAAGCAACGAAACAGACGCCAAAACAGCTGACACTTCCAACGCTGACGATTCGTTGACACGCTCACCAGACCAGTTGTTGCCACCAACCCAAGATGTGATCTGCAATGGATCTGGTGCAACAACAGCACGTTTCGAAAACAAACTCATCGAACAGTCACCAGCCAAGAAAGAAGGATCAACAGCACACCAGCTGTGACCACAGCAATAGGAACAGACAACATCGCAACACCAACCACCACCAAAACACACCCAAGCAGTTCCACCACAGTGGTCAACACATCACGCATCAGAACCCCAAGGATCAACAATCGACGGAACACCAGACGAAACCTCAGCACCAAAAACACCAAGCAAAGCAAGGGTAGATGCCACCAATGGTGACACATCCACAGACGTATCCCGCCGATGCCAAGCCCAAGAATCGCCAAGGGTTCGACGCTTCGAACCAGCCACAGCAGCGTTCAACGGAACCTGATTGATATGCACCAACGAACCATCCACCACACCATCAAAGAACTTTCCGCAGGCTGTAACAACCTGACGCGAACTAACTTCGATCACTTGCAAACCCAACCTGCGTAAATCGCCGGCCAATGAACCAGCAGCTGACACCGGATCAATAATCACCGAACGATATTTGTCCACACGTTCCTGATCTGAAAACCAATCCAACACCCAACCGGTGCCAGCACGATTCCCAATCACTTCCACATGGATTTTACCATCAGCACGCAAACCAGCAGCGCATAGCGAAGACATCGCACGCGAGGGTGTGACATCGAGAGCCAACGAAACTTGACCATCAATCCTGGAACGCTCATCAGCGCACGCAACCCAAATGTCTTCAGACAAGATTTGCCAAGGTTGTGTTGCAAGCCTGTCCTGACGCTGATTCAAATATGCGCGTCGAAACTCAGGTTCACGCATCGATTCGAAATCGGATCTGATTGCTTCGATTGGCACTGTGATCCCCAAAGCTGGCATACATGCGCGCCATACATCCTCATCATCGATGCGTGCATCATCAGGTGCAGACCATTCAAAATACGCAATTGAACGTGTGTCCTGCGCTATCGCACGCAAACGCCCATCATCGATTTTGTCATTCAAATACAGACTGTCATTCGTGCCAGCGGTCGAAACAATCCACAGCTGTGGTTGCGTCCTGGTAACCATCGCAGGTTTCATAGCCTGTTCTAGCCGGTCATCAGCCAACGCAAATGCTTCGTCGATGACACCCAGATCCAGTTGCGCACCATGACCAGCAGTCTCAGTGGTTGCCAACAATGACCACAGTGAACCATTCGACCAACGGATTGCTTCACTGCCGTTGGTGCGTCGAACCTTCATCAGCGATGCAAAAGGTGAGCGTTCCAAAACAGGTATGTGTTCGTCTTCCCATTTCAACCTGGCATCCTTGCCAGTCTGCGCCGTGTAGCTCACACGCTGTCTGTCACCCATAGCGATACAACGATGCGCCATCGCAGCCAACATCAAAGTTGTTTTGCCAGACTGACGCGGAACAGTCAATCTGACTTCGCGATACACCAAACGCTGTGTGACTTCACCGGTCACCAGGTCAACATGAGGTTCGACTTCCAACGCAACATCAGCCACATGTTTCTGCCACGGCATCAAAGGTGTCCCAAGCAGTTCAGCAATACGCGCAACTTTGTCACCAAGCGTTGCACGCTCAGTTCTTGGAGTCGTCCACCTAGGCAGACAGTTCTGCAATGAGCTTTGCGAATTCGTCATTTGTGTTGTTGTCATCCCGTGATTCCAGTTCCGTGAGAGTCGCACGCAGTTCGCGTGAGACAGCTGCAGTTGCCATACCAGCATCACCATCCAAGGTGATGGCCAGTGTGATTGCTAATCGTGCGCGTGCATCCTTCGATGCGTTCGCACCAAGGTTGCGAAGTGTGGATCTGACTGCACGTTCCATTGGTCCAGATGCCATCAGTGACCTTTCAAAAATCTTGTGTTTTCCACAAGGTTGTTTTGTGTCTGCCAGTCCCAATTTTGGGTTTTGCACAGCTTCCTGTGGACAACTCCCCCGCTTTTGTGCTGTGGGGGAAAGTTGGGAGGCTTCGTCGGGGTTGATTGCGCTGCTGGCAGAAAATCGATGTTGGGGCCTGTGGACAACCTTGGGTTTTCCACAGGCTACCAGTTGCGTGATGCGCGCAGGTTCTCCACAGCTGCAGGTGTCCGGTTGCCGCGTGCGCTGTTACATGATCGGTGTGCTGGTCGCAGATTGTCCATGTTCTCAGCTGCTGATAGATCGATCGAGCGCGGAATGATGTGGTCCACTGTGTCTGATCCGGATTGTCCACACAGCCAGCAGACATCCGATTGTTGAAGCACACGTTTGCGTAGCTTTTTCCATGAGTGTGATCTGCGTCCGTAGTCGTCCTGGTTCATGGTTGATCCTTGGGTGGTCCTTGGGTGTGTTCCGTTATTTCAGAACAGATCTGGTAGGTGTTCGTTACCTCTGCCATTTTCGTTGGCAGAGGTTGTGTTTTCGGCTGTGTCTTTTTCGTGGCTAAAACCTCTGCCATCCTCTGCCATTATTGAATGCATGGCAGAGGTGGCAGAGGTTGTATCTGTAGGTGGTGCCATGTCTGATTGGCAGAGGTTGGCAGAGGTGGCAGAGGTTGCAGTTTCTGTGGTTTGCAGAAGCTCTAGTTCGTTGAATGGTTTGGTCAGTGTGTGCTGTAACTCTTTACCTTTTTCGATGCATTCGATGTATTGGAGGTCGATCAGTTTTTGTATTCCGATCAGGATGGCTTTGTTGTTTCCTGTCACACGTTTCACGATGGAGTTTTGTGATGCACCAGGGTTAGTTGCGAGATAGTCGCTGATGCGTTTCATCAGGACGGTTGGGAGTCCGGTGGATGGTGGTTTGATTGTCACGTTGATTCCGGTTGTGCTGTCGTTGATTTCGATTTCTGCAACTTTGTGTCCGTGCTGGTAGTAGCCACCGCGGTCTTTGGCTGTGATGAGCTTCAGGTGTCCTTCCAAACCTTTGGCTGGTGCCACACCTACTTCGACGCGATACGCAGCACCATCGATGGCTGCACGTTTACGTTGTGACCCAATCGCGAAGCCTTGGTTGGAGTCGTTTGATTTGGCCATGTGATCGAGCAGCAGCACACATGGTCCTGCGTGCGCCAGGAGTCTTGGGAAGTTTCTGAACCATCGTGCTGTGCTGTCGTCACTGTTTGGTTCTGCACCATCTAATGCCATTGCTTCACCTGTGGAGTCGATCACTACTAGTTGTGTGTTGGTTGTGGCGATGAGCTGCAGTAGGTCGATGGATGCCAAGGTGTTGAAGGGTGCCATTGGGTTGATGTAGTGGAACAGGGTTTGGACGTCTGTTTTGGTGCAGCCAAGTTTGATCATCCGGTGTGCGACGGATCCCACATGGTCTTCCAGATCGATGTAGACCACATGGTTTCCTGCGTTGATTTGTTGTGCGCAGGTCGCCATTGCTACCCATGATTTTCCTGATCCTGATTCACCAAACAGTGCGTTGATGCGTCCTATGTAGAACAGTGATTTGTTGTCTGTTCTGGTGCCTATGGTTGGTGTGGGTGGCTGGTAGTCGTCTGAGAGTACGTCTGCGAGGTTTGCGAGGTTCCAACCGTGATCTGTGTCTTCTGTGTCTTCTGTGTCTGGTGTGGTGTCTGTGGTACCAGTGGTATTAGTGATGTCCACTGGTTGGATCTGCTCGATTGTTAGGCCGGCGCTGATGTGGTCTGTGATGTCCTTGTGACCTGACGCTGGTTGCATAACGTGATGCGTTATGCCTAACCAGTTGATTTCTGCTGCTACACGTTGCGCGTGGTCGATACCTGGTTGGTCTTGGTCCGCAATGATGATGATGTTGCTTGCACCAACTAGTTGTTGTGCGTGTTGTTCTGTGAATTTTCCTGCACCACCTGCGTTGGTGGTTGCGTACAGCCCAAGGTTTTCTAGGGTGTGAACGTCACGTTCACCTTCGACCACATAGATGGTTTCACCGGTGCTGATGGCTTCTGTGAGTCGTGGGAGTCGATACAGCAGTTTTGGTGTGTCTCCTGCACCCCATTGCCAGCTGGTGCCATTCCAATGTGACTGTCTGAATGTTTTGGGTTCGAACCTGTGAACCCTCAGGACTGGTTCACCGTCTGCTGTGGTGTAGGTGTAGCAGTCTGTTTGTTCACCAAGTGTGTTGGTGCGTTCTCGAGCTTTGAACAGTTGTTTGGGTGTGAGTCCTATGGCTGTTGTGATTTGGTCGATGCTGCATCCTGCGAAGCAGTGGAGTAGCACACTGTCTGGTTCTGTTCCTGGACTGATTGACAGTGATGGTGTGTTGTCTTCGTGTGCTGGACAGCGTGCCATGTAGGTGTCACCACGCTGTTTGGGGTTTGTTCCGTGTGCGTGTAGTTGTTGAATGACTAGTTCCATTGGTGTGGTCACAGGTCACCAGTCGTTGCGTCTTGGTGGAACAGCGTTCCCATGTGCGTCTCCCGTGTTGTTCAGGGTTGGTTGTGAACCCTGAATTGGTTGTGTTGGTGTTCAGGGTTGGGTTTCTGTGATTGGCACCGGATGCATCCAAACCCTGTTGACACCTAATCGTTTGTTGCAGGTTGCGCACAGGACTGCTTTTGCTGGTTGTGGTGTCGCATACGTTGCAGCACATTTGGTGCATTCCCATTGGGTGCCAGGTTTGTGTGTGCGCATTGTGTTGTTGGTTGGTGCGTTGTTCTGCGTTTTATTGTCCATCATTGCCACCATCGCACATGATGGTTGTATGCGTCGATGATGGCTTGGCGCAGGATTTCTAAGGATGGAAACATCCTGTCTGTTGCAACGATGTCTTCAACTGTTGCAAATGGGATTGATACCAACACCATGTCTTTGTTGCTGCTGGTTTGTTCGATGGTGTCTTGGAGCGCTATTACACGTTCCAACATCAGTTGGTTTCGGTGTTCGATGCGGTCGATGTGTGCCGCTGCTTGGCACCGGATGCATTTGTGGTATCTGCGTGCGTCGATGCACGCAGGGTTTCCGCAGTCACGCAGTCGTTGTTGGATGTTTGGGTGTCCTGGACAGCCACATTCGATTTGCAAATGTGTTTGGCACAGTGGTTGCTGGTAGTCCAAGGACGATTTCACATAGTTGGTCATTAGTTGTTTCTCCCGTCGATGATGACGAATGTGATGATGATGAGTGTGAACCAGATGGTTGCGCCTATCAGCATTCTGATCATGGTGGTTCCTACGCTTCCGTTTCGCGTGGTTCTACGCTTCCGTTTATCGTCTCGAGCTGCTGCGACAGTTCTGCGATTTGGTGTCGTAGATCCCGGATTTCCAATGCTGCACCAGCGATGTCTTCCAACAGGTTGATGCGTTCTGTTGTTGGAAACTCTTGTGATGGTGCGACGTACAACCACTGTTCCAGTTGTTTCAGCCGGTCTGTGGGTGTGGTGTGTTCGATGTACCATACGCAACCTGAACAGGTGCATTCTGTGTCGTGTGGACCATGAATCATTCTGTGTCTCCCGCATAGGTTTGGATGTACCAGGTCGAACCCCATATGGCTGCAGGGTGCCAACCCAAGCGAATTGCGATGTCGTCAATCAGACGAAGCTGCACAACCTGTGTCTTGTTCCAGCGTGTGACTGTTTGCGTTGTGACCCCACATGCTTCAGCGATTTGTTCCCGTGTCAATTCATCGATTGCGCAACCAATGTGGATTGAAACCCTGTGTCGAAGTGGTGCGTAGGGTGCTGGTGCAAGTTTTGGTTTGTGTTTTCCTGCACGTTTGCGTGCGTCTGTTTCTTGGCCGGCGAGAATGCATCGTTCACATCTGCAGCCGTATCCGTAGGTTGTTGCTGTTCCATGTTGCTTTGCTTCAATTTTGGTTTCCATGTGTGTTTCTCCCGTGTGTTGTTTCAGTGTCGTTCTTCGATTGGCACTAAGGATGCTCGATAGAGCAGTTGTGCTTGCTGCATCGCTGATTCGTTGGTTGGGTGTGATCCTGGAATGCTGATCCTGTCTGCACCACAGCACAGTTCGATTACCCATGTGTTGCTGCGTCTGTCGAACCGGACCAACCATTTTGGTGTTTGTGCCATCAGTGTGCTTTCAGATTGTGGACCGGTAGTCATTGATGGTTTGGACCGGTGCTGTGGGGTTTCACAGCACCGGTCCAAGGGTTGAACTAGTGGTGTGCGGCCGCCCAGACATCACACCACTGGTTCGTTTTTTGGCCAGTCGTAACCAGCCAAACCTGTTGATCAGATCAGGTCATCGATGGTTGCGGATGGTGTCGCAGCAACAAACTTGGCTTTGAACTGATGCGCACCTGCATAGCCTTTGGTGGTTGGTTCAGCGTCCTGGTCGCGCTGCACAATGAGCTGGCCACCAACAACATCATTGACATTGGAGATACCAGCCTGCGCAATCGCTGTCTTGATGGCAATGATCATGGACCACTTCGATGCGTACAGTTTCACATCTTCTGCTGTTGCAAGGTCTGTGGCTGTGATGATCAGCTGCTTCACAATCTGACCGGTTTTGTCCAGCTTTGGGACATCCGTTCCGAATTCGAACTGTGGTGCAACATCAATTTTTTGGACACGCAAATTCACTTTGTCACCAACAGTTTCGAACTTCACTGCTGGAAAAGATGGTCCTGTTCCACTGAACAGAAAATCATCTATGTCTGTCATTTTGTCCCGCTTTCTTGGTTGGTGTGGGTGCGCACAATATCGCACCCATCATGGTTGTAGAGCGTGTGGTACTCACCGGTGCGTAGTCCGTCTGCAATGGTGATCATTCGGTGTGCTTCAGTCCAGGTGAGACTTCCGATCACATCACCATCAGCTACATCAGGGTGTGGTGTTTCGTTGCGTGCCAGCCACGCAGCACCAACAGCAACTTGGTTGTCTAGGTGTGGTGCAAGCATGATGAGTGCGTTGCAGATTGCGTGTCGTCTAGCTGATGGGATACCACCATCACCTAATCGGATTGGGTAGTTAGCTGCAGCGCACGCATCGATCATTGCTGCAAGCCAAGCAAACTC
>Ga0209084_1002853_pt1 | contig 13002 bp, 14 predicted proteins | sample C_130820_MF_Meta_FD_187309 | JGI IMG/M metagenome (GOLD analysis project Ga0209084, IMG submission 187309) | Freshwater microbial communities from Lake Croche, Canada to study carbon cycling - C_130820_MF_MetaG (SPAdes) (version 2) | ecosystem: Environmental > Aquatic > Freshwater > Lake... | reverse complement strand
GAAACGGCGCCCCCCCCAGACGCGTTCCATGGCTAGGGGCTCGAAAGAGATCGGTGAGGAAAAATCCATGGTTAATAAGAAAGTATCCCCAAGATGCCTGCGATTGCCAAGACCACACGGTATCCTGCAAGATAGAAAGGATGGTCTCGTCACGACATACACGCTCCTTGGATGAAATAACGGGGGTTCTTCTGCTTTTTGGGGGAATCTTGCTTTTTCTTGCGCTCTGCTCCTTTGAGCCGAGGGATGTTTCCCCTTGGCTTCCTTATGCAAAGCACTCTCATTCCTCGGAATATCCTGTGAACTTCATCGGCCGCGTCGGGGCTGATATCGCAGGACTCTTTTACTTTCTCTTCGGAGGCGCCTCATACTTCGCTGCGGCAGCTTTGGCGGGGCTTGGAATCTCCAAGTTCACAACCCCCGAATGTCGACTCGGCATCCGCTTGGGATGGGCGCTTGTTTTCGAACCATCCGCCGGGCCCCTGCTTGATTTGCAGCATGTGATCCTTGGTGACTGGAAGGAGAAATTCAACATTCAGGGGCCCGGCGGATGGTTCGGGCACCGCATTGATCTGGTGCTCGGGCGTCAGGTGCTTGGCACACTCGGATCGGGATTGATTTTCATGGCCCTCGCTCTGGTAAGCCTGATCCTGGCAACAGGATTTCATCCGATCCTAGCATTACGTCGCGCCTTTGCCTTCATGTTTTCTATTCTTGGCACGATCGTGGGGTTCCTTGTTGGATTGATCAAAAAGCACCTTGCCAACCGTAAAAAGGAATCTGAAATCCAGGAGGGGATTGAGTCTCCCAAGTACCGCACGGGCAATCGCCGCAAGTCTCCTGTAGTGGAACCTAAGACAGAGGAAATGCTGGAGAACGATGTGTTCCTCACAGCGACTTCTCCGGTGGATCTCCCTTCGCCCAAGATCATCGATGCCAGCGTTCCGGCGCCAGCTCGCAAACCGACATTGGCCGAAGTGATGAAGGGGAATACCCAATCTAAAAAGAATGATTCCCTTCCTGCCGACAGCGGCCTTGGTGAAGTGAATCTTCAGGAATATACCTTGCCTGGCTTTGAGCTTTTGGAGACCTACGATGACGAGGGATACAAGCCCGCTGACCCGGCCGAACTCCAGGGAGTGCAGAAGATCATTCTGGAGACACTTGCCCAATTCGATATCGAGGCCTCTCCCGGAGATATCACCAAGGGCCCGACGATCACGCGCTACGAGGTCTATCCCGCCATCGGCGTGCGTGTGGAGCGTATCTCGGCGTTGGAAAAGAACCTCGCCCGGGCGACTTGTGCCGAGCGGATCAATATTCTGGCTCCGATTCCCGGGAAGGACACCGTTGGTATCGAGATTGCCAACTCCAGTAAGGTGAAGGTCAGCATCCGTGAGCTTTTTGAAAGCGAGGCCTGGCATACGACGAAGGCCTCCCTGCCGCTTGCTCTTGGCAAGGATGTCTACGGACATGCCATTATCGCAGACCTCGCCGCAATGCCTCACCTCCTGGTCGCTGGTGCCACCGGCAGCGGCAAGAGTGTCTGCATCAACTCCATTATCACAAGCCTGATATTCAAGCATACGCCCGAGACGCTACGCTTCATCATGATCGATCCGAAGGTTGTCGAGATGCAGGTCTACAATGATCTTCCCCACCTCGTGACCCCGGTGGTGACCGATCCGAAAAAGGTCCTCCTGGCACTGCGCTGGGTAGTCGACGAGATGGAGAAGCGCTACGGAATCTTTGCCAAGGTGGGTGTCAAGAATATCAGTGGATTCAACGGACGCCTCAAACCCCAGAAGGTGCCGCTTGCCGTGGTGTTGGATGATGCCACCGAAGGGGGTTCAGACGATGGTGATTCCTTGGAGTCGGACCAGGCTTCCATTGAGACTGAGGCTGAGGCCGAGGATCAGGAACTTCCGCTCAAGCCCGGCGATGACATGATCATTCCCGACCAGATGCCTTTCATCGTCGTGATTGTCGATGAGTTGGCTGATCTCATGCAGACAGCACCCGCCGATGTCGAGGGGGCGATTGCCCGCATCACGCAGAAGGCACGTGCCGCCGGAATCCATATGATTGTGGCGACGCAAACACCCCGTTCCAGCGTTGTCACCGGAGTTATCAAGGCAAACATTCCCTCACGCATCGCCTTCCAGGTGGCCTCGGGTCTCGATAGTCGCGTGATCTTGGACATGAACGGGGCAGAAAAGCTCCTCGGTAAAGGGGACATGCTTTATCTCCCTCCCGGGAGCGCCAAACTTACTCGCGCACAGGGGGTTCTCGTGACCGATGAGGAGATCCACCGCGTCGTGACCAATCTCGCGATCCAGGCCAAGCCTGTTTTTGAGCCCAGTATCTCGGCAAAACTCGCTTCGACCATCATGCCGGAGGACGAGGTTACCGATGAAGAGGAGGATCTGGTCGACAGGTGCCTCGAGATCATCCGTCAGGAAAAAAAGGCCTCCACCTCGATGCTTCAGCGACGGTTGCGGCTTGGTTATACTCGTGCTGCGCGTATCGTCGACATTCTCGAGCAACGTGGCATTCTTGGACCCAAAGATGGGGCAAAGGACCGCGAGATTCTAGTCGACCTAGATAGTTTGGACGACTGAGTAGAGCATCCCTTCTGACCTTCATTATTTATGTTTTTTCAACCGACATCATCACCCAGGCCTCTTGGACCTCTTCTCCGTGAGGTAAGACAGGATCTGTGTCTGAGTCTTGGAGAGGCTTCACAGTTAGCAAGACTTTCCGAACAGGAGATCGAACTGATGGAGGAGGGAGGATCCCTGAATCCCGATATTGCCCGGATCCATGCCGTGACCTACGCGCGAGCTTTGGGTTTGGATCCGATGGCAATCCGCGACTCCCTTCCCCCAATGCCTGAACTGGCACCCAAGAACTTCCAGTATCTGGCGAATTTTGCACACCCCCTGAAACCACCATTTGAGTGGAGTTTGGAACTGCTTGCTCCCTTGGCTCCCTTGGGACGAGCAGCCGTTTACATCGTTCTTATTACCACGCTCCTAAGCACCTGGGGTTTGATGCGCCAGCTTTCGCGCGTCCGATCCATTCCCTGGATCACCAGTAACACTAGCCCCTCTTCTTTTTCCAACCGATGAGCACGATCCAGATTCCTGAAACCCGCAAGATCGGCTTGATTAGCCTTGGCTGTGCCAAGAACCTCGTCGATGCCGAAATCCTGCTTGGAGATGCCAAGCTCCACGGCTATGAACTCACGAACGAGACCGATGATGCTGATGTTGTTCTAGTCAATACCTGCGGATTCATCGATCCGGCGAAGGAGGAGAGTATCAATGCGATCCTGGAGGCTAACCGCCGCCGTCTCCATGGTGCAAAACCGGGACAGAAGCTGGTCGTTGGGGGGTGTCTCTCTCAACGCTACTCCAATGATCTCGCCATTCAGTTGCCCGAAGTGGATGCCTTCATGGGGTTGGATGAGATCAAGAGCGCAGGCTCGTTCTTTGACCGCCTTCTTGACGAAGAACGTGAAGAGTCAGGTGTCTTGGTCGAGGTCTCGCGCCGCGCCGCCTACATTCCCGACTATGACACGCCGCGAGTCCGTCTCACGGCTTCCCATACCGCTTACGTGAAGATCGCCGAAGGATGCAACCACCCCTGTTCCTTTTGTGTGATTCCCAGGATGCGTGGACGCCACCGCAGTCGCACGATCGAGTCCGTGGTCAGGGAGGTCGAGGGACTGGTGGCATCCGGAGTGAAGGAGATCAACCTTATCAGCCAGGACACCACATACTACGGGATGGATCTTTGGGAGGAGAAGGCCGGACCGCGTCAACCGGTCGACGCGGCAAGGGGACCCGGGCTTCCCGCCCTGCTCGACGCCCTAGGAGCGATCCCTGGCGAGTTCTGGATCCGTCTTCTCTACACTCATCCGGCCCACTGGAGCGATGACATGATCGCCGCGATCGCGCGCAACCCCAAGGTGGCCCGCTATGTCGACATGCCGCTACAGCACATCCACGACGTGATGCTGGATGCCATGCGTCGCGAAACGGACCGCGGTCACATCGAACGCCTGATCGATCGCATGCGCGTAGGCATTCCCGGACTGACGATCAGGACTACATTTATTGTCGGGTTCCCGGGCGAAGCTGAGGAGCATTTCGAGAGTCTCTTGGAATTCATGAGCGCCCGCCGGTTTGAGCGTCTGGGTGTCTTTAACTATTCCCGAGAGGAAGAATCCCGTGCCGCGAAGCTTCCGGGACAGATCCATGGAGGTACCAAGAAGCGCCGCCACCGAGAGGCGATGCTCGTGCAGCAGCAGATTGCCGTCGAGCTTGCCCTGGAGCAGGTGGGGAAGGAAATGATTGTCCTGGCCGATACCAACCAGTTCGGACGAACTGAGGGGGATGCCCCTGATGTCGATTGCCGGGTGCACTTCACCACGCCTGTTAAGGCCGGGGAATTTCATCGTGTCAGGATCACCGGCACCCGCGGTTATGATCTGGAAGCAGAGTTGCTGGACTGATCTCTTGATGCAGATGAAGTTCCCGTATTCCTTCCCCTTGACGCGGGCATTCTCCCTCTATCTCGGGCAGATTGCATTTCTCGCCGGTGAGACCTTCTCCTCCATCTTTCTGGGAAGGATCCGCTGGCGTTTGGTGCTCAATCAGATTGTTGAGATTGGGTTTGGTTCCCAGGCGGTTGTCATCATCACGGGGATCTTTACTGGAGCAGTCTTCACCGCGCAGATTTTCTTTCAGTTCAACGCCTTGAACATGAGTTCCGCCGTCGGTCCCGTGGTATCAATTGCCCTCTGCCGCGAACTCGGGCCTGTCCTGACAGGACTCATGGTGGCGGGGCGCGTTGGGGCCGCCATTTGTGCTGAGATCGGCACGATGAAGGTCACTGAGCAGATTGATGCACTCCGCGCTCTTGCGGTCAATCCGATTGATTATCTCGTGGTGCCGCGTGCCGTGGCGATGATGATCTCAATGCCGCTCCTTGTGGGGGAATGCATTTTCTTTGCACTCACGGCCAGCTACTATGTCGCCACGCGGATCCTGAACGTCAACAGTGTCTTCTTCATGCAGCACATGTGGTTCTACACCCACACTAAGGACATGGTGATGGCGCTGACCAAGGGATTTGTTTTTGCACTTATCGTTGTCTTTGTCGGATGTCAGCAAGGGCTCACGACGAGTAATGGTGCTGTCGGCGTGGGGCGCTCCACTACGGAGGCCGTGGTCATTAGCTCCCTTACCATCCTGATGATCAACTTCTTCCTCACCATGGGATTGAACATCATCTTTCCTGCTGGAGGAAAATTCTGATGGCTGCTTCCACTAGAAAAAATCTGATTGAAGTCCGCGATCTTCGCCAGACATTCGGCTCACAGGAGATTCTGCGAGGGGTGAATCTCGATATCCCCAGGGGTGAGACCACGGTGCTTCTGGGTCAGAGCGGAGGTGGAAAAAGTGTCTTTCTTAGGCATCTCATCGGGCTGATCCACCCCCTCTCTGGCTCCATCAAGGTCGATGGCGAGGAGATTGCTCAACTCGACGAGCGCGAGCTCGAGCCGGTCCGCCGTAAGGTGGGAATGCTCTTTCAGGATGGAGCTCTCTTCGACTCGCTGACAGTTTTTGACAACGTTGCCTTTCCACTGCGTGAACGAGGCGAGCGGAGTGAAAAAATCATCAGGGAAAAAGTCGCGAGGTCCCTGGAACTTGTTTCTCTGGAGGGACAGGAGCAAAAGATGCCGTCGAATCTCAGCGGAGGGATGCGCAAGCGCGCCGCTCTTGCACGAGCCATCATTTCCGAGCCTGCCTGCATTCTCTATGATGAGCCGACGGCCGGCTTAGATCCCATTGTATCTGACACAATCAATAAACTCATCAGACGCCTTCAGTCCCAACTCAAGGTGACATCCATTGTGGTGACCCACGACATGATCAGCACCAACAATATTGCAGACCGCGTCGCACTTCTCCGCGAGGGACGCATTCATTTCGATGGATCACTGGCGGATCTTCACGCCTCGACGGATCCCGTGATTATGGATTTCATCGAGGGGCGTTCTCACGAAATCGACTAAAAGACTAAAACCTTCCTGTTATTCTATTATGGACACCACCAATACCTCCAATCAGCTCAGGGCAGGATTTTTCATGATCCTTGGCTTCCTCTGCATCGGATCACTTGTCATTTACTTCGGACGCTTCGGTGAGGGAGTGAAGAAATATTACACCCTGACCATCGAGTATCGGAATGCTAGTGGGCTTGTAAAGGGCGCGGACGTGATGCTGGCGGGTGCAAAGATTGGAGAAGTGGCGACGGCACCCACGGTACTGCCCAACATGCGTGGTGTTGCTGTGCCGCTGAAGATCGAGGAGACGGTCCAGATCCCTGTGGGTAGCATCTTCTCCATCGGCAGCTCGGGACTTCTTGGAGACCGCTTCGTGACCGTGACGATGAACGACAATAATGTGAATCCCCAGCCAATCACCCCTGGGGCTGTGATCAAGAATGGCCAGAGTGAATCCAGCATTTCCGAGCTCCAACGCCAACTTCATGACGAGATCCTGCCCAAACTCAGCTCGGCTCTGGACAACATCGATTCCGTGAGTAAGTCGCTCCATGAGGATGTTTTCAACAAGCAGGGTGTTCAGAATCTACAAATGACACTCGCAAACTTCCGCACCACCAGCGATGCCATGGCTGCCTCTTCGGGCGAACTCAAGGGAGTGATAGCGAAGGCGAATGTCTTCCTGAAAAAGGGAAATGATGCAATGGATTCTATCCAGGGAGCAACCGGGGATCTCAAGGCCTTCGTAACGAACCTTCGTCAGCATGGGATCATCTTCTATAAAGACAGCGTCGGCTCCTCAGTGGGACCCGTCAAAAGGTAGCCTTAAAAAGCAGCTTTCATTCAGGTGACGAGTTTATGGAACTGACTCTTATGGTTCTTGCGGCAGGGATGGGTAGCCGCTACGGAGGACTAAAACAACTCGAGCCTGTCGGCCCCTCGGGAGAGATCATTCTCGATTACTCAGTAAGCGATGCCTTCAAGGCGGGTTTCAGCAAGGTGGTTTTCGTGATCAGGCGGGAGATGCTCGGACTCTTCCAGGACGTCGTCGGTTCCCGCTACGAGGGGCTCATGGCCGTGGAGTATGCTTTGCAGGAATTGGAACCGTTGCCAGGTGGACGCGTCTCTCCTCCTGGACGCGAAAAACCGTGGGGTACCGGCCATGCTGTCTTGGCTGCCCGGTCCGTGGTGAGAGGTCCATTCGCTGTTATCAATGCGGATGATTACTACGGTCCTAACGGATTCAGCGAGCTGGCTTCATTCTTAAAATCAGCAACACCAGGCCGGTATGCCATGATGGGGTATCGCCTGGATCGGACACTCTCGGAGAACGGATCCGTATCAAGGGGGATCTGCCGTGTCGACAACGACGGGTACCTTGTCGATATAACCGAACGGACAGCTATTGTACGAAGTGATTCAGGAATTATGGCCGAGGGGAATCCTCCGGTTCAACTGGATGGATCGGAGCCAACCTCGATGAACTTCTGGGGATTCATGCCCGATCTCTTCAATCATCTTGAACGGCTTTTTGACGAGTTTCTCGAAGAGCGGGGAGGGGATTCCAAGGCCGAGTTTTATCTTCCTGCCGCAGTCAGTTCTCTCATCCCCACCGGCGAGGCTGCGGTGCGACTTCTCAGCTCATCGGATCCTTGGTATGGGCTTACCTACCCCGAGGATAGACCACTTGTTGTGGAGGCGTTGAAAGGGTTAAATGGTTTAACCCAGATTTTTCGATAGGCATGGGATTACAGTGACGAGAAGGTAACGGGGTGGTGAGGGATGAGGCTGATGAAGGAGGTACTGGAGCGCAGTGGGGTGAGTGGACTTTTAGGGGAGTTGGGGTTGCCTGAACCGGGAAGCAACAGGGGGTACTCTCAGAGGGTTGTGGTGGAGAGCTACCTGGTGAACGTCTTGATGGGATGCTATCGGATGACTCACACAGAGGTGTTACGGCATGACGACACGCTCAAAGTACTCTTTGGATGGAAGCAAACGCCCTCTGGAAGTAGCTACGGGAGGTTTTTCAACAAGTTCACGCTAGCCCCCGCAAGCTAGCGGTCTTTCCCGCGCTGCAGCAACGATTTTTAGAGAGTATACCGCTACGGAAGCTGACCCGGGACGTGGACAGTTCCGTGATTGCGCGCTACAGAGCCAAGGAAGGGGTGGTTCGGGGGGTACAACCCTGGCAAGCCCGGACGAGGATCTCATCATCCGCTTCTGGCCTTTGTGGCAGAGCCCTGCATGGTAGCTAATGCATGGATGCGTCCCGGCAACACCGGGGCAAGCAGCTCGGTGGAACACTTCTTGGAGGAGACCTTCAGTATCCTTGGTCGGGATCGTATCGGTCTCCTTCAGGCCGACAGTGGCTTTTGCAGCGAGAAGATGATGTACTATTTTGATGAGAACGATGGGCACTTCATCGTCGTGGCCCCCTTACACTCTGGACTCAAGGCCCGTGTCCGCTCCGCCAGATGGATCAGGCTCAAAGACGGAGTCGAGGTCCGTGAGACACGGCATGCCTTCAGCGCCAAAGGCAAAGAACGTCGCCTCATCCTCATGCGCAAGGACATTGGAACCTTGACGCACTGCACCGGACGACAACTCGAAATCTGGGAGGATGAATCTCTCGACTCCCGCTATCGCTACAGCGCCTACTATACCAGCCTGGAGCTCCCAGCATCTGGCATCTGGCATTTCTACCGCGATCGCGGAGATGCCGAAAACCGCATCAAGGAACTCAAAGACGATTTCGGCATCGGGGGCTTCCATTTGAAGAACTTCTCGGGAACCGAGGCCGCCTTCCGCTTCGCCATCCTCGCCTACAACCTCCTGAAACTTCACATTTAGGCAACTCTGCACCTCCTAATGCAAAATCTGGGGTAAAGGATGAAGTGTCTGCCTTCATCGTCTTTTAGAATCGATCAGTTCAACTTTTCAACCATTCAACAAGCTGCTTTTGGCGGTTCACACCAAACCGAGCTTCATGCGCCCAGCCTCGCTGATCATGCTCTGGTTCCAAGCGGGATCCCAGACCAGCTCAACTTCAGCCTCGTCGATTCCCTCCAGGGTCAGGATCTTGCCTCGGGCATCAGCGGCAATGGTGGGACCCATGCCGCAACCTGGGGCTGTCAGGGTCATCTTCACGTTGGCTTTGGTGACTCCCTCCTCTGGATGCTGAAGTTGGCATTCGTAGATGAGACCCAGATCGACGACATTAACGGGAATTTCTGGATCAAAGACGGTCTTCAGTTGATTCCAAACCGCTTCTTCCAGCGATCCCTCGACGGCTGTCTTCGCAGGAGCTGGGGCAATGGAGGACTCAAGGCCGAGGGCATCGGCATCCTTCTCATCGATACGGGCAAGCCCTCCGGGAGTCGCCACGGTGTAGGTGCCGCCTAGGGACTGAGTGACCATGACCTTGGTGCCGGCGGGAAGCTGGAGAGGATTGCCACTCGGGATCTGGATCGCGTCGGTATCGCGCTTGAGGATGATTTCTTGGTGCGTATTCATTGAAGGAGACTATGCCGTTGGAGTTTTTGTTAGAAGGGTGATTTTGACTTTTCCCAAGGCAGGGGTGAGCTGCTCTGCAAGGGTGGGTCCCGAAGAAATTAGCGGAGAAGAAAGACTTGAAGGTTTGGCCGCTGCAGGGTCGAGCGCCGAGCGGAGGGCATCTTCGACGAGTTGGGCGCAATGGATCTTCATTGGGGGGAGGGGACCAAGCGGGGAGGAGAGTTCTTCACCACTCATGGAGAGTGCCTCGGAAGCGGTCTTTCCTCGGATCATCTCGGTGGCAACGCTCGCCACGGCGATTGCTGTCTGGCAACCGAAGGTCTGGAAGCTGGCACGGTCGATCACCTTGCGACCATCCTCCTCCTTGAACTTTACCCACATCCGAAGCATGTCTCCGCAATCGCTCCGGCCAACGGTTCCGACAGCGTCAGCTCCCTCCATCTCGCCGAGGTTCTTCGGGTTCTTGGCGGCTTCCTCCACGGATAGAGTCGATGCTTGAGCTTGGTCGTTTTCCATGACTTATGCAGCCTCGGTGGTGTAGCGGGGAAGAGAGGGATCCGCCTGCTCAGAGTAAGCATCGATACCCCCCTTGAGTCCTTTGACATGACTGAATCCGTGGCCAGCAAAGTAGGCAGCCGCATCCAGCACACGGCCGCCGGCGTGGTCGATCAGGACGATCTCCGTCTTCTTTGGCCAGTTCATTGCCTCCTGCATGATCTCCTGAGTCATGAAGCGGCTACCGGAAATCGCAACCGCCTCGTGTTCTTCGCGTGTTCGGATGTCCAGCAGGTGAATGGAGGGATCGGTAATTCGGGCATGAAGATCGAGGGGGGAGATCAGGAGCGCCTCATCCTTGAGGTGTCCCTCCTTGATTTCACCTAGCACAACTTCTGGATCGAGTCCGCCATTGCGTGCACAGATTTGGGTCAGTGTTTCGGTCGGGGAAAATCCACAACTGCTGCACCCCCCGATATGATGGAGTTGGAAAAGCGTACGACGTGCCCCCGGGAAAATTTCCAGAAGTTCCTCCATCGTGAGATCGGGGGTCGGCTCTGTGGTGCCTGTGGTCATACGGGTAGGTTAATTCAAAAATTTTAATATGGAACTCAGGAACTCATAAAAAGGATTCTGGCAAAGATGTTCAAAAATTCCTGTTTTCCTGAGTTCCACATTTAATCCCCTGATTTATCGGCTCGCACGGGGGAAGGTGTCCGAACTAAGATTTTGCCACATGAGCATTCAGAAACCAAGGGCAGCCAGAGCAATGTACGAAGGGCGTTGGATTTTCATCATCCTCATCGTTGCAAACGTGCTCTCCGAAACCAGGCTGCTCCACTCCTTCCTCCCCCCGGTTATTACGGGTGGACTGCTTCTCTTCTGCCTCTGGTTCTTCCGTGATCCGGAACGCAAACCGCCTACTGACTCTTTTATTGCTGTTTCACCAGCCGACGGGACGGTGACTCTTGTCGATGAAGTTGAGGAGGAGCAGTACTTCAAGCGACGGATGAAGCGCGTCTCGATCTTTCTTTCTGTTTTCGATGTCCATGTGAACCGCACGCCAGTCGCGGGTGAAGTTCTCTTTACCGAAGGGCGTGGTGGTCTTTACCTTGATGCGCGCCATCCGGAAGCTTCGGCACTCAACGAGAGTCTCTTCTGGGTCTTTGGCTCCAAGAATCACCCGGAGAAGGCTGTCGCTGTGAAGCAGATCACCGGAGCGATTGCCCGACGCATCGTCCCTTGGGCTCTGCTTGGCGAATCGATGGAGCGTGGAGAACGCTTCGGCATGATCCGCTTCGGCTCGCGCACTGATCTCTATCTCCCGCTTGATGCCGAAGTCCTTGTTTCGATTGGTAAGAAAGTGAAAGGTGGCGAGACGGCGATTGCCCGCATGGCCTCCTGATGGGAAAGTAAAAAGGCACAATGAAGAATGAAAATCGGAGCCTGTTTGGAATGACTCTTCTATTTTCAGCATTCTAACTTTCTAAGGTTTTAGCTTTTCCATCTTTCACAACTCCGATCATCCATTCCCCAATTAAAATGCCCGCCATCAACCACGAACCAAAGATCTATCTCCTGCCGAACATGATGACGGCTGGAAATCTCTTTTGTGGATTTGCCGCAGTGCTGAAGATCATCGAGGCCGCTCTATTGAATAACGGGGGCGAGCCTGTCACGAACTGCTACCATCAGGCTCTGGCATTCATTCTAGGGGCCTGCGTCTTTGACCTGCTTGACGGTCGTGTGGCGCGCCTCGGTGGTTGCGAGAGTCCCTTTGGAAGGGAATTTGACTCGTTGGCCGATGTGGTCTCCTTCGGTCTCGCTCCTGCCCTATTGGTCTATCAAATTGTTCTGAAGGACTTCCATAAAACCGGTTGGGTGATCGCCTTCATCTATCTGCTATGCGGTGCATTACGCTTAGCCCGGTTCAACTGCATCGCCTCAGCCATTAAGGATTCCTCCGAGGTAAAGGAACACTCGAATGAATTCATGGGCTTTCCTATTCCCGCAGCAGCCGGATTAATCGCCTCGCTGACTCTCTTCATGCTCTGGCTGGAGGAGGGTGCACGGGCGATCGGAAGGTGGAAATTCGCCCTACCTGTTCTCTTGCTCTTCCTCTCGTTCATGATGTTCAGCCATGTTCGCTACCCGAGCTTCAAGGGGCTGAACTGGAGGACGCAACGCTCCCCGCCGCGCTTTCTCCTGATCATTGTGATCCTGGCCTTTGTCGGACTGAATTACGAGTGGATGCCGGCCGTGCTTTTCGTTGGATTCCTGCTTTACGGATTTATCCGTCCTCTTCTCTCACCTCCTCTCCGCAAGGAGATCGAGGAGGAGACGGAAAAACCGGAATAAGATGGAGGATCTGCTCAGCGGAGCAGGCTTCTATTCTTCCAGAGGTAAGCTAGGCCGGAATAGATCGTCAGGATGATGGTGATCCCTATCAGAAAAGGGCCTACGTTCACCCAGAGAAACTTCATCCAGCGCGACTCATCGCCAAAGATATCCCCGGCCGCCAGTAAGATAAGGAAGAAGAGGATCGTGATGAGCTGCCAGGCAGTCTTGTGCTTGCCTAGAGGATCTGCCGGTAGGATCTGTCCCTGACCCGCAGCCAGTTGGCGAAGGCCGGTGATGAGGAATTCGCGCGTGATAATGACGATCACAGCCCATGCTGGAAGAGCACCCAGCGGAATCATGCAGACCAGAGCCGAGGCGACCAAGACCTTGTCGGCGAGGGGGTCCATGAGCTTTCCAAAATTCGTCATCTGGTTGAGTCGCCGGGCCAGATATCCATCCATCCAGTCTGTCAGCGAGGCGATGATGAAGAGAAACAGGGCAATGACATCTCCCCAGTGAGTGGAGGTGGAGAGAAAGGCGACAAAAAAACCGGTCAGAATAAGACGGAAGACAGTCAG
>Ga0209084_1002851_pt1 | contig 13013 bp, 6 predicted proteins | sample C_130820_MF_Meta_FD_187309 | JGI IMG/M metagenome (GOLD analysis project Ga0209084, IMG submission 187309) | Freshwater microbial communities from Lake Croche, Canada to study carbon cycling - C_130820_MF_MetaG (SPAdes) (version 2) | ecosystem: Environmental > Aquatic > Freshwater > Lake | place... | reverse complement strand
CTGGTACTTGCAACACCACCAATCAATTTGATTTGATACGGGTAATTGTTCAGCAGCACAGCCAACTGTGCCTGTGTCAGCGATGACCCTGAACCCGCGCCGGCCCCAGACAAACTAGAAGAAGAAAGGTGTAGTATTGCCATTGCCGATTATGTTATTGGCTTACCTCGTAACTGAGTGTCACGTGTATCAGATTGACCTGATCTGAATAGCATCTAAGGCTGTCTCCTTCTTCAAGATAAACGCTGCTATTTTTATCAATGGCGATTAAACTATCGCCAGGCGAAATAGCCATACGATCCACCAGTCTAATAGATATACTGTTCCTATAAAAATCCACTGTGATCCTGGAATTGGTTGTGTTATCAATGTTGGCTATGTACATGGAGTTTAGCTTTACGGATCTGCCGCTGGCCAAAGAATTTGATAGCAGCACTGTGACTGCTGTACCAACGTTGGTAGCAGTGGTTTTGCCATATACTTGTGTAAGACTTAATAAATTTGGGATGGTCATTGTGCTAATTCCTAGGGCGTTCTAGTATTTATGTTGTACAAGCTCTGCAGAGATTGCCGCGGATTTAGATTTTTGTGGTCTTTATGTACACACATTTTGGATCTCCAATTTGTCCGTGCTGGGTTATCAGTGACCAACTGAATGTATCGTTGCCGGCATGAAAAATATTAGGCACATAGGCTATGCCGGTGCGATCTGCGGTCAGTCTGGCAGATCCATGCACTGGCTGTGTCAGTATCACAGGTTCCGCATACAAAGCAGTGCTGACCTTTTTGCTCCAGGTATATTCGGTAGCAAATCCACTTATAGTTCCATGGTGGTGTATAACTGCTATATTGGCTCTGTTGCTGGTGAACGTCACGCTGGCCGGTGTGCTGGATCGTACTTGGAAATTACCGTTGAAGGCCGGAGGATCGTTGCCGGTGAGTACCACGTAGGAGTTTGCTTCAAATTTGGGACCAATTGCATAACTGACTGTAACTGTAAATCCCCGCTGACTACCACCAATTATTTCTGTATTAAGTACTACAACATTGGCGATGCGGCTGGTCTTGAGTATGGCCTGATGATTATTGGGTTGAATGATCACTGCACGATCATAGTGCGAGCCCCGGGTATCGCACAATACCAATATTTCCCCTTCAATTTGGTAGTTGAAATATATAGTGTTACCAACAACATTGTATGTTTCGTATAGTGTGCCTCCGGTATTTGACACAACCGAAGTCACTGCCGACTCCGATGTTACTCTGGGATTGATCAATCTATATCCGTTTACATACACCTCAACCCATTCCGGGACAGTCGGCCGCCAAGGCAAGACAATTTGATTTAGTTTTGCATTGGATACAGTGTATCTCAACTCGTTGCGGTCGCCGTCTGGGGTAGTACGCATCTTGGTAGTCAATCTAAGATCCGGAATATATGGTGCAACCACTGTGTAATTTGGTACTTGTAGCATATTATCCTCCGTGCAGCAGCCAAGCAATTGGATATCGACCTTTTGGTAACTTGCACACCAGTGCAGTGTCTATCAAGATTCGATAACTGTAATATGGTGTATCGTATACTTGGTACGCAGCATAGTTTGCATAGCCATCGCTCAGTGCTTTATTCAGTGCATCTTGTGCTGTGTTAAACACAAAATAGTCTGTGCTGAGATCCTGTTTCCACAACAACTCAGGATCCACTTGATAAGTTAGTTTTGTAGCATTGCCATATACGGATACCGGAAGATCTTGTTCGTAGTCGGCCTTGACTTGGAATGACAGGTGATCAAGCAGTTGCTCGTAGTCGGCCTTGACTTGGAATGACAGGTGATCAATCGACGGTTCATAGTCGGCCTTGACTTGGAATGACAGGTGATCAATTGACGGTTCATAGTCGGCCTTGACTTGGAATGACAAGGTGTTGATTACTTGTTGGTATTCGGGCTTGACTTGGAATGACAAGGTGTTGATTACTTGTTGGTATTCGGGCTTGACTTGGAATGACAATGTATCTTGTACTGGTTCATAATCAATAGCTAGCTTTTTATCTTTTAATAATTCAAGATCATAATTCAGATCCACTAGTGTTATCTGCTTGAGATCATTGGGTATATAATCTATGACCAACAATGTTTTATTAGCTACTGCGGATCGAGCATAGTCAACAACTAATTGCAGTTCTTGTTTATTTTCAGTAATGCTGTAATCAGAATGAATTGGCCTATCGCCAAGATTTTCAGCAATGCTGTAATCAGAATGAATTGACCTGTCGCCAAGATTTTCAGCAATGCTGTAATCAGAATGAATTGACCTGTCGCCAAGATTTTCAGCAATGCTGTAGTTGGTATTCAATTCAATTCCGTGATACGATTCTCTGGCAAAAGTTCGTACATGTGAACTGTCCCCCGGAGTTTCGTAGGCAAACTGTTCGCTCAGTGGTATGTATCCCAAAGCAGGTTCTCTGTTGGGATTGGTGTTTTTATAAGTTAATGACGTATATTCACGAATAAATGGGGTACTCCCATAATCATAATTTTCATAAGGATTTCTATCCGCGGGTATTAAAATAAGAGATTGCTTTCCATCAAGGGATCTATCAAATATACAGTTAACTGGTGTATATCGTTCTCCTACAAATCCCGGAATTGTGTCAATTACCAATTCCGGAGCAAAAAATGATCGAGTATATTCTAGATGGCTATTCATGTCCCTGTGCTGCGCAGCATTGAAACCATATGAATTTGTGTCTATCACAAAATACTTAGAGTATACATTTGGCAAGGATGGATGTTCAATTGGTTTTGCTAATATTTCTCGATTCCAGGGCATGTACAAGCTGTCCATGTAAACTTTATGGTCAATTGATGGAGCATTCAAATATATTTCTTTGATTGACAAGTGCTCTATATCAATTGGGCTCATTGGTAATTGTAGATCTGTTAGATTGTTCAATTCCGCTGGTGCCATGCGTGGTGTTGATTTCAACAACCGCTCCACACTCACATTTAACGATCGGGGTAACAATTCACCAACTTGGTAGAGCTGTTTATTACTTGCAAGAATATTATATTCAGAGTTGTGAGTTAGCATGTGCTGGCTGGCAGTAGGTACCATAGCAGTTTCTTGCAGCAGGTCGTGCTGGCTGGATCTAATTGCAAAGGCGGTGTCCTGAGTCAAACTGTGCTGGCTGGATCTAATTGCAAAGGCGGTGTCCTGAGTCAAACTGTGCTGGCTGGCAGTAGGTACCATAGCAGTTTCTTGCAGCAGGTCGTGCTGGCTGGATCTAATTGTAAAGGCAGTGTCCTGAGTCAAGCTGTGCTGGCTGGCGTTGGGTGTTTTTGTCGTTGCCTGTGTGAGCTCCATATGACTAGCTGCAGGTACCATGGTGGTTTCTTGTAGCAGGTCGTGCTGGCTGGCCGGCAGCACCATGGTGGTTTCTTGTAGCAGGTCGTGCTGGCTGGCGTTGGGTGTTTTTGTCGTTGCCTGTGTGAGCTCCATATGACTAGCTGCAGGTACCATGGTGGTTTCTTGTAGCAGGTCGTGCTGGCTGGCCGGCAGCACCATGGTGGTTTCTTGCAGCAAATTATTTGAGCTGGCCCTAGTCACCATAGTGGTTTCTTGTAGCAGGTCGTGCTGGCTTGCTGGCAATATCATAGTGGTTTCTTGCAGCAAATTATTTGAGCTGGCCCTAGGCACCATAGTGGTTTCTTGTAGCAGGTCGTGCTGGCTGGCTGGCAGCACCATGGTGGTTTCTTGCAGCAGGTCGTGCTGGCTGGCTGGCAGCACCATGGTGGTTTCTTGTAGCCAATTATTTACACTAGCCAACGGTACCATGGTTGTTGCTTGTAACCATTCCAGTACACCAGCTGGCAGTACCATGGTTGTCGCTTGTAACCATTGCAATACATCAGCTGACGGTACCATAACAGTTGCCTGCAACCACTGTAACACCCCAGCAGCCGGCACCATTGTTGTCTCCTGCATCCACTGCAATGTAGTTGCCTGTGGTATCATCATGGTTTCCTGAAGCCATTGTAATATGCTAGAAGCAGGCACCATTGTTGTCTCCTGCATCCACTGCAATGTAGTTGCCTGTGGTATCATGACAGTGTCCTGAAGCCATTGCAATGCCGACATTCCTGTAGCGGCCGTTGGACTATCATGCTGCACTGTTCCAGCTGCGTCAAGAACCAAATTGTGGTCATCGGCTGCATAGGTCATTGCAAACGAACTGGTTGCAGACATATCAAGCGTGTAGTCTAAACTGCATACTGTATCATCATTGCTACTGATCTGCGTACTCCTACCGATCACCGCAGATGTTTCCTGAGTTTGAAAAACCACTGTTGTCACTGTTTGATTAACTATGCGCCACTTACCTATCTCGATAGAAACAAAATCACCTTCTATATCTAATAGATTTTGTTTAACTGTTATATTTCCGTCAAAATAAGATTGTACATTTCTACCAATTGCCACTTGATCACCATTGTATACCACGACTGCATTGGTAATTACATCTGTATTGCCAATTGGATTTGCAATTGATACTGTTGATCCTATAACTGAATCTCCGTTAACTATAAATTTTGCATCGCCGCCAGACAATGTCAGCACTGCATTTCCCAGCGTTGTTATATATCCAACTATTTTTACATTTGCTGTGACTACTTGCATATCAGTAGCATGAGCAGTTTCTGGCACATAGGTAATGGCGCCGCTTGCTCCCATTATGCTATTGCCAAATCCCGAACGCAAAGGCTCAAAATCCCTAGTATAGGGATTTGACAGTGTACCGTAGTCTAGATAATTTATCAAAAACGGTAATCGATTATTTGCTGTAAATTTATAGTTGATGGGACCTAAAATATAAACCACTTCGGTATCATATAATTTTACACTGGAATTGTAATCGACTACCAGTATGTCTCCAGACCCAAATGGTTGGTAATAGTTGCTGGACACGTCAACATTGCTCACTATGGGTGGTACCCCCGGAATTGAATAGGACGTCATCCTTTTAAATATTTTTACATTGTAGTAGTCCGGTAAAATAAAATCGTACAAGCTGACATTTCCAGTTATGGTCTGGGTCTTTGACAGTGCAGTATTGGGTGAAAGATTATTGTCTGATATCACAGTGGTAACTACTGGAACTGGATCAGCTGAAATTGGTATGGCAAATTGCCTAGCACCCAGTGAAAAAATTGGCAGCATGCCTTTGCCGTATCCATAGGGGTTGCCCAAGGTGATGGTTATGGTTATCACATCATTGGCAACAACTTTTGTACTGCCGTTGTACGCAATACCATTCAATTTTAAATCACCATACTCAATCGCCATGGTAGCCGGAGTCATTTTGTTGGGCATGGTTATAGTTTGAGTATATGACGGATTGTTTGAATCTCCGATCAAGAAATCTATGTATCTTGGATAGTAGGCCTCAACAAATGCTGTTACTTGGTAATCAAATGCCGAATCGCCAATCACAGCAGCCACTTGACTAGTGCCCGGACTTGTTACTCTATAACTGATGTTCACTGTGGATCCATCAATTATTTCATATCCCCGTACACCGGCACTGTCAGTTTTGACGCCACTCACCCATAACACAGTACTTCCTGCGGTATATCCAGTAACAATTTGATAGCCTACAGTTATTATTTTTACACTGTTACTGCCAATGTGCGTGATAGGACCACTTCGGTTATCAAAAGTTACATCTACTATTCTAGTGAATGACGGTGAAGAAGTTGTCTTCCTTGAATTTAAAAAATGACTGGCCACTGCGGTACTGCCCGATACAGACACCAAAGTAACTATGTCCCGAAAAATCAGCTTGGTCATGTTCATACCAGAATCAAACACTAGAACGTCTGGACTATCATTGCTGGTTATGTAAAGATTATTATTTCGTACAAGAGTATATTTGGGCGAGTAGTCAGTAGTCGGTACCGCCAAATCAAACATTGCTGTGTTGTAATTGTAAGCCAACAGCTGGGAATTGTTACCATCGGGTATGTATACATAATTACCAAACGCTATTGGCTGACCAATTGCCGTAGATGGTATTGGTGACAGTGGAGACGATCCTGTAACGGTATCCAATATATATGCGTTGCTGTTGGCCGACACTGCAATTGCGGAGGTTGCCAAATTTGGTAATGGCGCAATTCCCACTATCTGCTCGGTAACTGCGCAGGTTCCAATTGATTGCATTCCACCGGCCGGACCTGGTGTGTACACCCAGCATACAGTTGCCCCACCAATCCACATAGTTGAAGTGACATCGCTATATCCAAGGCATCTAGCAGTACTGTCCAATGCCGGTAACGGTGTAACCACACTTGCCATGTCAACTTCGTACCAGCTGCCAGCCTGAGTCAATACTATTATTTTATTATATGCGGTGAGTACTTGGTAATCGATTGGCGGCGACGGAAATGCTATTACAGATATTTGTATTCCAGTGCCGCTGTCATAGAAATAGACAGATTTTGTAACCGGGTTCATGACCACATGGGAGTTTATAGTTATTGGTCCTTTGCCAGTATAGATAACCGGTGTTGTGATGACTCCGTTAGATTGCCGAAGACTATAAGCTGGGCTAGTGGTGTAACTGTAATCGTACCAGCGTTTACGAGCATCAGCTGGGATAACTTTGATGGTAGAAAGGCTTTTACAAACTACTGCAAAATTTTGATATACACCATCTGCTGTGTATTCAAAAAACGCATGCTCAAGATTGTTAAATGGAGATGTGACTATTGCCGTGACCAAGTCCCCGGCAGCCGCAGATACAGTCCATGTGGTATTACTACCACCCGGAACTTGTCCGGTTTGTACTGCCCCATTGTTTATGGTAACGTTGAAGGGATTGCCGTTAGCATCCTGCACTGGTAATACCAGTACTAGAGATGTTGTTGCACGAAACGATGTAGTTACTTGAGTATTAGGGAGTGCTCTTGATATCGACGGGAACATTAATCACTCCTAATCACTACATGTTATCTGCAGGGCCTCCAATAGTGTACTCAGATACATCTGCCAAATTTCTAATCTATCACCTTAAGCGTGTGCTGGTGGTACATTAGGATTTGGTGCTCGTTTGACTACCACGATACGCATCTTGGTACCGTATGCGCCACTTGACCATAATGCGTGGTATGTACGCTTGCTGGGTTGACCGTTGGCAGGATCTATCTCGTTGTAAACTGCAACATCAATATCAGTACCACCACCAACAATATCAGCGCTGACTGTACCAACCATGTCCAGTTCATCAGAATATTTAAATCTGCTGCTGTTTAGATTGTTGATGAATGTGATAACATATTCACCATTTTCAGTGAGACTTTGCTGTCTGTATGCATTCAGCACCGCACCGTTGTCTTCTGAATTGTTGCTGGCATCTTTGCGTGAGCTGGGAATTGGCAAATCGTGTTCTCTAACCACAAACTTGTAGAACTTGTTGGAAGTTGAGTTGATACAGAACAGTGGTCGATTACCAAAGTTTACAGTATTACCAGCTTGATCAAAGGCAGTGCTGTTGATAATGGTGTTGTTTCTTAGAGTGTCTGGTAGTGGATAACGATTCCCAACTGGACCAGTTGCTGTATAGAAGTCGCTGTACGTACCACGGATGGTACCATCGTTTTTGCTGACTGGTCTCTGGATCAACAACCAACTGTAGTTGCTGGCATTTTCTTCTGGGTTTTCGCCCCATACTGCAAAAAACATGCCATGATCACTCAGTACCAGTCTGTAGCTCATTGGATTTGAGCTGGCTGCTCTACCGCCCACGCTGCCAAACATACCCAAACCTGCGCCGGTGGCACCTGTAGCACCAGCACCGTTTAGACGAGCTCTAATGGGATATCGGTTGATAAACAACTGTGCTGGATCCAGCACATCTGGTCCGTCGCCGTCCGATCCTGGAAAATAGCCAGCGGTGCCAGCCGAAGTTGGTCCTACTCGGTCACTTGTTGTATATGGTACCTTGTTTGGATCTGTTGCCAGTTTTATCCTTAGTCCGCCGGATCCGGGACCGCTGCCGCCTACAAAGTATGTACCAAATCCGCTTGGCCCACCACCAGTGGCACCGATCACCCAATCTGGCCAGCCAGCCGGCCCGCTAGCGCCTGGGTTGGCTTTATCGGAATATGCATGAGATGCACCATACCGGGCTTCGGTATTCCACCCGTTGACCGGGTCAAACGGATGAGTCCACTCTGCGCCAGTATTGCCAATTGGTTCAACAAAATCGTAACTTTTCTTAAGAGTATAAGATTTTAAAAACGTATTTAGGTTACGCAATTGATTGGTTGCTACTCCATATGTACACAATACATAGTGTAATCGTGTCTGATCAGCTGCGACGCTAAGATCGGCTGCTGCCGGCAATGTTATAACTGCTGGACCAAGCCAATCGTAATAGGTGCAGCCACCATTTAGTGTACTGTCAGCCCATTGTGGATATTTATTGGGCCACGATTGGTGCCAGCCCAAGGTCAAGTTTGGACCACTGGTGCCAGTGGCACCGTCGGTTGACATGGTTGCCGGTGTACCTAAATAAATGGCCATACTCAGCGGCGCAGCACCATCCGGTGTCCACTTGCCGCTAGGGCCAGCAACTGTCTGTGTCATTGCAGGACCAGTCACTGTTACTGGTGGAGCTGCTGTAAAACTTGAATAGTTTTTCCAATCATAAGTCTGGAAAGTTATTCTCCATGGATCTTTGGTGGCGTTGATTGGGTACGGGGTAACACTGGTATCAATTGGTGGATTTGCTACACCTGAGGGTCCATCTAATTTTGTAACTATATCAGTTTTTACGTAAAATCCTTTTGGGTCCAATGCTGCAAATGGATCAATCAGCTGTGTGGCCTCTAAAACTATCACCACCGATTGGTCATCGGCAATTCCAGTTGGAGCCATGGCTGTTCCGGCTACATGGCTAGGAAATACTGTCTCGTAATCGCCGCCGCGCACCGGGACCATATACATTTCCCCTGCATTCAGGACGCTGCCTTCTGTGGGCAACACTGACGGAAATCCAACCAGTGTTGATATTACATCGATCATCAGTGAATTTACATCAGCGAATCCTTGATTCTCATATGTGGTAACTGTATTTGCCATTTTTAATTCCTTAGTTCTTTTTTAAAATATTATGCTGGTTTGTATAACACATATACATCTATACTGTTTTGACCGCCCAAGGTGGTTGCTGTGCCCAGACGATTATCTGCATTTTCGCCATCAGTTGGGTCATTTTGGATAGTCACAGTAAATGATATGATTGTATCCTGTGTGTATCCAGCATTGTTGACTAACCCTGTTACTAAAGTTAGACTAGGATCTAGCCCTAGTATACCAGTAGCCGGATCAATGCCAATACCAAGACCATTGATTTGAGATAAGTTTCTAGTTATAGAATAGACCAATCCAGTACCATGTGTTGGATCGTTTGCTGTAAACATTGGTATTGGTGCCCCAACAAATTGTATTCCTGCAGTTCCTGCCCCAGGAATCGCCCAAGGCAGTCCTGCAACAACTGCACCAAGATTGACCCCGGGTGTCTGAGTGTCTGCATTAACAGCACACAAGTTTCCACCCAATGGCCCAATATCTTGGGTTGTGATTGTAATTACTCCGGTAGCAGGATCTTTATCGCCCCAAGTCTTGGCTACTGGATCGTACGATGCAGTGGGTAACCCTTGGGCCATTCCGGTCTGTACACCTTTGAACTTTGGACCTTGTGGCCTGAATAGTGCTGCCACACGCAGACCTGTGTTGTTGACATTGCTGCCTGGTAGGGCTCTGTAGGTTCTAGGGCCCCACTCGCCGTAGGTGACAAATTGTACATCTTGTCCAGTGCGCACCACGTCGCTGCTGGTAGTTCCCATCAGATCTAATTCCTCAGTGTAACGGAATCTTGGCGTAGTGAGATTGTGCGGGAACGTCAACAGATAAGTCTTGTCTTCGGTCAACGATACTTGATTCTGACTGTTGAACAACATATGACTTCCGTCACTGTGGCGATCAGCATATATACGATATGGAGTTTGGTTTGGCCCAATGTATCTAAAGTTTACCAGGGCAGTTCCACTAAGGCCGCTGGAAATTGTTGGCAATGTCACGTCAGAAGTAAGTATACTTTTTGTCAAGTTGAGAGTTTTGTTGCCCAAGTCCAATTTGTTAATTGCAGCTTGTGGTGGTTTATCAGCCAGGTATGCAGTATTTTCATTAAAGATGCTGCCGATTACGCCCACCAATTGATTGGTACCAATGTCCCAAATTGATGTGCCAATTTCAAGTTCTAATAAAAAATTACTACTCAAATTGGTATCGGTATCAACGCCGCCAAATATCTGATATGGTGGCTTTGTTTGAATGATCATTCTTCCGGTACCTTCACTTAATGAAGGGCCGCCACTGGGGTGCAGCACATCTGCTTCTCTAACAATTGCTTTGTAGTAGTTGTAATCAATGCCGTTCACAGCAAAAACTGGTGACTTGCCAGTCAGCAATGCACGACCTGTGTTGCGATCAACTGGACGCTGTACCAAGACCCAGTTGAAAAAGTTACTGGCATAGTCGTTTGGATATCCGGCATTGGCTAGCTGAGTACTCCAGTTACCTTCCCATATGCCCAGAAAAAATCCTCTTTCGGCAATGGTTAAAATATAACTGAGCGGATAAGTTCTATCTTGATCGGCCACGCGCTGTGTTCTATTAACAAAACCTTGGCGGAAATCAGATGCTGTAAAAACCCCCAGTGGTTCCCATGCTCCTAGGCTGCCTACATTGTCAACAATGGCACCTGTAGAATCGGTTACTTTGGCGATAGACACTCTACCAATGGCAGGGTCAAATGCCATCTGCAACGGAGTTGCAACTGACCCCAGGGCCTGTTGAGGTCCACTAATTACAAACTGCACACGCCAAGGTTGGTTTGCAGTATTACCTAGGCCATGGTTGTTATTTGGATCCATGTTGCCACCTGCTTCCAGGGTGAACGAAAAGTAGTCGGGATTACCTTGACTGAAATTAACCTGCACGTCGCTTGGAAGAAGGCCGGGGCCGACCAAAGCATGTCCCAGTTTTCCTGGATCTTCCGGCCACAAGACATAGTTGTTTAACGTGTTATCAAGCAGATCTGGTGTCAAAGGATATCCGCCCGCAGGATCACTCAGGTTTGGATCACCGTCAAGGGTCGGATAATCAGTTCCGGTAAATCCAATTTCACCGTTCATCAAGTCCGATACTTCTATCACAATTCCAGCTGGTACTGTAACACCTTTGGTGTTTGTTTTAGACGCATATATCAATCCGCTAACTGGATCTTTGGTCTTGGTGACTATGACATAGGATTCGGCTTGTGATATGCCATTGATCTTTTTCGGACCGGGCAATGGAGCGCCGTCAAGTGGATTAATAAACAGTTTGTCGCCAGGAAAGTAAGTTGGTTGTGTTGCTACACGCACACTGGCTTTCCAAGCCCATGGTGTGGGCAGATCTGGGGTATAGCGCTCTGTTGCAAGATCATAGCTAAGTACCGATCCAGTAACACTGGATTTTGGATGTGATAGATTGATAACATCAAATCCATTTGCAGTCATGTCTTGATATATTTGCAAAAACATGTTAGATACTGTTAAAAACCCAGATCTTTCAGTTGAAAAAAACTTACCAGTTAGTTGTGGATACATACATATTCTCCGAATCGTTTAAAGTGTACACTCATAAAATTATTTATCATATCTTGTACTTATACTATATTCCAGTTTCCGCCGTACCAGACACGCAATTTTCCGTCGGTATCCAGCAGTACAGTCTGCCCATCGTAGCCGTAAAGAGGCAAGGCATGCACCACGTTCATGCTGTACAGGCCAGCATTGTTGTCGGTTATGGCACTGAAATACATCATGTTCATGGTCACATTGCCTGCCAGTCCATCAATGTTGCTGACACGAGCATACACTGTTGGTTCGGCTGGTTCTTCAAGGTTTGCAAATATGCTGTATTGTCTTTGCTGTATCACACTACCGTCGTCTAGCAAGACTGAGCCGTCATCAGTTAGGTGATCCGCTGTGGCCAGGAATGCATAAGGATTGGCATCATTGTAGTATTTATTACTGAACACCTCCACCAAGCAGGGTCTAGACACAGTGAGATTGTATACAATATTGGCGATGCCAATTTTCATATCAAATACACTAAATCCTCCCGAAGGCAGATCATTGATGTAGTGAGAGAATTTTTTTCTCTCAATTTGTGGAACACCGCCCGGTTGCCACGACGTGACCCCGCCGCCTGCGGATACTATTACATATCCTTGATCACCTGGTTCTTCGGGTAAGGAATATATATTACCGGTGGTGGCACTTTTAACTGTAAGGTTACTGACTTGAGCAACTCCGCGCACATCTAATGCATGCTCGGGCGTATCAGTGTTGATACCAACGTACCGCTGATTTACATCAAAGTAAATTAAATTACCATCTATGCTTAGATCTAAACCCTGTCTTTCAAGGTTCATGACCAGCATGGGTCCGGATATGCGTCCTATTGCCATGTTACGATTTTATATTATAAACCCACTACAGTGCTGGCATATCCGTGTAATACCACAATGGGCTGTAGATTGTTTGGTGGGCTGGTGAAATTGATGTTGGTTCCGGCCACTGTGAATGCCACTCCGGGATTTTGAAAAACGTTGCCAATAAACACCAGTAACTGTGTTTCTTGCCCTGCGGTATAAGCGATCGACATGGGCCCAAACTGTGTAGCAGTTCCGTCGCCAGTATAGGTGTCCTTGACAATGCTGCTGGCACCCTCGATGGCCAGTATGCGCCACGCTGTGCCTGAATAGTATTCCAGTTTACCAGTGTCGCCATTTAGCCTAAACAGGCCAGTGACCGGACTGGTGTGCCCTATGGCACTGTAGCCGTATGGTGCTCTGATACTGTAACTACCACTGTGCAATTCCGTATTTTTAAGATATC
>Ga0209084_1002847_pt1 | contig 13025 bp, 15 predicted proteins | sample C_130820_MF_Meta_FD_187309 | JGI IMG/M metagenome (GOLD analysis project Ga0209084, IMG submission 187309) | Freshwater microbial communities from Lake Croche, Canada to study carbon cycling - C_130820_MF_MetaG (SPAdes) (version 2) | ecosystem: Environmental > Aquatic > Freshwater > Lake... | reverse complement strand
AAGCCAATGACGAACACGACAAAGAACACGCCGACGATAGCCAGCCCCGTCCTTACCACGCCCACCATGGTGTCGGCGTAGTCGTGTTCGAACCCGATGGGGAAGGTGTCCCTCTTCAGGTACTCGTAATCATTCATACGCTATCCCCCTTGCTCTTTACGTTTAAATGATCCGCTGCCCCCGGCCTTACCGGGGTAGCCCAATCGGTTCTGTACACCTGCTTGTCCTTGAGGTGGTTGAAGGTGACAGGAGGGGCTTCCCCCTCCCTCCGTACCCTTGGCTCAAACTTGCCCCGGAACAGGGCAGTCATGCTCTTCTGGCTCAACTTGACTTCGTTCATGCCTGCTCCTTGCGTTGTACCTGCGTTGATAGCAGCCACTTGTCTCCGAGGAACCGCACCGCACGCACCCATGCCCTCATGTTGTGCCGGTTGGTATGGATGGGGGATAGCGGGTTGCTGAAGTGCTGCCGCACTCTTGTTAGCATGTTGATCTTCATCTTAGCCCCCGAAAATCTTTTTCAGTTCTTCGTACAGGATGCGTGCTTCCACCACATTGATGCGCGTTAGCACATTGCTTGCCTCTGTGCCCCACGGCTTCGGGGTGCTGTCGATCATTGACTGCACGGGCCGGGAGTCAGCTTTTTCTTTTACGAGGGCGGGTAGCCCTGCTGGTTTCTGTTGCTTTGGGCGTGTGAGTATCCTAGTTAGTGGCTTGTACTTCTTGCCGAGAGAGTACAGTTTCTTGTCCTCGTCCTTGCGGACTAGCTTGTTCTTCACCATCTGCGCACACAGGGATGAGACAGAAGTGGAGTTGAACCCCTGCTCCTGCATCCTCTTTGCTATCTGCGAGACCGTCAGGCCGGGGTTCTCGTTGATGAAGTTGAATGTCTTCTCTGTTACGCCTGTGGTTGTTTGGAATTTCATGTCTTTGCTTTCTATGTATACAGGGGGTTGTCCGTTTAGCATGCCATCATCTTTCGTGTCTTGTTCCCACTCATCAATCACTGCTTGTAGCCGTGTCTTGCCCACTGCTTGCGTGAGGGCGGTCTTCATGTCTGTCATTTGCTTCTCCGTTTTATAAAAAGAACAGGGGCATTCATGATGCCCCTGTTACCAACTTCTGTCAAGTGTTGGACAGAATATTTACTGAGTGAGTGCCAACTCAAGTGCCTTCGTCTTGAGCGCCTCGCCTGTACCCCACAGGGCTGACGCCTTGCGGTTCTCCTCCGTCCTAGCGCGAACATGGTGATCGGCGTACTCGGTCACCGCATTCAGCCAGCCCCATGCTGTGTCATGCGATGTCTCGTAGTTGGCCCCGAGTCCTGCGCCGTTGAACAGGGACATGATGCGCCCGAACCCTGCGCTTGCACGAGCTATCTCCTCGTTCGTCTTCATCAAGAGCTTTGCCGTCAGGTCTTCTGCCCGTTCCGAGTCCATCCTGATCTGCGCAAGCGCCCTTGCCGTTGACATGAACGCACCGAACTCCTCGTGTGCAGCCTCAACAACGCCACGCGCATCGTCGGCATCGAACACAGAGCGATGGGACACCTTGTATGCAGCCTTCGTACCACGCGCCATAGTCAGCGTGTTGTTACACACCGTGCGTACCGTAGTCCAGCGGCACTCCGTTGCCAGCGATCCATCAGCAGAGGTGGACAGCAGCGCGTATGGCACCACCTTGTCCGCACCCCCGTCGATGGACACCGCATCGGAGAGCTTGGCTGTAGCAAAGTACCGCTTGCCCCCGAACAACACGCCAGCGGACTCAATCGTGAGTCCACCCTTCGCCGCCCAATCGCGGAAGAAGTTAAGCACATCGGCAGGCTGCACCACGCAGTAGCCATCCGACACCACGCCCAGTGCTGCGCCCGTGTCTGAGCGAAACAGCACATGCTTGTCGGTGATGGTCTGGAACTCCGTTGCGTCCGTCAAGTCCCGTTGTGTTGCGTAGCGGATGACGCTGCGCTGGATGCGGTAGTCCATTCCCGCTTGCTCCTGCCACTCCTCAACCGTAGCCCCCATGGGCATGAGTTGACCAAGCCCATGCCATTCACGCTTGGTGCTGGCATAGGATGCGGTGGAACGGGAAGCGGTATCTATCATATGAGCCATTAAAAATCTCCTTGGTTTACATTAAAAACGCCGGGGGAAGTCCCCGGCACTGACACCCGTCGCTTACGCGACCTTGCTTACTGGCAAGTGCAGCACACTGTCCTTGTAGATAGCGCCTGTCCCCCGCCATTCGATGTAGTAACACATGACCTCTGCCATTGTGTATGCCACATCATGCTCATCTGCTTGCACCTCTGCAATCAGCGTAGCTGTATCCCCCATGAGTAGCGCCTCATATATCCGCGCCTCATGAAGGCTCATTGAATCCACCTTGGCAAACCTAGTGGCGCTTGCCGTGAAGTTCTTACACACGATGTTGATGACCGTGATGGGGTAGGCCTCAAGAAACGCCACCACAGCCTCGACATCCGCATCCGCTAGGCTATCGCGCAACAACGCCACCGTGGGCATGGGTTCTTTAACGGGCGCTATGTACGGCTCGGTGCCCCACCGAGGGCTGCGCGGGTTGATCTCGTACTCGTCATCGTCGTATGGGGTTGGGGTATCCTTGTACGACCACTTGGAGTAGCGTGTGGATACAACGCGTGACTTGTACGAAGGCATCAAGGACTCGGGCTTCCACGCATAGGTATTGCTGAACCACATGCCGTCATGCTCCACGCCTTGATCCTTGTTCACGATACTCATTTTACCCTCGCCGTTCATGAACACGAAGCGATTGTCCCCGATGAACTCGGCAACCATAGCCAAGAACCCATCAGTGAACGCTAGCTCTGGCGCAAGGTGCACCGACTCAGACAGGTAGTCTTGTATGAAGTGCCATGTGTCGGACTTCGCTTTGTCTGCGGCATTGCCCGTGTGCAGCACACCGTTGTGCATCATGGCTACATAACCGGGGATCACATCGTATGGGTGGCAGTTGTCCATGTCCGTGTGCCCATGCGTAGTCCAGCGGAAGTGCACAGCCAACTCCCGGTCATCTGTGGGTAGCTTGCTGATGAACATCGTAGCGTCAGCGGCTGACTTGGGCAGCATCTTGACTACCTTCAGCCCCTTCTTGGTGGCGTACATGACGCCGATGCCATCCGGGTTGAGCGAGTAAATATCCGACAACATGCCCGTTGTGTTGAGCAGCGTTGCACGAATCTTGGCCGACTGGCCGGTGATGATAAGACACATAAATTCTCCTTGGTTGTTAGTAAGTTACGTTTCGACTGCATCAGCGCATGCAATCTCTTTGGCCTCTTGCTTTGGACGCCTGATACCGAACCAGTCCGACAGATGCGGATACCTGTTGTCAGTCGTCTTGAGCCACTTCAGGAAGCTCGTCCCGTTCAACTCCCGATAGCTACTGGCACGGCAGAAGAACACACCCGCATGGGCAAACTCTATCTGTGCAAGCAGCCTATCCTTCTTGAGCGATGCCCTGAAGATGCGCAACTCCACGGTGTTGTACTTGCCGCTGTCGAACTTATCCTTGAAGCCTAGCCTGCGGGATTCCTCCTCTTTCAAGTTCTGCATGTTGACCATGAAGAACCTATCCGCATCCTTGCCCTTGATTGCCTTGATCGGTGTGTCCATCGCACCCTGATCCTCTGCACGGCAATAGCGTGCTGCTTGGTTGTCCAGTGCTGGATGCCTGCCAGCTATCTTGCGGATGAAGTTCCTGTTGTTTGCATCGTTGATGAACATGATGAACTTGCCTATCGTCAGCCTAGTGAACGCCCTGCTGTCGATGTGCACATGCATGCCACACTGCCCAACATCCCACGCCCTGTATGCAGGGTCGATGTTCCATGCCTTGAACTTGGCTATGTGTTCAGGCAACCCACGCGGGGCAGTCACTATCTCAAAGCCGTTGTCTGGCAAGCTGCCATCCTCCTTGATGATGCAATAACTCTCCCCAAGCTGGTCGCGCACATCCTCAATGGCGTCAGACACATTGTTGCTTTCCGAGGTAATCTCCAACTCAATGCCCATCGTAAACTCCCCGAACGGAGCGCATATGATGGATGTGTCGGCGCTCACATGCTTGAGTGCATTGGTGCTGTAGCTCATCGCTCTGCTTGGCTCCGGCTCCGGCTCCTCCTCGTAGCTGTAGTAGTTACCATCGCCATGCGAATACGCGTAATCCTCGTGGCGGTAGTCCTCGGTGTCCTCACACCAACGCGCATCCTCCATACAACTCTCACACCATGTCTCCGTGCTCCTACGCCCACAGTACACCGAGGTGGTGCTGTCTATGCTTGCAATGCATCCGCAATCACAATTGGTCATTCTGGTGTCGATACCATGATCCCCTAGCACCTCACTTAGCTTGCTGAACATTCGCTTGACGGTTACCGCATGTCCCGCATCACCGAGGTTCTCAACCGCATCATCAAACGCATTGGGGTCACCGTCTGCTATCGACTTCCGCATGGCAACGCCGAATACTGCGTTGCATGTCTTAGCCGCCCTGTAGTTGTTCGGGTAGTCCACCCGATAGGTGCGTCCGTGGTAGGTGTGCGTGCGTGGGCTGGGGTTGTTGCGCTCTTCGATCATGGCGCGTATACGCTCGGCGGTTCTCACCTTGTCCCCCGTAGCATAGGCGTCTGTCCAACCCGACAACAGGGATCGGTATGCCTTGGTGTTGTGCCGCACCCATGTCGTCTGTGCTGGCGTCAGCTTCATCGGGCACTGATCGTCACCCATGTTGTCGAAGGGCAGAGTGCTCCCCGAGTAGCCGTAGCCCCCGGCAAAACGCTCTGCCCTACAGGACAGGAGCGCCTCATGGAAGTCCTTGTCCATGTCACCGCACACGGCACGCTCACCGACCTGCAAGCCCAGCAGGTGATGGTTGTCGAGCAAACTCTTAAAAACAAATAGCATCTTCATTCTCCTTGGATGGGGAGTTTCCTCCCCGACTTGTTTGCCAGTGGACGACTGGCGGCGTTTGAGAGGACGCTGCTAGCAGCGTCCCTTTTTTAGGGGGAGAACCGTTCTCCCGCTAGGTTTCATCCTCGACACCCGTTGAAGGCGGGTCGCCCTCCACGCCATAGTCCAACGCTAGACCGTGCCATGTGTAGGGCAGCACCTCGGTGTCATCCATAGCCGCTACCTTGTCCCTTGCGTATATCAGCCTGTTGTACTTGCGGGTGCGGCTGGCCTCCACGGACTTGTTGGGCAGTATGCGTAGCTGCCTCTCCCTTGCCCTGTCCGCAGCTATGGTGTCCATCTCCGAGGTGATGGACTTGACCAACCGATACCGTAGGTCTGCGTGAAGGGTGACGGGCACCTTGCGCTCAAAAGGTATCTTGCGTTTGGCACGCGGCTTGTACTCTATCTCAGCAAACAATGCAGCAATCTTGGTCTTCTTGGATGGCGGCACCCAGTCCGACCAATGCAACCCGCCATAGGGTAGGTTGCCAATCTCCTGCGCTAGCTGCGATGGGGTGTGCGTGTTCTGCGCCCTTGCATAGGAGAACCGCGCCAAGAGCGACCCCAATAACTCCTTGTACGCTAGCATGGCGGCGGTGCGCGGCGGCGTAGACTCTGGGTAGCTAAGGCCCGAGGACACGGATGTGTACTCATTACGCAAGGGCTTGACGAGCGCCCCCCAAAGGAAGCTGTGCGTTCGCCGTCTTGATCGGCCTGCTCTCTCAAAACTACGCTGCGCAGCTATGCGCGCCTCGGTCTCTTGCATCACGAGCATGGGTACATTGCGCTCGGTTAAGCGGTTGTGAAGCTCGTTCGCAGTCATCTTCGTGTACGGTTTCATGGTTGCTCCGGTGTGTTGAAGGACTTTATTGTATCACAATGTCCCACGACTTTTGGGGTGTGTCCAAGACTGGCGTTAGGTGGACAGAAGATAGACAGGCTGTAACCCGCATGTAGCTTGGTTCTATCGGATTTAAGACCCACGCATGCCTATCTTTTCCAGAGAACTAACAGCCAAGGATAGAAGTACAAGGATGCGGGAAAGGGAACACATATGCACACCCCTCTATATATATAAAGTAATTCTATAGATATATATATAGTACCCCCAACGCTGGAACAGCTAGCATCCATGCGGGTTGCGGGGTATCCCAGCAGTTGTCCACTTTGCGCCAGTCTTGGACATCACCGGAAAATGGTGGGACACCCCCTCGCAAAGGCAGTAATCTCAGAATAGGGTTCCTTGTTGAGCGCGTTTCGCTTCCAGCGGGAGAACCGTTCTCCCCTTGATCCTATCCTGATCGCGCTTGGGTAGGCTGGCGAAGATCAAGTCGCGCAGCACCCGCAGCCTAGCTAGTTCCCTAGCCTTGATGGTTCTCACACACCAGCCCTAAGAAGGGCGGCAGGCAGCGCCATCCGCATCTGCATCCCCCGGCTCTCCACATACGAGAAGAACTCCTCCTCGTCGGGATGCATAGCCTTAGTCCCGTCGCTCGCCTCGGACACAAGGGTGTAGTAGGAGCAGTCGCCCTTCAGTGGGTAGGTCTTCGTCAGCGCATAGCTGACGCCCATGTATTCAATGGTTGCCTTGGTTGTTGCACGCATCTTCATTCTCCTTGGTTGGGGAGTTTCCTCCCCATCAGTACGCTACGCCAGAGGGAGAACCGTTCTCCCCCTAACAGCACACCCCAAGCACCAGCACGCTGGTGCTCAGGCTGGCCTGTCTCTACCTAGCTACGCTCTGGCCCGTAGGCCAGACGGATACCCATTGGCCTGCCTCCTTTCGGAGGATCACGGGCTGGCCTACCTTGTGCCAGCCCCCGCTGTCACCTGCCGCATCACGGCAGGTGTTCAGCACCTTGCCGTTTGTCAGGTGAACCCTGCCCCAGCTTACATCGCTGGCGTGCAAGCGGAACCGGGGCAGCGTGATCTTGGTTACATGCACGGTTTTAGCTTTAGCCATAGCTTTCTCCTTGTTAGTACGCTTTTCGGAGCGCTTTTAACATGTACCTGTCCGTTATCGTCACTGTTTCCTCTATCGGTTTGCCGCTGTTAAACCACGAGGAAAGACCGTAGTCCTCCACGGGGTTCCTTGCATATCCTTTGGCAAAGTACACGACGGCCCGCTCCGGGCCAAACCAGTCTCGTCCGGCAAATACGCCGGAGGAAAGACCGGAAATCATTTTCTTTGCATTCTCAACATTCATGCTTATCTCCTAAGGGGTATGAGTAAAACTCATGGTGATGGCAGGATTGCCCCACAACGCACCCTTTCGGATGCGCTGTAAGAAATCCCGTTTGACACGGGTGGGAACACCGCGAGAGCCACGCTCCCACGATGCTCCTCGGGTTGGGGAGAAAACTCCCCGACTAAACCTTCATCGCAGCGACTGCCTCCGCTTGCGTAGCAAACAGGGCCAAGTAAGCCTTGGCTGCACTAAGCTGCTTCCGGCTGAACTCGTACTTGGCGCTGGCCGGTGCCTTGCCCTTGCCTGCAATGTCCCTGACAAGATCATGCAACATCTTCCTGCAAGCCTCGTACTTGCCTGCCCCGCTGTCCAGCACAGGCTTGCCTGCGGATTTCGACTTCTCGGCACCAGCCACCACGGGTACATCGTACTTAGCCGCCACGATGGGCAGCAACGCTGCCCTCACCGTGTCCTTGTTCTTCCTGCCGAAGTCCTTCCGCAAGGCTGCGATTGCAGCAGCGTATGTGGTCTTGGATTCCATTGCCTTGATGGCGTTGCTCTTGATACTCATCTTCATTCTCCTTTGGATGGGGAGCTTCCTCCCCAACTAACCAGCCCGACATGGGCAATACCAGCAGGGCGTCTTCCCTACTGACACTTATAGTATGGCATTACGGGGTTTGCAGGAAGGTCAGGAAACCCTCCTACGGCGACCCCACCGTACCCCCACAACCCCCTTAGGCCGTTGCAGGCCGTGCCGTACAAAAACACTATTCCCCACCCGCAATCCACATTTCCCACAAAAACAACCCAAACCTAAAAACGACCACACCCCCCGTACAAACCCTAATAGGTCGCCTATTAAAAATTATAAAAAATTTGCATACATTCTTGTCTAACACTAGACAATGCACCACAAAAAGCAGCCCCGGTTAAGGGGCTGAAGAGCAAATGAGCAATTTGCCAAGGAGAAGCAATGGGCAACCGCTTGCACCACCACCGAAAAGAAGTATACAATAAAAGCAGATCACATGTTTGAACACTTGATTAACGGGGAATTCCACCCCGCGATAGAAGAAGCGCCCAAGGGTGCGGTGTCGCCCATTGCCAATCACAGTGTGGCTGACCAGATAGACGCCAAGGTAAAGACTACTGACTGGTTAAAAGAGATCGGCGCTATATCAGATGAGGATGTGGAGTCCGTAGCCGACGCCCATGCAGCACGCGCAGCGTTTGCAGCCCTTGCAACACAAAGCCCAATACAGGATACTAAGTTAGCACTAACTAACGTAAAGACCCCCAAGGCGGTACAGCACTTGGTGGGGATGTTGACCGCCTACGACTGGGCGTTTATAGAACAGGCTAAAGAGATTCGGGGATACACCGTAGCCCAGATACTTGAAGAGACTAAGAACCCCGACACCAAATTCAGGCTCAAGGCGCTGGAGATGTTGGGTAAGGTAACTGAGGTTGCACTATTCACGGAACGAATTGAGGTCAAGAAGACCCAGCTATCGGACACCGAGTTGGAGCAGCGCATCAAGGAAAAGCTCAACAAGTTTATGAATGTGCTAGATGTAGTAGATGTAACTCCCCTGCCTGATGAACCTCCAGACGCTGACATCGCTAAGTAAAGTTGAGCTTGAGGCGCTTCAACGCGCCTTGCCAACAATGTCCTTGCAGGACAAGATGGAGCTATTTGACGACCTTAGCATCCGGGAAGAACGCGCCAGACTGTCCGCTGCCAAACTAAGCCCCCTTGGATTTGCCACGGGCGTGTACCCCGGATTCAAGATTGGCGCACACCACAGGAAGCTGGCTAAGATATTTGAGGATGTCATCGACGGCAACAAGAAGCGCGTCATCATCAACATAGCCCCCCGCCACGGCAAGTCCGAGTTCAGCAGCTACCTGTTCCCTGCTTATTTTTTAGGCAAGTACCCCGAGAAGAAGATAATCATGGGAACGCATACTGCGTCCCTGTCGGAGGACTTTGGTCGGCGGGTGCGTAACTTAATCGACTCGGAGGAGTACCATGAGATATTCCCCAACACGCTTGTCGCTAGCGACCAAAAGGCCGCAGGCAAGTGGAGTACCACAGCCGGGGGGCAGTACTATGCCGCAGGTGTCGGCGGTGCGCTTGCTGGACGCGGCGCTGATCTATTCGTTATTGATGATCCACATTCAGAGCAGGATATCAAAGTAAACAGCCGACTTGCCTTTGATACGGCGTGGTCTTGGTTCCAGACGGGGCCGCTTCAGCGACTCATGCCGGGGGGAGCCATAATAGTAATAATGACGCGCTGGAGCCTGCTCGACCTGACCGGACGCCTGATTGACTACCAGACCAAGAACCCGGACTCCGTGCCGTGGGAGATCGTGGAGCTACCCGCCATCCTGCCATCGGGTAAATCCCTGTGGCCCGAGCAATGGCCGCTTGAGTTGCTGGAGTCCACCAAGGCCAGCTTGGAGCCACGGTATTGGAACGCGCAGTACATGCAGCAGCCGACATCGGACATGTCCGCGGTTGTCTCCCGGAAAGACTGGCGGGTGTGGCCCCATGACGATGCGCCCAAATGTGAGTACATAATACAGTCGTGGGATACGGCGTTTGAGACTAAGACCACAGCCGACTACAGCGCCTGTACGACATGGGGCATATGGTACAACGAGGAGGAGAATAGCTCCCCGCAGCTAATACTATTAGATGCGTTCAAGGACAGGATGGCATTCCCGGAGCTAAAGGCGGTGGCGCACAAGCACTGGAAAGAATGGGAACCAGACAGCATAATAGTGGAAAAGAAGGCCGCAGGCTCCCCCCTGATTCAGGAGCTTAGGGCCATGGGCATACCTGTGCAGGAGTTCACGCCCAGCCGAGGGAACGATAAAATGGTGCGGATGAACGCGGTGGCAGACCTGTTTACCTCTGGCAAGGTATGGGCACCGGACACGCGTTGGGCACGGGAGGTTATTGAGGAAATGGCGGCGTTCCCGGTTGGGGATCACGACGACTATGTGGATACGACAACCCAAGCACTGTTGCGTTACAGGCAGGGTGGATTCATCGCGCTCGACTCCGACGAGAAGGAAGAGCCTAAAATATTCAGACGCGGCAGACAAGCCGCATACTACTAGGACACCCAATGGCAACCAATATTGACAAAGCCCTGTACCAAGCGCCAGAGGGTATAGATGACGCTGCTGCCGATGAGTCGGCTATTGAGATTGAGATTGTTGACCCAGAGGCAATCAAGATTGGGGTTGGCGGCATGGAGCTTGAGATTGTTCCGGGGGAGGGTGATGAGGGGGGCTTTGACGAGAACATTGCCGATTCGATGGATGAGTCGGCCATGCAGTCCATGGCGTCTGATCTGGTGTCCGAGATTGACAACGACAAGGCGGGGCGCAAGGATTGGGAGAAAGCATACACGGAAGGGCTGAAGCTGCTGGGGCTTCAGTACGAAGAGCGCACGGAACCGTGGAACGGAGCCTGCGGGGTGTTCCACCCAATGATTACCGAGGCGGTTGTCCGGTTCCAGAGCGAGACCATAACGGAGACATTCCCTGCCCAAGGGCCAGTCCGTACCAAGATCATCGGCAAGGAAACGCCCGAGAAGAAACAATCCGCGCTTCGTGTTGAAGAGGACATGAACTACCAGCTAACGGAGAAGATGGTTGAATTCAGGGCAGAGCATGAGAGGATGTTGTGGAGCCTACCGGCTACAGGTTCAGCGTTCAAGAAGGTGTACTACGACCCCAGTCTGGGGCGGCAGGTGTCTGTCTTCATACCCGCAGAGGACATCATCCTGCCGTATGGGGCGTCTGATATCCAGTCGTGCTACCGCGTTACCCATGTGATGCACAAGACCAAGAACGAGATACTCAAGCTGCAAGCGGCGGGGTTTTATCGGGAATGTGATTTGGGTGATCCGACCAAGGACACGACGGACATTGAGAAGGCTAAGAACAAAGAGACAGGCTTCAGCGATATCAACGACGACAGGTTCACGCTGTACGAAGCGCATGTTGACCTCGACCTAAAGGGGTTTGAGGATACCGACAAAGAAGGGGAAGAAACGGGCATCATGCTCCCCTATGTGGTCACCCTGATTAAGGGAACCAATGAGGTTTTGGCAATTCGCCGCAACTGGGAAGAAGATGACGACCTTAGACTCAAGCGACAGCACTTTGTTCACTACCAATACATTCCGGGATTCGGAGCGTACGGGTTCGGGCTGTTCCACCTTATTGGGGGGTTCGCAAAGTCGGCTACCAGTATTATGCGACAGCTTGTGGACGCAGGCACACTTTCCAACCTCCCCGGTGGACTCAAGACTCGAGGGCTTCGCATTAAGGGTGATGACACGCCGATTGCCCCCGGAGAGTGGCGGGACGTAGACATTGGCTCTGGGGTGATGCGGGACAACATCCTGCCCCTCCCGTACAAGGAACCAAGTCAGGTACTGATGGCCCTGCTGGGCAACATCGTGGAAGAGGGCAGGCGCTTTGCTGCCACGGCTGATCTAAAGGTCAGCGACATGTCCGGGCAAGCCCCGGTGGGTACGACCCTCGCGCTGCTGGAGCGCCAGCTAAAGGTGATGACGGCGGTTCAGGCTCGGGTGCACTTTGCGTTCAAGCAAGAGTTGAAACTGCTGGCGCGGATCATCGCGGACTACACAGACCCGGATTACACCTACGAGCCAGATGTAGGCTCCTCCAAGGCGAAGCGTTCGGACTACGACGATGTGGACATTATTCCCGTCAGCGACCCCAACGCAGCTACCATGAGCCAGCGGGTTGTCCAGTACCAAGCCGTCATTCAGATGGCGCAGATGGCCCCGGATATCTACGACTTGCCCCAGTTGCACCGCAACATGCTGGAGGTGCTGGGTATTAAGAATGCAGACAAGCTCGTGCCGCTGGAGGAAGACCAGAAGCCGAAAGACCCCGTTACCGAGAATCAGGCTGCGCTCAAGGGCAAGCCGATGAAAGCGTTCCTGTACCAAGACCATCAGTCGCATATTCAGGTGCACATGATGCTGATGCAAGACCCGCTGATCCAGCAGTTCATTGGACAGAACCCCCGTGCACCAGCAATCAGCGCAGCCTTAACTGCACACATTGCAGAGCATGTCGGCTTCATGATGCGCCAGAAGATAGAGCAGCAGTTGGGTATGCCGCTGCCGCCCGAAGACGAGCCGTTGCCACCACAGATTGAGATCGCCCTGTCAGGAATGATGGCTCAAGCAGCGCAGCAGGTACTGATGCAGGATCAGGCCAAGGCGGCACAGCAGCAGGCCCAGCAGCAAGCGCAAGACCCTGTGGTTCAGATGCAGATGCAAGAGTTGCAGATTCGGGCCAAAGAGGTTGAGATTAAAGAGAAGACCATGATGGCTAACGCCGCCGCTGCATCCGACAAGCAGCAGTTGGAAGAGCAGAAAGTCAGCGGTCAGCTTCAGATCGACGCCATGCGCGTGGGGGCGCAGATCAAAGATAGTCAGGCCAAACAACAATTTGAACAAGAACGTGCTGGCGTCCAGATGGGCGCTGACATCGCAAAGAACAAAGCGCAATCCGCTTTGCAAGCAGCCCAGATCGCATCCAACTCACGAAAGGAAACACCAACTAAATGATCCAAGACTTCGCACGCGTATTGCGCGAAAAAATACGAACCGACATGAACAACTACGCCGATGACTTGGCGGGGGGTTCTTGCCGCAATTTCGATGAGTACCAAAAACTTTGCGGGACGATTCAGGGTCTAGCCATCGCAGAGCGTTATCTAATTGACCTTGCACAGAAAGCTGAACACGACGATGAGTAATCTTATCTTGCCCCCCGGC
>Ga0209084_1002846_pt1 | contig 13027 bp, 9 predicted proteins | sample C_130820_MF_Meta_FD_187309 | JGI IMG/M metagenome (GOLD analysis project Ga0209084, IMG submission 187309) | Freshwater microbial communities from Lake Croche, Canada to study carbon cycling - C_130820_MF_MetaG (SPAdes) (version 2) | ecosystem: Environmental > Aquatic > Freshwater > Lake | place... | reverse complement strand
AGTGGATTTTGAGGCCATACGGAGAGTTCGTCGCGCAACTATTGGATGGCTTTCAGCTTGATAGCTCCGTAACGTGGTGCCCACGTGCTATCGAAGCCCACCTGAAATGAACGATTCGAGCCCCCCACCGATCTCACCGCCCACCTTCACCATCAAAAAATGGCTCCCTATCCTCAGTATCTGCGGCTTGCTGGCAGCAGCAGCCCTGTGGAGGAATCACCGCCATGGCCACGCCGCCGCCGACCCCAAGCCCGCCGGTTCAGCGCGCGGCGAACTGCCGCCGGTGCCCGTCGTCGCCGGGGTGGTAGCGCAAAAAGATGTGCCGCTCTACCTCAATGGTTTGGGCACCGTGCAAGCGTTCAACACCGTCACGGTTCGCCCTCGCGTCGATGGCCAGGTGGTCAAAATCGCCTTCACGGAGGGTCAGGACGTGCGTGTAGGCGACGAATTGGCGGAAATCGATCCGGCGCCCTATCGCGCGCTGTTGGCCCAAGCGGTGGCCAAACAGGGTCAGGATGAGGCGCAGCTCGCCAACGCGCGCAACGACTCGAGACGCTACGCCGAGTTGCTCGCCAAGGAGGGCGTTACCCAACAAGTGTTTGACACCCAGAAGGCGTTGGTCAACCAATTAGCGGCGGCGGTCACAGCGGATCAGGCGGCGGTGGATAGCGCCAAAGTCCAGCTCGCCTACACCACGATCGTGTCGCCCATCGCCGGGCGCAGCGGCATCCGCTTGGTCGATCAGGGCAATATCGTGCATGCTGGCGACGCCACCGGCTTGGTGCTCATCACCCAGTTGCAGCCCATTTCGGTGGTCTTCACGCTGCGTGAACAGACCCTGGGACCAATCCAACAACAGCAGTTGCTGACCCCCGAACTAACGGTTCTGGCGATGGGTCGCGACAATGCCGAATTGTTGGCCGAGGGCAAGCTTACGGTCATTGACAACCAGATCGACACGACCACCGGCACCATCAAATTGAAAGCCACTTTTCCTAACACCGATCTGCACCTCTGGCCGGGCCAGTTTGTCAATGCGCGCCTGCTGCTGTCGCTGCGCAAAGCCAGCGCCGTGGTGCCGGCGGCGGTGGTGCAGCGCGGGCCGGAAGGTCCGCTGGCCGCGTTTGCATTTGTCATCAAGGACGATCAAACAGTGGATGTCCGCGCGGTTAAAGTGGCTCAGATCGAGCAAGGTGAAGCGTTGATAGAGGAGGGTCTGAGCCCCGGCGAACGCGTCGTGGTGGATGGCCAGTACAAACTCCAAAAAGGCTCGCGAGTCAAAATTGCCGACGCGCCAGGAGCGGGTGGCGAAGGGGGTGGGCATTCGCCCAAAGCCGCCGGCGCGAGCGCTGAGAGTGGAGCCCACAGGCCCAAGCCCGCCACGCCGTGAATATCTCCGAACCATTCATTCAGCGGCCGATCGCTACCTCGCTGCTGATGGCGGGCGTGCTACTAATGGGCGCTTTGGGGTATTCCATGCTGCCCATTTCGTCGCTGCCGCCGGTGGATTTTCCCACCATCCAGGTCACCGCGCAGTTTCCGGGTGCCAGCCCCGAGGTGATGACTTCGGCGGTGACAACTCCGTTAGAGAGGCAGTTTGGCCAGATCAGCGGGTTAGGGCAAATGACATCTATCAGCTCATTCGGCAACGCCAGCATCACCCTCCAGTTCGTGCTCGACCGCGATATCGACGCCGCCGCCCAAGATGTGCAGGCCGCCATCAACGCCGCCAATGGCGTGCTGCCCAAGATGCCCAATCCGCCGACCTATAGCAAAGTCAATCCGGCCGACACGCCCATTCTTACCCTGCAAATGAGTTCCGACTCGCTGCCCTTGGAAAAGGTCAACGACCTAGCCGATACCGTCATCGCGCAGAAGCTCAGCGAAGTGACAGGCGTTGGCTTGGTCACTATCGAGGGCAATCAGAAACCCGCCGTGCGCGTTCAGATCAACCCCTCGGCGCTCAGCGCTCAAGGCCTCAGCCTGGAGGATGTGCGCAGCGCCTTGCTGCAAAATAACGTCAACGCGCCTAAAGGTAGTTTTGATGGCAGGCAGCAATCGTATGCCATCAACACCAACGACCAGATATTTTCCGCCGCCGAATTCCGCGAGATTATCATTGCTTACAAGAACGCCACGCCAGTCCGCTTGCGGGATATCGGTGAAGTCATCGATAACGTCGAAAACGTCCGCATGGCCGGCCGGGTCAATGGCAAGCCGGCGGTTATTCTCGATATCCAGCGCCAACCCGGCGCTAACATCATCGATACCGCCAACCGCGTCAAAGCCTTGCTGCCCAAGTTGCGCGCGGCGATTCCCCCGGCGGTGACTCTCTCCACGCTAAGCGATCGAACGGCGACGATCCGGGCCTCGGTGGCCGATGTCCAGTTCACGCTGCTGCTCACCGTGGGCTTGGTGGTCATGGTCATTTTCGTGTTCCTGCGCAAACTCTGGGCCACCATCATTCCCAGCGCCGCCTTGCCTCTAACCATCATTGGCACCTTCGGCATCATGCATCTGTGCGGCTTCGGCCTAGACAACTTGTCACTCATGGCGCTGACGATTTCCACCGGCTTTGTGGTCGACGACGCCATCGTAATGATCGAAAATATCGTCCGCTTCATTGAACTGGGCGAAACACCGATGCAGGCAGCATTGAAAGGCGCGCGCCAGATCGGCTTCACCATCATTTCGCTGAGTGTATCGCTCATCGCCGTGTTCATCCCGCTCATCTTCATGACCGGCATCGTCGGGCGCTTGTTCCGCGAGTTCGCCATCACCCTGAGCGTAGCGGTGGCCGTCTCCGCCGTCGTTTCCCTAACTCTAACTCCGATGATGTGCGCGCGGCTGCTTAAGCCGGAAAACCAGACGCGGCACGGGCGCTTGTATCTGGCGACCGACCGGATGTTCAAGGGCATGCTCGATGCCTATGATCAGAGTCTGAAGTGGGTGCTGCGGCATCAATTATTCACCTTGCTGGTGGCCATCGTGACGATGGTGGCCACCGTCTGGCTCTACATCATCATACCCAAGGGCCTTCTTCCCGAGCAGGACACCGGCCTGATTATCGGCGTCACCGATGCCGCCCAATCCATCTCGTTCAAAGCGATGGTCGAACGCCAGCGCGACATCGCGGAAATTGTGCGCCAAGATCCAGAGGTTATCAGCGTGGCGTCCTTCGTCGGTGCCGGCACGGTCAACTCGACGGTCAACTCTGGTCGAATCTATATCAACCTCAAGCCCCGCGACCAACGCCAAGCGACTGCCAACGTTATCATGGATCGCTTGCGTGTTGCGACGGACTCGGTCCAGGGTATCTCGCTATTCATGCAGGCGGCGCAGGATGTGCAGATCGATAGCCGCGTCAGCCGCACCCAGTATCAATACACGCTGCAGGACGCCGACGTGGCCGAACTCTCCGACTGGTCACCCAAACTCCTCGCCGCTCTGCGCAATCAACCGGAGTTGGCTGACGTCGCCACAGACCAGCAAAGCGGCGGACTGCAAGTGCAAGTGGCGGTCGACCGCGAAAAGGCGTCGCGCCTCAATGTGCTCACTCAGGCCATCGACGACACGCTCTACGACGCGTTCGGCCAGCGCCAAGTCACCACCATCTTCACCCAGCTCAATCAATATCGTGTCATCCTGGAGGTTGAGCCGAAGTATCAACTCCGGCCGGATTCGTTAGATAAAATTTATGTCAGATCCACCAGCGGGCAGATGGTCCAGTTGAGCGCCATTGCCAAAGCCAGCATCGCCACCGCGCCGCTGACCATCGTGCATCAAGGGCAATTTCCCGCAGTGACGCTGTCGTTCAACCTCAGTCCGGGCAGTTCGCTCGGCGCGGCGGTCACCGCCATCCAAGCGGCCGAAAAACATATCCAACTGCCGGACACGGTGGTGGCGACGTTTTCCGGCAGCGCCGCAGAATTCCGCTCCTCTCTGGACAGCGAGCCGTTGCTCATCCTCGCCGCCATCGCGGTGATCTATATTGTGTTAGGCGTGCTCTACGAAAGTTATATCCATCCCCTCACCATTCTCTCGAGCCTGCCATCGGCTGGGGTTGGCGCTTTGCTCGCACTGATGCTCACCGGCCAAAGCCTGACCATTATCGCACTCATCGGCATCATTTTGCTCATCGGCATTGTGAAGAAAAACGCCATCATGATGATCGACTTCGCGCTGGACGCCGAACGCAACGAGGGCTTGGCACCGGAGCAATCGATCTATCAGGCCTGCCTGCTGCGGTTACGGCCGATCATGATGACGACCATGGCGGCGCTGCTCGGCGCGCTGCCGCTGGCGCTGCAGCAGGGCACCGGCTCGGAGTTGCGCCGTCCACTGGGTATTGCCATCGTCGGTGGGCTGCTCGTCTCGCAATTTATCACGCTCTACACCACGCCGGTGATCTATCTCTATCTGGACCGACTCAGCCACTGGTTCCGCCGCGGCCACCAGGAATTGTTAGTTACAGAATTGCCAACCGCAGATCCCTTCAAATGAGAACTTTCTTAATTCCGGAAAGGGCAATGGCAGCCACGGATTTCACGGATTCCACGGATGAAGAAAGAGTTATGAGATGTATGGCATTCACCTTTTGGGAAAGCCTGAGATTTGATGAATTGTGGTCATCTTTTTCGTGTGATCCTCTTCAATCCGTGAAATCCGTGGTTGAAAAACGGCACGCCAGCCGGTTTCATTTGCATTCTTAGATGAACGTCTCCGCGCCATTCATTCTGCGTCCGGCCGGCACCTCGCTGCTGGCCATCGGGCTGTTTCTGCTCGGAGTGGTGGCCTATCATTTCATGCCGGTGGCGGCCATACCGAGGGTGGATTTGCCGATGATCAGTGTCTCCGCATCGCTGCCCGGTGCCGACCCCGCCACCGTCGCTTCATCCTTGGCAGCACCCCTCGAACGGCGCTTGGCACAAATCGCCGGAGTTACCGAAATTACCTCCGTCAGCACGCTCGGCGGCTGCTCCATCAGTATCCAGTTCGACTTGAACCGCAAGGCCGATGGCGCCGCCCGTGACGTGCAAGCCGCCATCAACGCCGCAGCCGCGGATCTGCCTAGTAATTTGCCCGGCCCGCCGACCTATCGGAAAGTTAACCCGGCCGATGCACCTATCATGATCCTGGCAATGCGTTCGGAAACGCTGCCGGCCACCCAGGTGTTTGAATGCGCCGATTCCATCCTCGGTCAGCGCCTCAGCCAGATCGAGGGGGTCAGCCAAGCTAACATCAGCGGCGCCGATAAGTCCGCCGTGCGCGTCCAACTCAATCCCGGCGCGCTGGCCGCCACCGGCCTCAGCCTCGAGGAGCTGCGCACCTTGCTCAGCCAGGTGAACGTGGATTTGCCCAAGGGTGGCTTCGATGGCGATGCTCAGTCCCACACCATCGTCTCCAACGACCAACTCCAAGAGGCGGTGGCGTATGACGACCTCATTCTAACCCAGCGTAGCGGCACGCCGTTGCGTTTGAGCACGCTGGGCCGGGCCATTGAGGGCACTGAGAACACCCGCGTGGCAGGCTGGGCCGGTACCCATCGCTCGGTGCTGGTGATTATTTTCAAACAGGCGGACGCCAATGTGATAGATACGGTTGACCGCATCCGCGCGGTATTGCCTCAACTGGAAAAATGGCTGCCGCCGTCGGTCAAAATCACCGAGCTGAGCGACCGCACAACCACCATTCGAGCGTCGGTTCACGACGTGCAATTCTCGCTGTTGCTGAGCATAGCGCTGGTGGTGATGGTTATTTTCCTGTTTTTGCGGCGCTGCTGGCCGACGTTTATCGCCAGCATCACCGTGCCGCTGGCGCTGGCCGGCACGTTCGCTTTCATGTATCTGTGCCATTACAGCATCGACAACCTCTCGCTGATGGCCGTCACCATTTCGGTGGGCTTCGTCGTCGATGATGCCATCGTGGTCATCGAGAATATCCACCGTTTCATCGAACTGGGAGACCCACCGATGCAGGCGGCGTTCAAAGGCGCCAAACAAATTGGCTTCACGGTGATATCGATGAGCACCTCGCTCATCGCGGTGTTCATCCCCTTGCTGTTCATGAGCGGCGTGATCGGCCGCTTGTTCCACGAGTTCGCCGTCACGGTGAGCCTCGCTATCTTGGTGTCCGGCGTCATCTCCCTAACACTTACGCCGATGCTCTGCGCGCGCTTGCTCAAGCCGGAAGCTGCTTGCCGGACGCCGGGCCGCTTTAACCGCGCATGCGAGCGGAGCTTCAATTGGCTGTTAGGTCATTACGCGGGAAGCTTGCGCTGGGTTCTGCGGCATCCGGTGTTCATGATGCTGGTATGGCTAGGTACGCTGGGGGCCACAGTCCGGCTCTATCAAGCAGTGCCCAAAGGGTTTTTCCCGCAACAAGATACTGGCATCGTAATGGGATCAACCGATGCCGCCCAAGATATTTCCTTTCCGGCGATGGCGGAGTTGCAGCAGAAGGTGGCGCGCATCGTGCTGGATGATCCGGCCGTGGCCACCGTGGGGTCGTTCCTCGGCTCGGGTGGCGGCAGCTCTACGGTCAACAACGGCCGCATGTTCATCACCCTCAAACCCCTGGCCGAACGCAAAGTCAGCGCCGATCAGGTCATCGCCCGCTTGCGCGGCAAACTCGGCAAGGTCGTTGGCATCAACTTGTTTTTGCAAGCATCCCAGGATATTCGTGTCGGCGGCCGGATGAGCCGCGCACAGTTCCAGTATGCCTTGCAAGCCGGCGACCTAACAGAACTCAACCGCTGGTCCACCGCGCTGGTGGAAAAACTCCGCCGCGTGCCGGAATTGCGCGACGTCAGCAGCGACCAACAAACCCGCGGCCTGCAAACCACCGTGGTTATCGACCGCGATGCGGCCTCGCGTCTGGGACTCGCGCCGCTGGCCATCGACAACACGCTTTACGATGCGTTCGGCCAGCGGCAGGTGTCCACCATGTATCAGCAATACAATCAGCACCACGTCGTGCTCGAAGTTGAGCCCGGATTTTTGCGCGATCCATCGTCACTCAACCAGATCCATGTGCGCTCAACCCACGGTGTGCAGGTGCCGCTCTCGAGCGTGGCCAGCTTCAAAACCGAGAACACGTTTCTATCAGTCAATCATCAGGGGCAGTTTCCGGCGGTGACCGTATCGTTCAATCTAGCGCCGGGAGTGGCGCTGGGCCAGGCGACGGAAATTGTCGATAAGACGGTGCAAGAGCTGCAAATGCCCTCCAGCGTGCAAGGCAGTTTCCAAGGCACGGCGCAAGTGTTCCGCGCCTCAATGTCTAACATGCCGCTGCTCATCGCGGCCGCGCTTATCGCCGTCTATGTTGTGCTCGGCATTCTTTACGAAAGCCTCATCCACCCGCTCACCATCATCTCCACGCTGCCATCCGCCGGTGTTGGCGCACTGCTCGCACTGATGGCCACCGGCGTCGATCTATCGCTCATTTCCTTTATCGGCATCATCTTGTTGATGGGCATCGTCAAGAAAAACGCCATCATGATGATCGACTTCGCGTTAGATGCGGAGCGGCAGGAAGGGCTTAGTCCGTGCGATGCCATCTACAAGGCCTGCGTAATCCGCTTCCGGCCGATCATGATGACCACTCTGGCCGCGCTGTTTGGGGCCATTCCGCTGGCTATCGGGATGGGCACCGGTTCAGAGTTGCGCCAACCACTGGGCATCGCGGTGGTCGGCGGTTTGCTGCTCTCACAAACCCTCACCCTCTACACCACGCCCGTAATCTATCTGGCCTTCGAAAGCTTCGGCCAACGCTACAAAGTCTGGCGCCGCCACCGCCGCCACCGCCGTGACCGCAAGTACCTCCAACCAAGCACGAGTTGATGATCCTCACGGCGCACTTGGCTCGAATGCCGCATTATGGAGCGACGACGTTACTGTCGTCGTGCGGAAGAATCGCCCATGAATCGAGCCTCCGGCACTCCTTCATGGGCCACTCTTCCGCTACCACCACAAGAATGTTGTGGCTCCTTAGAATGATATGACCGCCATTTTTTTAACCATCAAGTCCTTCCCATGCAAATACCCACGACTAACAGACTAACAACTATATCCAACGTTGCATGCGTTGCCCTGCTGGTCAGCGGCTGCAATGTTGGGCCGGATTACCAGCGGCCCGCAGCGCTCTCCAGCGCCGCGATGCCAGCGGCCTATGCTGACAGCAGTGCCAGCAAGCCCGGCAAATGGAAGACGGCGCAGCCCTCGGCCCATCTGCCGCGCGGCGCATGGTGGCAACTTTACCACGACGCCGAGTTGAACCGCCTCGAAGGCCTGGCTGAATCCAACAACCAACAAGTCACCGCCGCCTACGCCAATTTCCAACAAGCCCGCGCCCTGGTCAACGTCGCCAGCGCCGATGTATTCCCGCAACTCGCCACGGCCCTGGGCATCACCCGTCAACACACCAATGGCAGCTTGAGCGGCGGCCACGGCAGCGCCTTCAACTCCTTCAGCGCCCCGCTCGATGCCAGTTGGGAACTCGATCTGTGGGGGCGCGTCCGCCGCGAAGTGGAAGGCTCCCGTGCCAACCTGAGCGCCTCGGCTGATGATCTGCAATCCGCCAAACTCGCCGTGCAGGCCGAAGTGGCCATCGACTACATCACGCTGCGGGCGCTCGAGGCACAGCGCAATTTGTTGGAAGAAACCGGCAGAACCTATCAGAAATCGCTGGAACTCACGCAGACCCGCCGCAGCGGCGGCATTGCCACCGACTACGACGTGTCGCTAGCCGAAACCCAGCTCAAGTCCACCGAAGCCCAAGTGCCCGCAGTCACGCTGCAGAGGGTCAAGTTGCTGCACGCGCTGGCCACTCTTTGCGGTCAAGCAGCCACCAGCTTCAGCGTCAAACCCGCCAAAGCATCCCCGCCAAGCCTGCCCGCCATCCCGGCCGGGGTGCCCAGCGAATTGTTGGAAAAACGGCCCGACGTGGCCGCGGCCGAACGCCGCATGGCGGCTGCCAACGCTGCGGTAGGAGTGGCTAGCGCGGCTTTCTATCCACGCATCACGCTCAATGGGAATGCGGGTTTCCAGGCCACCGAGGCCAGTCGACTATTCAACGGGTCGAGTCGCCTGTGGTCGGTGGGCCCGTCGCTGAATTTGCCTTTGTTCACCGGTGGCCGCAATGCCGCCGAGCTCGCCGCTGCGCGTGCCAGTTACGATGCGACGGTGGCCAATTACCGCCAAACCGTGTTAGGCGCATTCCAGGACGTCGAGGACCAACTCGCCTCCCAGCGCCTGTTAGCCCAACAACTAACAGCGGAAACCGCCGCGCTCCAAGCCGCGCGCCGCACCCTGGAAATTTCCAACACCCGCTACCAAGGCGGCGTGCTCACCTATCTGGAGGTGGCCATCGCCCAGAGCTCGGCGCTGGCCCACGAGGTAACGGTGGTGCAATTGAGCGCCAACCGGGTGGCCGCCAGTGTCGCGCTCATCAAGGCCCTCGGCGCAGGTTGGTGTGCCGAGGGGAAAAACAAATAAGCCACTCGGAGTTACTTTGCCGGCACAAAGGTGAGGGCAGCGCCATTGATGCAATAGCGCTGATCCGTGGGCGTGTGGAACCCCTCGCCATCAAAGCGATGGCCGAGATGGCCGCCGCAAATCGCGCAAGTCACCTCAGTGCGCAGCGTTCCCATGCTGTAGTCTTGGCTGAGCTTCACGTTTTTGGCTTTGGCGGGATCGTAGAACGATGGCCAGCCACAGCGCGAATCAAACTTTTGTTCAGAAGAAAACAACAAGGCCCCACAGCCGGCACAATGATAGGTTCCGCCTCCCTGCTTCTTGAATTCTTCATACACCTTGCCGTGCGCCGCTTCGGTGCCCGCGTGGCGCAGGATGCGATATTGCTCCGGGGTGAGCTGTTGTTTCCACTCGGCGTCGGTTTTAACCACGGTGGTGGTGGGTTCTTCGGGAGGAGTTTTCATGGGATGCTTGGCGGGCTCACAGGCGGCACAGACCAGTAGCGAAAAAGGCAATGCCAGTACGATAAGAGTGCGCAGCGAGTTCATGCGACACGGTCTATGAGAATGGGCGAAAAGCAAGCCATGCCGGTGGATTTTATGGCGTTCATTTAACCTCAGTACTTCGGTTTTCGGCTCAGCCGGCCACCTGCTCGATGAGGATAGCCTTCATGTAATCGCGGTTCATGCGGGCTATGTTCTCGACGCTGATTTCCTTGGGGCAGGCGGCTTCGCACTCGTATTGATTGGAGCAATTGCCAAAACCTTCGCCATCCATCTGGCGGACCATGGCCAGCACGCGCTTCTGGCGTTCGGGCTGACCTTGGGGCAAATGCCCGAGATGGGAGACCTTGGCCGAGACAAAGAGCATCGCTGAGGCGTTCTTGCAGGCCGCCACACAGGCACCACAGCCGATACAGGCCGCTGCGTCAAACGCCGCGTCCGCATCGGTCTTGGCCACCGGGATGGCGTTGGCATCCACCGCCGAGCCGGTGCGCACGTCCACATAGCCGCCGGCGGCGATGATCCGGTCGAATGCACTGCGATCGACAATTAAATCGCGGATGACCGGGAACGGCTTGGCGCGAAATGGTTCGACCCAGATGGTGTCGCCGTCGGCGAATTTGCGCATGTGCACTTGGCAGGTGGTGATGCCGCGTTCCTTGCCGTGGGGAATACCGTTGATGGTTAGCGAACAGCTGCCGCAGATGCCTTCGCGGCAATCGTGATCGAAATGGATCGTCTCGTCGCCCTTTTCAATGAGCCCCTCGTTGACGATGTCGAGCATTTCGAGAAACGAGGCCTCGGCGGGAATGTCCGTCGCATGGTAGGTTACGATACGGCCTTGAGCCTTCGGGCTGGGCTGGCGCCACACTTTTAGCGTTAGATTCATGGTCGTTGGATCAGGTTGCGCAAAGCCATGCCCATGCCGCGCAAGCCATGCACGGCAGCGGGGTGGTTCGCCCGGCCAAAATAGGCAACTTTGCGCGGCGGGCGAGGAGAAAAATCAACAATTCCCCCGCAGCGCAAAATCCGCGCAGCCTTTGCTCAAGGAAGCGGCCTTTTTCACCTGCCGTTGCGCCGCAATCCGATGAATTATCCAAAATTAAAAAATCTCAAAAATTAGTTGACGCGGTGGGGTGGCTGGTCTAATTGTGGCGCGTCGCGACACACAATTAGGCGGTCCGGTTGAGCATCCCTTTGGTTTTTGGGTTTTCCCTTGGGAGTATCAGCCGGGCCGCCTTTTTTTGTGGTCAATCTAACCTCCGGGTTTGTCAAACTTGGGTTTGCGGATTAAATGACGGCCATGCCGCCGCCATTCCAGCCGTTCTCAGCCCAGCATTGGATCGCTTTGGCCATCGGCACGCTGGTGTTGCTGGGCTTGCTGGTGGCGGGCCGCCGCGGTGGCCGTCCCAGGGTCATCTCGACCGGGCTGCTGGCCTTTGCCAACCTCACGGTTTACCCATTGAGTGTGGCGGCATGGCGCTCGCTGGGTGGGCCGCTCTCGCCGGATAAATACATGCCCCTGCACCTGTGCGATTTGGCGGCCATTATCGCCGGCTTCGCAATCCTCACGCGCCGGCCGCTGCTGTGCTCACTGACGTATTTTTGGGGCTTGGCGGCCACCTCGCAGGCGCTGCTCACTCCGGCGCTGACGGTGGCCTTTCCCAGTGGGCCGTTTGTGATGTTTTTCGTGCAGCACTTCGCGGTGGTGGGTGCTGCGCTGTACTTGGTACTGGTGGACGGCTGGCGGCCCAAGCAACCGCTGTGGCGGGGGCCGGCCGAGGCCTTTGGCTGGGGAGTGGGCTATTTGTGCATGGTCTTGTGTGTCAATCGCGCGCTCGACACCAATTTTGGTTTTGCCACCCATCCGCCGGACAATCCCAGCTTGCTCGATCACCTCGGGGCTTGGCCGTGGTATGTGGTGTCCTCGCTAGCCATCGCCCTAACGTTGTTTTTTGTGCTGGCCCTGCCGTTCCGGGTGGGTCGGCCACGGTAAGTTTCTTTGGGTATGACTCCGGTCAATTGTGAGAAATATCCTGTCGCATCCGGTTGATATCGCGGCGTGACTGGCTACAGTCGTCGCGTGCGTGTTTCCGTCATCGTCCCCGCCTTCAACGAAGAGCTGCTTCTGGCCGAATCGCTGGCGGAAATAAGAAAGGCATCCGTCGCATTTTCCCTGCGGGGTTGGGCGGTGGAACTCATTGTCTGCGACAATAATTCGACGGATAACACGGCCGGGATTGCCCACGCCGCCGGAGCAACGGTGGTGTATGAACCGCTCAATCAGATTGCCCGCGCCCGCAATGCCGGAGCGGCGGCAGCCACCGGCGACTGGCTGTTTTTTGTTGATGCCGATTCGCACCCGAGCCGGGAGTTGTTTGGCGACGCGGCAGAGCAGATTCTTTCCGGACGAGTGCTGGCGGGCGGGGCGACCATCCGGATGAATGAAACCATGCGTGCCGCGAGACTTACCCTGGGTCTGTGGAATTTGGTCAGCCGCTGGCGGACGCTCATGGCGGGCTCATTCATTTTCGTCGAGGCCGCGGCATTCCGCAGCATCGGCGGATTCAGCCACGAATGGTTCGCGGCAGAGGAATTGGACCTGAGCCGGCGGCTGAAGAAGCTGGCCCGCAACATCGGCCGCCGGGTCGTAATCCTGCACCACCATCCGATCAAAACATCCGCACGCAAGATTCGCCTCTACACCGCTTGGGAGCACGTCAGGCTCCTGCTGCGGGTCGTGACCAGCGGAGGCCGGTCCCTGCGCAACCGCGAGTCCACCCACATTTGGTACGACGGCCGCAGGTAAGATGAGCCGCCTCCCGCAGGACTGGCAGCAAGCCGGTCGCGGAGCTCACCTCGTCCTCCAGCACCAGCACGATCCTCTCCTGAGCGGATTCTATCAAAGTCCATTCGCCCGATGCCTCGGGCCTTGTCCAACTTCGGAATGTCCAACTTCGGAATGTCCAATTTCGGAATGTCCAACTTTGGAATTGCCGATTGCACTGAAACGTCGGACAGGCTAGAATGCCTCAAATCTAACATGATGCA
>Ga0209084_1002842_pt1 | contig 13038 bp, 20 predicted proteins | sample C_130820_MF_Meta_FD_187309 | JGI IMG/M metagenome (GOLD analysis project Ga0209084, IMG submission 187309) | Freshwater microbial communities from Lake Croche, Canada to study carbon cycling - C_130820_MF_MetaG (SPAdes) (version 2) | ecosystem: Environmental > Aquatic > Freshwater > Lake... | reverse complement strand
GGTTTTGAGTGTTGAGTATGGTTTTACGTATATGCTCGAATCTAAATATGGTTTAGATATATCAATAAATCCGGGCACTTATATTGGTAAGACTCTAACTGGAGAAAGAAAAGGAATGGTGTGGCTCACGCGTTTCATTAACCCTGATGGATCTCCTTCTGTATCACCTTATTATTCTGGGTTTTTTAGTAAAGGATATTCATCTATTACGCTTAGCTCTCCCAGCCCAATACGCACTATAAGGGAATCATCTCCAGAAAATAAACGTCTGGGCTTGCCTGTATATAGTGGCGCTCTTTATGGTGTTCGTTTTTCTGAATCAAGTGGTATATTGACCGTCTCCTGACATCGTTAGAGCAATATACACAGTATAGAATACAATTCTTACCATATCGACACAACTGCTTTTGGGGCTCTCGGGATCTCTCTACTTCTATCCCTAACACCAGTAGAAGCGCTACAGGCCAAACTTAAGGATGCTTTGGCGGAATAAATCCTTAGTAGATTGATCGTAAGCGCACCATCATCTATGTGCTTTCGGGGCCTAGCGATCTCCTCAACAATTCAGCCTCCATTTAGATGGAGGTTAAATATGATGGAACGATCTTTTTTTTGGCGGCGGCACCTTGAGGCTATCGATGCTGAGAGGGTCAGTACTACTGCCTATGCTCGCCGCCGAGGATTGGGGTGACGGCAAGGACGTGCCATGGGGTGATGTCAGCCCTGAAGAGCGCTTCGATAAAGACGTTATAAAAAGTGAAACGCGCGAGGTTCGTTGAAGGGGTTTATAGTTCGCACATTAAACTGTCAGCACTCTTATGAACCAGAAACAGGCCATCATCGCGAGCGTTCTTACCGGGATCGGTGCAAGCTTGTGCTGTGTCGCACCCTTGGTACTGCTGAGCCTTGGAATCGGTGGCGCTTGGATCGCAAATCTCTCGGCATTCGAACCTTTCCGCCCAGTTTTTCTGCTGCTAACCCTAGTTTTTATCTCGCTGACCTTCAAAAAGCTCTACCTAACACCTCAGAAATGCGAGTCCGACAAAGCCTGCGCCAATGATCGGGCCATCAAAAAACAGCGGCTCTTTTTTTGGGTCGTGACGATCCCGTTGGTGGGCCTTATTGCATTTCCCTGGTTCGCTCCGTTTTTCTATTGAGGAAAATCAATGAAAACAAAAAAGTTTTGTGTATTTCTGTTCTTGACCGTCGCGTCGGTCGTATCTTTAGCTGCACCACGGACGGTCATCCTCGACGTCCAGAAGATGACATGTGCAGTGTGTCCACTGACCGTTAAAAAAGCCCTGGAGAAAGTCCCTGGGGTTAAGGAGGCCACTATCGATTACGCCAACAAGACCGCCACTGTGCAATTCGATGATGTGAGTATTACGAGTGACAAGTTGACTGGCGCCACAACAGCGGCCGGTTACCCTTCGACCATCAGGAGCCAAGAAAAGTGAACGCGGTGGTTTAACATTCGGTCATATCTGCCACGAATGTAACCACTTAAACAGAGGCCATACCAAATGATGCAGCCCCATTTGGCGGCCATCTTCAGAGTAAGAGGATTTAAATCGCTACGCAGCCTGACCAACATCATCTTCCTGGCCTCAGGCAAGGTTTCGAATCTGCCGGCTAACCCCTTCCTGAATCCGACCCCGGCATGACCGCCTTTCCACTCAATTCGGAAGAGAGCCGGATCGACAGAAGTGGTTTTGTAGTGGACACCAAAGCGTGCTGTAGACCTCGTTCATCAGAGGGACTAGATGTTCTTTGCCAATCCGATCGTAGCCAAACAGTTGTCGGGCATGCGTCCAGTTCTTTTGTTCGACATGGGCATTGTCATTCTTCTTGTAGGGTCTTGAGCGGGTGAAAGCGGGTTGGTTGGGGTGATCACTGAAGTAGGTCAGCAAGTGATGGTTCAAAAATTCGCTTCCGTTGTCACAGTCAAATCCTCGCAAAGGAAATGGCAGTAGCGATTCGATGACCTTGATCTGCTCGATAACGCCCCCGGAGCCCTTATTCCAGGTCCCCCTACACTCGGTCCATCCCGTCACCATGTCAGTCATCGTGAGGGTCCAGACGAAGTTGCCCTCAAGGCTGTTTCCACAATGAGCCACCGTATCGGCTTCAACAAAGCCAGGAAGCGTCTCATCCCAGAAGTGGGTTCGGATCGGGATTTGATTCTTCAAAAGGGTGCCCGGTTTGGTCCCGGTCAGCCCCTTTGGGTTTTTGGCGCGAACCGGCTTTAAAAGGCGATCTAACGTTGCCGCCGAGATGGTCAGCAATTGCTCCCTGATCGACTGCTCGAGAGCGCCGAAGGTCTCCTCGTAGTGAGGCAGCCAGATCGGAATGGCCATTTTCAGTCTCTTGCCACATGGTTGATCACTGGTGAACCAGATTTTCTTGAGGGCCACCATGAGCGCTGGATCACTGTATCGGGGCTTCGGCCCCGACTTTTTCTTTCGCGATGGCTTTGATCTTCCGCTCGCATTAAGGATTCGTATCGCGTATTTCCGTGCGTACCCACAAACCTCACAGAGCTCATCAAGAATTAGCTTCTTCTCGGCCCGATCACCCTGCCGATAGCCCTTCTTGATAGCCAACAAGTAAGCCTTTCTTGCCTCTTTTATCATCTCGGTAACCTCTAAAAGTTGGGTTACCTAGAATGTGAGGCAACGATCCCTCCTTAGGGGTGCCTTCGGTTACATTTAATTTGAGACAACTCGATCATCAACAATCCACTAGAGCCATCACTCATTCTAGTGTAATCTTCCTGAGCTTTTTCTCGCTCATCTATAGCCTTGAGGTACTTGGTGCTGTTTCGGCTACAACACCGGTTGATGCGGCAGCAAATTCGACCCCCAATATCCTCTTCATCTTTTGGATGATGTGGGTATTGATCAGATGAAGGTCTTTGACTGCGGCGGTGCCGATCCTGCCAAAACCCTTACTATCGATGTCTATTCAGGGTCACGAAATGTCAGCCTATAAACTAAATCCTCGCGAATGTTGGGCCTGTTTGATTATTATTGCTGGGATATTGGTATCCAATGTCATAGCGGCCACTACCATTAGTACTGGTGAACCCACTCGGTCAAAGGAAATCGGGCATCAAAATGACCCCTCCCGATGGGACCGGTATCTGACAGGGACATATTGGTTCGTTCCGCCCGATGCCCTGCCGGCACAGTTCCATAGGGCTTCGTCCATCCTGCCGGTGGAGCAACAAACGGTTTATTACATCGAGAACTCAAAGCGAGGCGTTATTAAGGGTTGGATGGTGACGCAGTTTACGTCGCAGGCGGGCGGTTTGGATTTCCCCATCAGTTGCCAGGATATGTTCGGCACAATCGCACCCAGAGGGGAAATCTCCCTCACGGTTGTTACCCCCGGAACGGGTGGCGTGGCCCATCCATGGCCTGTTTCTTATATGGTGAAGGTCCAGGGGCGGTGGCTAACGATGGTGCTTGCCAGTACCCTCATAGATAATACCTCTGCGTTTATCACGCATGGTCCTACCTATATGACACCGATCTCTCCTCGTTCACTCTTTTGGCAGGATCTCCCCGGCTCTCCCGGTACCGTGCCTGATTTCGTCAGCCAGTGCGGCCATCAGGTCATTACAAGGCAATGAATGTATTAAGAATCGGATTTTTTAAGGAGCGTTTTGGCGGCCAGGTCTCCGTTTGCCTTTAGATTAACCCCTCTACCCATCCTTAATGATCAGTGAGTTCTACGAAATGCTAAGCCTACAGCGCTCCCAGCCCTGTAGGGACCCATTGCGCTAAACGGTTAATGCCTTCGGCGCCCCAGCCGTCCCCGCTCGATCCGTTTAGCGACAACACCGAAACCCAATCACGGGTCGCCAAAGGGCGCACCCGCCCGCAAGCGTCGTGCCGTGGCGATGATCGACTGGACTTGGTCCTGTTGCCACTCCAGCACTGCGATCCTCTGCTGCCGTTGCCACGGCGTGTAGCTCTCAAGGGAGGTTTACTTCCTGCAACCCTGGGGTCCGTGATGGTGCATGAGTTACTCTCAGTTCGTTTCATGTTCCCACCTGCGAAACGCCAGCACGGCATTCAACCCCCCGAAAGCGAATGAGTTGGACACGGCGCAGCGGATATCTGCCTGACGCGCCTGGTTCGGGACCACATCCAGGTCACAGGCCGGATCGGCCTCGGTAAAGTTCGCCGTCGGCGGGACCACGCCGTCCTGAAGGGAAAGTGCCACCGCAACGCTTTCCAGAGCGCCCGCCGCCCCCAGGGCATGGCCATGCATGGACTTGGTAGAACTAATCAGCAATTTATCGGCGTGTCGGCCGAATACCTTGCGGATGCTGACGGTCTCCGTAAGGTCATTGACCGTCGTCCCGGTGCCGTGCGCATTGATGTAATCGATATCTTCCGGGCACATGCCCGCGTCGTGCAGGGCTGCCTGCATGGCGCGGGCGGCGCCGTCACTGCACGGCTGAATGACATGGGAGGCGTCGGCCGACATCCCAAATCCGGCAAGCTCCGCATAGATGTGGGCGCCGCGCGCTCGGGCATGCTTCAGGGACTCCAGGATCAGAACCCCGGCCCCCTCGCCAAGGATGATGCCGTTTCGGTCCCGGGAGAAGGGCCGGCATAGATCGGGTGAAACGACTCTCAGCGCTTCCCAGGCCTTCAGATTTCCGAAACTCAAGGGGGCTTCGCTGCCACCCACGATGGCTCCATCGATGACGCCGCTGCGAATCAGCCAGAAGCCTTGCCCGATGGCATGATTCGCCGAGGAACAGGCGGTGCTGACGGCATAGCAGGGTCCGGTAATCCCGAGATCGGTGGCAATATGGCTGGCCCCAGCATTGGCCATCACCCGCGGTATGGTCAGAGGGTGGACCCGCGGCTTATGGTGGCGATAGAGTTCCACGAAGCCGTCGTCAATTGTGGCCTGTCCGCCTCCACTGGAACCCATCACGACACCGAAGCGATTTCTCTGTTCGTCCGTCCAGTCGTGGATGTTTGCATCCCGAAACGCTTCCCGGGCCGCAATCAAGGCAAACTGGGCAAAGCGGTCCATGTATTCGAGTTGTTTGTTCTCCAGATAATGACGCGGATCGAAATCGCCGATCTGGGCGACGATTTTGAAACGAAGGGAATTCGGGTCGATGGTCTTGATGGGAGCGAAACCGTTCCTGCCTTGGCAAAGCGCATTCCAGAATGAAGGACGGTCATTGCCGATCGCCGACAGGATACCCAGCCCCGTCACCACCACTTTGGGTTGAGACAACGCGCGTGCTCCTTTGATCAGGCCGGAGGGGCCATCATTGTTTCGAGCATTTCGACAATTTGGCCGATATTTTTCAGGCCGATGAAGCCGTGTCCGTCAATTTCGATGCCGAATTCGTCCTCAATGGCGAAGGTCATTGTCACGGCATCCACCGAGTCAAACCCCAGTTCCTCAAACGTGGTGTCGAGGGTAATGTTTTCCATGGGTTTGTCCGCCGATTTGCGGATGACCGCAATGACTCGCTCCGCCAGTTCCGTTGCGGGGCCTGTCTGCTGAGTAGTGGACATAATCTCTCCTGTCAGAATGTTACCCGCGGTGGCCTCGAACGCTGCGAGGCAGGCGAGCAGGGTTAGGGAATGGATGTATAACCTGTTGCGTTCAAACGCCTGACGAAGCCCCGGGATAAAATTGGCGCGACGGCTAGGACCCTCACGCCCAGATTGAGCCATAGTGGCCGGCGCAGCCATGGGGTAAGCATGGCGCAGGTTCGCTGCCGTTTGCGCACCACGGTGTCATAGGTTTCGCACCAGCGGGCCGTCATGGCCTGGCCATCGTCCAGGCTTGGTGCGGAACCCGCTTGGGCCGCCGCCGCCCGTCCGCCGAGCAAAGCCCAGGCCATGCCTTCTCCTGTGAAAGGCTCCCAATAGCCCGCCGCATCGCCAACTAGTAACACCCGGTCATTGGCGACTGGAGAGCGGAAAGTGCTCAGGCTGGGCGTGCCTTGCAATCGCGCGGTTGCAAGTCCGGATGGTATTGGCCAGCCCACGTCGGCGAGCACCCGGCCGATGGCTTCGGCCGGTGAGCCCACCCGATGAAGCCAACGGGGATCGAGCGCGCCGGCGAGATTCAGCAAGCCCTCTTCCACCCGCACCAGGCCGACGTAGCCGTGCCGGTGCGTGGCCATGTGAATGACGCCGGCTGGATATCCTCCCTGCTCGTCGAAGGTTGCCCCCAGGCCGATGAAGGCATCGTGCCCGGTGACGCTAGCAATCGTCGGCAATCCCTCAGTAAACTTCCCCCGCAGGCCATCGGCAGCGATCACCAGCCGCGTCCTGGCCTCTCCGTGGTCATGCCCGCGCTTCAGCCGTAAAACCCGATGGTTTGATGAAAGGCCTGCGTCCACCGCCAGGGTGTGCGGAAGGAACTGGGCGCCAGCCCCAATAGCCGCGCGAACCAGTCCGACGTCCAGTACGCGCCGCGAGAGCGCCATGCCGCCCGGCAATTCGATAACGGCTTCAGTGCGTTTGGCCGCCAGGCGCAAACGGTTGACCGGCAGGGCGCCCAGTTCCGCCGGCAGCGCATCCAGCCCCAAATCTGCCAACTGGGCCAATGCGGCCTGATTCAGACACCCGCCACACACCTTAGCGCGGGGGAAATCCTTTCTGTCCAGCAACAGCGTTTCCAATCCTTTCCTAGCGCAGGCGAGTGCGGCCGCTGCACCCGCCGGGCCCGCGCCGATGACGATCACATCCCATGAGTGCTTGACCGCGGCGGAGAAATCCAGAGAGGCTTCGATCAGCTCTTCAGCCATGTCAGTCTGTATCGACAGGGAAAACTCCGCTGAATTTGTGCGCTGGCCAGTCCAGCACGGAGAGCCAACCGATCAATCTCTTCCAGCGTAAAGGCAGCCCGCACCGAGCGAATGCTGTCCCGATGCACTACCGGCGACCGGCTCAACAGGTGGGCTCCGAGCCAGACCAGGCCAAGATTGATCGATGAACGCTCCAGATCGTTGATGATGATTCCGCGCCGGGCAGCTTGCGACATCTTTGCCAGCAACCCGCACACGGCCTCATCAGCTAGGTGATGGAGGAAGAGGGAGCAACTTATGAAGTCATAGCCGCTAGGGATCGGCTCTTCCAGTGCATCCAACCGCAACCACTCGGTATCGACCCCAGCGCGGTTCGCCCGCTCCCTAGCATAAGACAGAGCGACCGGGCTGCGATCGGCACCAGCTACATTCAGATTAAGGCCTCTTTGCCGGGCCTTTAAGGCCAACTTGATAGGGATGTCGCCACCCCCAGTGGCGATGTCCAGAAAACTCACAGCCCCGGGTTTTCTGTCGATTCCGGCGATCTTTAGACCTCCCCAGACCGATGATGCGGCGTGGCTGATCCAATTCAGTCGCGCCAATCCGCTAAGGGCACGTTCGTGTTCGCCTTGCGAAATCGATGGATCATCCATTTCCTCAGGTTCAAGTACCCGGTTTTTGAGGCCGTTCATGGGCTTATCAGCTTGCCGACGGGTTCTGGACAGAGGGAAAACGTGTCTAAATTTAGGCGGGTTGGGCGCAAGGATTCACGCCCTCCTGAGCAAATATGCATGAGCGGAAAGGCCAGCGCCGTAAGCGATCATGACGCACCAGTCGCCAGGTTTTACGCCATTTTTCTGGATTTCATCCATTACAAACCAGACCGTGGGAGAGGACATGTTGCCGAACTCGGACAGAATGGTCCGCGTCGGCCGGATTTTTTCCTCGGGGATGCCAATCTCGGTACTTACCGCGTTGATGATGTTTTCGCCCCCGGTGTGGAGCGCCCAGTGATCGATGTCAGAAACCGAGAGATCGCGCGCCTTGAGGACATCGGTCACTACGCCGGCAGCCGCCTTTCTGACAATATCCGGAAGTTTGAGTGAGAGTTGGTTGTGAAGTTGTCCATGCTTGTGGACATAACGGATGGTTTCCCTTTGTTCAGGCACACAGAGGCTTGCCGATGCGATCAGTTCCCACCCCAGAGGCTGGTCCCAGATCACCGCGGCGGCCGCGCCGTCTCCAAAAAGGGCGTTGGACAGAATGAGGCTCAGGTCATTGTCCCATTGCAGCGTCGCGCTGCAAATTTCGACGGACACACTTAGCACCACATCATCATTGCCAGTAATCAGTGATTTGGCCACCTGAAGGTTGGGAATGGCGCCCCCGCAGCCGCTGCCTACCAGATCGTAGGCGCGAATATTACGGGGTAAACCTAGCCGCTCAATCAGGTAAGTCGAGACGCCGGGGCAGATATAGCCGGTGCATGTATTCAGTACGATGCCGGAAACGTCCTTTACCCCAAGATTGACTTGCTCCAGCGCACGAATGGCGGCCTCTGCCGCCAGTTCGATTGATCTTGCCGTAAACCGGGCAATTCGGCGATCCGGATCCTCGTCCACCAGTTCTATCGGATCATCAATGGCGTAATGTCGCTTCCGAATACTTGGATGGGAGAAAAAGGTATGCACGAAGTGCATACTGCGCTTATCCAACCTGTCGCTGAAGTGTCGCTTCACGAACTCCTCTGCGAAGGCCTGGTCCGCCGAGTACGGTGGAACCGTCACAGCGAGAGAGGCGATGTGTGGATTGCCGATCATGCTGGTTTTAGGCTCCCGCACGCTGATTTATCGTTCATTCGTGTCGTTTTGTTCCAGTAAACCCGCTTGTCCTATGGGATGCAGTGGTGCGCCTGTCGAGTCCGAATAGTACCTAAGAATTTCGATCATTGCTTAGTCAATTTATATTGGGAATATCATGTCATCAAAGCAGAGCGATAACCACTGTGACATTCAACTCGAGCCAAGGGGAAGGCATCGAACTCAACAAACTATCCCGGTTGGACTAAACCGCCGCAATCCCAATTCATTTCCGTTAATCTCACGGAAGCGCTTTGGTATCGGGCAACCCTGTCGGGCTAAACCCACATCGTTACCCATAATTTTTTGAATCAGCTTCTCGAACCGAAGCAATTCCAGCTGCAAAGTCCTTCATTCGCTGGAGCCTGATCCACATGGTTTGCGGGCCTGGGAAGCCATCGCCCTTTCGGTTGAGGAAGCCGCCGAATCCTGCAATCCATCCGATCATTTGATTGACGGTCGGTGGCTCTTTGGGCGATGGTTTCTTGTGCGTCACGATATAGACGGCTTCCCATTCTTCTTGGTCAAAGAGGACACTACAAGGAAGCTCCGGACACTCCCTGCCGATCATGATGAGGGAGAGGATCCGCCAAGCGATCAGCATGTAAAGCATGATGGCAGGCTCGAGATGAAGGAATTCCGGTAGCGGAAATCCTCAGAACCTATGGAATAAGCGGGACCACTTCTACAAGTGGAGATCCAAATATGGCGGCCTTGAGACATCGGAACTAAAGCGGATCAAGGAGCTAGAACACTAGCTCCCCCATTCACTGACCAAGATCCTTATCAGTCACCAATAATGATGGGTGACACACCAAAAGAGAGTCTGGGCATAGGTGGTCTATAACTTTTTAAGGGAGCCACATGAATCTTCTAAACGTTCCGGTCAGCCTGAGATGCTTATGGCTTTTTATTCTTGCCTTTATCGCAACGAGTGCTGCCGCCACAAGGAATGAGCCTTTGGTGACATTGCGATCCGCAGCAGCCGTTCGAAAAGCCTTCGCAAGCACCGAGCGGGTAGACCCGAGTACAGGCACTCTTAAAGTTCCGGCCATTGTTTCCGAAAAACTGTTCGCCCGTTTCTTTGCCATCTCTAACACGACCTATCCACAAGGCGATGACCCCATTTGGGTCAAGCAACAGTTTGCACTGGGACGTCAAGGCGTTGGGCGCTATTTCATTTTTGTTGGGGATCACACCCTGATTGAAAAAGCCCTGATTTCTGGCCAATACAACCCAGATGAAATCATGGCTTATGTGGGTTATGGGGCAGGCACGGTATGTTCTAACACCCAAAATTACTGGCTACTGGTCTTCAAGCCCAAAACCCAGCCCGTTTCCGCGACCTATCCCCATAATCTTCAGAAGTGGCTCGATCATGTTTATGGCGTCAAGCACTCTCCTAAGATCAACCCCGATGTTGTCGACAGCTTGATGAACACTCGTTTCTCGACACTGAGTGGCTGCCCCCTGGATCCCCTCTTCGGCGCCTTTCGATGGTCTGATCTTGATCGTTGCCTAGCGCCTTTCAAAGACACTGTAAAAGGACTAAACCAGAAGCAATGCGAAAACCCCAACGCGCTGACGTATTCCCCATCTAACCAGTGTCCGACAGACCGTGTTCTTCGATCATTTGGAGCCAAGCCCTCTGCCATTGAACTCCGCGCCTGGCTTTTTGCTTCTAACAGTTTCTCTGAATTTTTCACCGGTAACGGTTACTCCGGGAATTTCTATAACACGCCCTCAAACAGAGAGTTCTGGGTTGATAATGCGTGGTTACGGAATCTTCCGGAGATCGAGTTGCTGAAAGTGCAATGTCAGAACAAAGCATCACCCAACGCAACCGCCATAACTGATGGCCTTCTCCGATCATCAAGCCCCAAGCCGTTCGGTTCGCTTGTGGATGAGTACTGATACAGAGTTACGTCCTGTTTAGAAAAAATGGTTTAGGCGTCATGACCATTTGGGATCATCTTCAATTTGTATGAGCATCAACACGGCAGGCTCCTCGCCGAGCGATCCCGAAAGATGCCCCCGCTTGCCCTCGACCCAATTGCAGCCTTGATCGCCACCAAAAGAAATCTCTCCAGGCCCCATTTCAACCCGGACACCATCCATCGTCTCCACATACCATCGTCCTGAAAGAGTGACGATCCATTGCGGGGCTGGGTTTTCATGCCAGTCACCCTCCGCTCCGGGAGGGATTGTAAGAAATAGAATTTTAGTTGGGACGTTGCGGGTGATGCACTGCCAGACGATGGCTGATCCGGGGCTTACGTTATTTAGCGTGTTGGAGACAAGGGAAGCTCTGCATTGGTGGCTCACCCCGTTTTCATCAGTCGAGACATACCAGTAAGAAATTTCGGGTCCTGGCGTCGGGTTCATGAAATGATCCTAGAAAGAAGGTGAAGGGAAGTCAAATGACCCCGACTCTTGAAATAGGGCGGGGGGAGGAACCGAAGGCGCTAGCCCCAAGGGTAAATGAACCCACGCCCCCATCACAGTTGTTTCCTCAGTCAGTGGTTTCATGAAAGCGTTCGACTACGCCAGAGGTCAGGGGATGGGGAAGTTGAAGCATTGGTTAAGGCTTCTCGAAATGATGCCTCGTATCTGTCTGCTTTCGACCCAAAGCGGACCTTGCTGATTTGAACGCGAAAGGTATTGGCTCGAGAGCGCCAAGATCAGGTACTCCCGAATCTAAGAATCGCATTCAAGACTTAGAATGGTTAGATCGGTATTCAGAGTGGGTATTGCTGAAGTAGCGGTATCCCAGACAATATCTAAATTGATGTCGAAGTAGCCATGCGCTACCCGGTTCCTCATCCCCTTCATGTTTTTCCATGCGATATTGGGATGATGCTCAACGAAGGCTGGACAGTGCTCCATGATTTTGGTTGCAGCTTCGCCCAGAATCACCAGATTCATGATGACGGCCTGTTGGGTCCGCTTATCCGACATGAAGGACTCTCTGTCCAGACCTTCCATATAATTGAGAATATCGGCACTTGCCTCCTTCATGTGGAGGATATAGTTTGAAAGGCGCAGTGACGTCATAGAGCCTTAGCTTCGGAGATCACTTGGGCTCTGAATCGCGGTGAAAGATCTGCAGGCGTCAGAACGTCTACCTTCACACCGAGCAATTTCTCAAGGTCGATCTGGAGACCACCCAGGTCAAACAATGTTGTCCCAGGCTCTACATCAACCAAGAGATCCAGATCGCTACCATCCTCATCAGATCCTCTAACAACTGACCCAAAGACCCGTGGGTTTGACGAACGGTATTGCTGTAACAAAGCAAGGATTTCAGTTCGATGTAGTTGTAAGGCAATCGAAGGTCTCATCACTTTCACCCAAACTGATACTCATTATGACGATAGTCTGCGCCAAAATCCTGAATTTTCAAGCTAGTTGGCGGGGCGGGCTCAAAAAATCAACTGCAACACCTATGAGAGTAGGATGTTGCGATGGAAAAATCATACAACCATTTGAAGCGTGAAGAATGGGCTGCGGTCATGCTGATGATGCGGGACGGGGCGGGTGAGGTCTGTTGCGAGAACCTTGAGTCGAGCCCCAAGCACGATCAGCAGAGAATTGAAAAAGAACTGTCCTAATGGGCATAAATATGAGGCGGCGGCCGCCGGAGAGCGTGCCCGTGAGAGGCGATACCAGAGGCGACGATGGCCCAAGCTGGGTCCTCACACGGTACTGTTTGGCGTTGTGGAGTATTTTCTCCGTGATCGTTGGTCTTGCGGAGCAAATCGCTGGCACACTCCGTAATCGTTATCCTGACGAACCGGAGAAACGGGTGTCGCACGAAACGATTTATAATGTTCTGTAACCCTGTGTGTCACACATGGCATTGGACACTCATTGACAGAGATAACATAGTTTTGAGGGCGTCCTAATCAATGGATGTAACCATGCCAAAGCCAGAAACCACATTACCGCCACAAGAAGTCAACCCGGATCCGGCACTTGAGAAGAGAGCCCGCCGTGTCCTCTCGGCCGATTACAAGTTGCGTATTCTCCGCGAGGCTGATGCCTGCGCTCGTGGGGAGCTCGGCGAGCTTCTTAGGCGGGAAAAGCTGTATCACGCCCAGCTGAGTCAATGGCGAAGAGAGCTCGCTGAATCAGGCGTTGAGGGGCTCTCCAAAAGTGCCCCTGGCCCCAAGTCGGTCATGACCGCCGAGTCGAAGCGCATCACTCAACTTGAAAAGGAAAACCAGCGCCTTCAGCAACAGCTGTTGGTTAAGGATCACTGTCTTGAACTCCAAAAAAAAGCTTTGTCCTTGATCGACGCCTTCGACCTGGAGAGCCGGACATGATCACAATAGTGGAATCAAGGCCACCCATCGTTCCCCTTCGCACCGCCTGTCATGC
>Ga0209084_1002840_pt1 | contig 13042 bp, 12 predicted proteins | sample C_130820_MF_Meta_FD_187309 | JGI IMG/M metagenome (GOLD analysis project Ga0209084, IMG submission 187309) | Freshwater microbial communities from Lake Croche, Canada to study carbon cycling - C_130820_MF_MetaG (SPAdes) (version 2) | ecosystem: Environmental > Aquatic > Freshwater > Lake... | reverse complement strand
TTCCGGGGGCGCGCTGGGTTTGAGCGGAACATAGTGGCAGCCGGCATACACAATTCCCAGCACGCCGGCATAGCTGCCCAGCTTGCGCTGGCCCACAATGCCGACGGCCTCGGAGCGGGCACCCACGTGCAGCAGGCTCGCGGCGATGCCCAAGGCGCTGTTCGTCAGCGCTGCGTAGCGCGTACGCTCTTGCCCGATGTGCAGGGCAAACCGCTCAGCATGGCGGCTTGCTGCCGCAAATAACAGCGCTCCCAGGCCCATGAATGCCCGCAGGATTTACTTCAACGCTTTGTAACGCATGCGCTTGGGCTTGGCGCCCTCTTCGCCCAGGCGTTTCTTCTTGTCGGCTTCGTATTCCTGGTAGTTGCCGCTGTAGAACACCCACTGGCTATCGCCCTCGCAGGCCAGGATGTGGGTGGCGATACGGTCCAGAAACCAGCGGTCATGGCTGATCACCATCAACGTGCCAGCAAACTCTAAAAGCGCGTCTTCCAGAGCGCGCAAGGTTTCCACGTCCAGGTCATTGGACGGCTCGTCCAGCATCAGCACATTGCCGCCCGCGATCAGCGTTTTGGCCAGATGCAAGCGTCCGCGCTCACCGCCCGAGAGCATGCCGACTTTCTTTTGCTGGTCGGCGCCGTTGAAGTTAAAGCGGCCGCAGTAAGCGCGGCTGGCCATCTGGAATTTACCGACGTTCAAAATATCCAAACCGCCCGATACGTCTTCCCACACGGTTTTGTCGTTGGCCAATTCGTCGCGGTGCTGATCGACAAAGGCCATCTTCACGGTCTGGCCAATCTTCACCTCGCCCGAGTCGGCTTTTTCGCGTCCAGCGATCATTTTGAAGAGCGTCGATTTACCCGCGCCGTTGGGGCCAATGATGCCCACGATAGCGCCGGGTGGCACTTTAAAGCTCAGGTTGTCAATCAGCACGCGGTCACCGAAGGACTTGGTGACGTTCACAAACTCGATCACTTCTTGGCCCAGGCGATCAGCCACGGGGATGAAGATTTCGTTGGTCTCGTTGCGCTTTTGGTATTCAAAGTCGCTCAGTTCTTCAAAGCGGGCCAGACGCGCTTTGCTCTTGGCCTGGCGCGCTTTGGGGTTTTGGCGGGACCATTCCAGCTCTTTCTTCAAAGCCTTGGCGCGCGCTTCCTCGCCTTTTTGCTCGGCTTCCAGGCGGGCCTGCTTTTGGCTCAGCCAGTCGCTGTAATTGCCTTTGTAGGGAATGCCCGAGCCACGGTCCAGCTCCAAAATCCATTCGGCCGCGTTGTCCAAAAAGTAGCGGTCATGGGTAATCGCCACCACGGTGCCGGGGTAGCGTTGCAAAAACTGCTCTAGCCAGTCCACCGATTCGGCGTCCAAGTGGTTGGTCGGCTCGTCCAGCAGCAGCATGTCGGGCTTGGACAGCAGCAAACGGCACAAGGCGACGCGGCGCTTTTCGCCCCCGGAAAGTACACCGATATTGGCCTCCCAAGGCGGCAGGCGCAGCGCGTCGGCAGCGATCTCCAATTGGTGTTCGGAATCGGTGCCCGCGGTGGCAATGATGGCCTCCAACTCGGCCTGCTCGGCGGCCAGGGCGTCAAAGTCGGCGTTTTCTTCGCCGTAGGCGGTATAGACCTCTTCTAGGCGGGCCTTGGCGGACATCACCTTGCCCATGCCCGCTTCCACGCTTTCGCGCACGGTTTGGGTCGGGTCTAGCTGCGGCTCTTGCGGCAGGTAGCCGATGTTCAGGCCAGCCATGGGAATGGCCTCGCCCTCAATCTCCTTGTCAATGCCGGCCATGATTTTGAGCAGCGTGGACTTGCCCGACCCATTAGTGCCCAGCACGCCGATCTTGGCGCCGGGGAAAAAGCTAAGCGAAATGTCTTTAAGAATATGACGCTTGGGCGGCACGATCTTGCCGACGCGGTTCATGGAGAAAACGTATTGGGCCATTGCGGTAGGTGTCTGTCAGAGCGGTGGGTAAAGGGCCTATTATCGACTGCGCCGCCCAACGTGCGACAATGCACCGTCTGCGGAGCTTCAGTTACCCGCAGAGCCAGCACCTTGCTGGGGACCGCTCCAAGCACAGCGGCCCGCCTTTTAAACCTGCCTGCCTTTGACTGACCGCACACCACTTTCCGTGCGGAACGGCCGGTATGTATGCACCCTTGGGTGCTTCTTTATGAACTTCGACGAATTGAATCTGGCTCCGGCCATCCTCAAAGCCGTGCGCGAGCAAGGCTACGAAACCCCCACGGCCATTCAGGCCCAGGCCATTCCCCTGGTGCTGGCCGGCCAGGACCTCTTGGGCGGCGCCCAAACCGGCACCGGCAAAACGGCGGCCTTTACCCTGCCCATCCTGCAACGCCTGTCCACCACCGAGGCGGCAAGCAACAAATTTGGCGGCACTGGCATCCGCGCCCTGATCCTGACGCCCACGCGCGAGCTGGCCGCGCAGATTGAAGAATCCATCCGTACCTACGGCAAATACCTGGAGCTGACGAGCACCGTGATCTTTGGCGGTGTGGGCATGAACCCGCAAATTGCCAAGCTCAAGCGCGGCGTGGACCTGCTGGTGGCCACCCCCGGCCGCCTGCTGGACCTGCACCAGCAAGGCATGCTGGACCTGGGCCAGGTGCAAATCCTGGTCCTAGACGAGGCCGACCGCATGCTGGACATGGGCTTTATCCACGATGTGAAAAAAGTGCTGGCCCTGGTGCCGCGCGACAAGCAAAGCCTGCTGTTTTCGGCCACCTTCAGCGACGAGATCCGCGACCTGGCCGCCACGCTGCTCAAAAACCCACAAAGCGTGCAAGTCACTCCGCGCAACACCACGGTGCAGCGCATCAACCAGATCATTCACCCGGTGGGGCGCGGCAAGAAAAAAGCCTTGCTGGCGCACATCATCAACAGCCAAAACTGGAGCCAGGTGCTGGTATTTACCCGCACCAAATTTGGCGCCAACAACGTGGCTGAATACCTCGAGAAAAACGGCGTCAGCGCCATGGCCCTGCACGGCAACAAAAGCCAGGCCGCCCGCACGCAAGCGCTGGCCGGCTTTAAAAGCGGCGATGTGCGCGCCCTGGTCGCCACCGACATTGCCGCACGCGGGATCGATATCGATGACCTGCCGCACGTGGTGAACTACGAGATACCCAATGTCAGTGAAGACTATGTGCACCGCATCGGCCGCACCGGCCGCGCTGGCGCAGACGGCACCGCCGTCAACCTGGTCTGCATGGACGAAGAAGGCTTTATGCAGGACATCGAGCGCTTTACCAAGCAAAACATCGAAGTGCAGGTGATTGCTGGCTTTGAGCCCGAAGCCGGCGAGCGTGCCGAACCCATCGCCATGGGCCGCCAGACCATCTGGGGCGGCGCAGGCAAATCGCCCAGCCGCGATGTGATGCAGGCCGCCGCCAAAGCAGCCCGCACCGAAATGCTGCAGCGCGTGCGCGAAAAGAAAGGCGCCGCCGGCCCCGGCGGACCCGGCGGACCCGGCGGACCCGGCAATGGCCCGCGCGGTCCCTCCGCAGGACGCGGCCCCCGCCCTAATGGTGGCGGCGGCAATGGTGGCAATGGCCCAGGGCGCCAAGGCGCCAACCGCAATGGCCCGAATCGCCCCCCGCGTGACCCCGGTTTTCCCCGCGACGCTGGCTTCCCACGGGACGACGACGGTCCCATGGCCCACGAAGACCAGCCCCCACGCTCGCATGACGCACGCGCCCACGAGGGGCGCGGGCGTATCGGCGGCAACCCGACCATGAAAAACTTCCCCAGCGAGCCGCGCGTGCCCCGTGCACCGGGCGGCCAGCCTGACCCCATGCGTACCAGCGTGGACATGATGGCCGATCGCGGCGCACGCCGTGGTGGCGGTGGCGGCTACCAGGGCAAACGCCCCGCCGGTGGCGGCGGTGGTGGTGGGTATGGCGGCGGCGGTGGCGGCTTTGGGGGCGGACGCGGTCGCGGCGGCCCCGGTGGCGGCAACCGCGGTCCGGCGCGCTAAGCATTCCAAGCCTGTATGCATGGCAGCATGCATACAGATCGGCCTCGCAGCAGCGATCCAAAATAGCGCGGAGAGGGCCTGATGTGCAATACAGTACGGTGATCCGAGCTCTCTGTACTTCGGCAGAAGGAACCCCCACGCTATGAACCACCCCAAAGCAGAAATATCAGCCGCAGGCCAAAGCGACCTGCGCCACCACCTACACCCCTACACCCAACTGCGCCAGCTAGAACAAGACGGCCCGCTGGTCATCGTGCGCGGCGAAGGTGTGCAAGTGTTTGACGAACATGGCAAAGCCTATATCGAAGGCATGGCCGGCTTGTGGTGCGCATCGCTGGGCTTTTCTGAAAAGCGCCTGGCCGAGGCGGCGTACAAGCAGATGCTGACGCTGCCCTACTACCACTCGTTTTCGGGCAAGGTGCCAGGCCCGGTCACTGAGCTGGTGGAAACACTGGTGCGCTGGTCGCCTATCCCGGGTGCGCGCTTGCTGTTTGCCAACTCGGGCTCGGAGTCCAACGACACCGCCTTCAAACTAGTGCGCTACTACAACAACGCCAAAGGCCGCCCACTCAAGAAAAAAATTATTGCCCGCAACAAGGGCTACCACGGCGTCACGGCCGCTGCGGCCTCTATGTCCGGCCTGGGCAGCATGCACCAGAACTTTGACCTGCCGCTGCCCGGCATTGTGCGGGTCAGCTGCCCCCACTTTTATGGCTTTGGCCTGCCCGGTGAAACCGAGGCGGATTTCGTGACTCGGCTGCTCAAAGAATTAGAGGACACCATCTTGCGCGAAGGCCCGGATACGGTAGCCGCATTTATCGCCGAGCCGGTGCAAGGTGCAGGCGGCGTGATCATCCCGCCGCCCGGCTATTTTGCCGGTGTGCAGGCGCTGCTCAAAAAATACGACATCCTGTTTTTGGTGGATGAAGTGATCACCGCCTTCGGGCGCCTGGGCAAAAACTTCGGCACCGAGGTCTATGACCTCAAGCCCGACATGGTGACCGTGGCCAAGATGCTGACCTCGGCCTATGTGCCCATGTCCGCGCTGTATGTGTCCAACGAGATTTACCAAGCGATTGCCGATGCCAGTGCCGAGATCGGCGTGTTCGGCCATGGTTACACCTACAGCGGTCACCCGCTGGCCTGCGCCGTGGCGCTGGAAACACTGCGCATTTACGAGAGCGACCAGATTCTTGCGCATGTGCAAAAAGTGGCCCCGCGTTTGCAGCAAGGCATTCAGGCCTTCAAGGACCATCCGCTGGTCGGCAACGCCCGCGGCCTGGGCCTGATCGGCGCTATCGAACTGGCCGCTGACCCGGCCAATCGCACGCCCTTTGACCCCAAGCGCGGCGTGGGTGCTTATCTGGTGAAGCGCGCACAACACCACGGTCTGATTCTGCGGGTGCTGATGGGCGATGTCATCGCCTTCTCACCGCCCTTGATCATCACCGAAGCCGAAATCGACACGATGCTCGCACGTGCGAAGCTGGCGCTGGACGACACCTTGGCATGGGTGCGAGGCGGCTAAGCGGCTCTCACAAATAGAGTCACCAGCGGGTCCGGCCCCACCTGGCGGCTCCAGTGGCCGTGTACCTGCGGATCGAAAGTGGCACCCTCGGGCAGCAGGTCGGCGCTGAAAAAATGCTGGCCTGGCACGAACACCTTGGAGACACCGCCTTGCAGCCCGATTTCCATCTGCCCGCCCAAAATAAACACCCACTGCGGGTGCGTGGTGCAGTGAAAACTGCTGCGAAAACCCACCGGGCTGTGGCGCAGCTGGTAGCCCCCGCTGGCAAACACTTGCGAAAGCAGGCTTTGCGGCGTGCCTTGGTCCAGCGCAATGGGCGCCTCCTTAAAGCGCGCGCGGCCGTCGGAGTCGGTGAACAAGACACATTGGGTGAAAGTAGCCATGGTTTCTCCTTGCATAGGCCCCGAGCAGCGGGGACAGGCCAGGCCCGATTATGGGCGGGCGCTCAGGCAAAATGGCCTTTATGCGAATCCTCCACACCATGTTGCGCGTTGGCAATCTCCAACGATCCATTGATTTTTATACCCAGGTGATGGGCATGAAACTCCTGCGAACCTCCGAAAACCCCGCCTACCAATACACCCTGGCCTTCGTGGGCTATGGCAACAACCCGGACCACGCCGAGCTGGAGCTGACCTACAACTGGGGTGTTGAGTCCTACGAGATAGGCACCGCCTACGGCCATATTGCGCTGGGCATGAGCGATATTTACGCGGCCTGCGAGCAAATCAAGGCCGCGGGCGGCAACGTTACCCGCGCGCCCGGCCCCGTTCAGGGCGGCACGACGCATATCGCATTTGTTACCGATCCGGACGGCTACAAAGTCGAACTTATTCAGCGCCTGGGCCCGGTCTAAGCCATGGCGGCCCACGCCATCGACCGGCGCGGCGCGCTGCTGATACTCGGCTCGGCGACCGCCTGGAGCATTGGCGGCACCATCGCCCGCTTTCTGAGCGTGACCGAGAGCTGGACCATCGTCTTTTGGCGGGCCTTTTTTGCATCGGTGTTTTTGCTGGGCTTTATGTTGCGCCGCCAGGGTGTGCGCAATACCGCGGGCCTGTTTCGGGCCATGGGCTGGCCGGGCGTGGCCGTGGGCCTGTGCTTTGCGCTGGCCTCCACCTGCTTTGTCGTCGCGCTGGCCCACACCACGGTGGCCAATGTGCTGCTCATCCAGGCCGGCGTGCCGCTGATTGCGGCCCTGATGGCCTTTGTGCTGTTTGGCGAGCGGGTGGCGCTGAGCACCTGGGCGGCTATTGCGGCGGTGATTTCGGGCGTGGCCATCATGGTCTCCGAGTCCATTGGTGGCACCGTCTCGCCGGTGGGCGATGGGCTGGCGGTGCTCATTGCGCTGGCGTTTGCGGGCGCCACCGTCATCACCCGGCGCCACGCCCAGGTGCAAATGATGCCGGCGGTGTGCACCGGCACGCTGATCGCCACCTGCGTGGCCGCCCTGATGACGCCCCAGTTTGGCGTGAGCGCGCCCGATTTGGGCCTGCTGTTTTTGTTCGGCGCTTTCAACTTGGGCCTGGGCATGGCCTTGTTTGTGACGGGCGCGCCCCTGCTGCCCTCGGCAATGGCGGCGCTGATCGGGATTGCCGAGCCGGTGCTCGGGCCGCTGTGGGTCTGGCTGATTCACAACGAAATTCCCAGCCAGCGCACCCTGGTCGGTGGCGCGGTGGTGTTTTTTGCGCTGCTGGGCCACATCCTGTGGCAGATGCGCCAAAGCGGCCAGGACGCCTCGGGCCATTAAGAACGCCCCCGCCTTTTGATTTTGCGCAAAGCTTGCGCGCAGCCCCCGCCCTAGCATGGGCGAATGACATTTCTATCACGCAAGCCTTTGCATCCCTTGGCTTTGGCGCTCATCGCGCTGGCCGCCTGGACAGCGCCACCCGCGTACGCCGACCTGTGCGCACAAGGCAAGGCGCAGTCGCCCATCAATATCCGCCATGCGGTCACGCAAAAGCTGCCGCCCCTGGTCTTTAGTTACCAAGGCGGCTCGCCAGCCATCGCCAATGACACGCACACGGCGCGCGTGCGCGTCTCTGGGCCTAACCGGTTGCGCATCGGCGATCAGGTGTACCGCTTGGAGCAAGTGCATTTCCACAGCCCGGCGGGCGAGCAAATCGAGGGCGAGGACTTCGCGATGGCCGCCCATTTGCTGCACAAAGGCACGCGCGGCGAGTTGCTGGCCTTGGAGGTGCTGTACCGCCTTGGCGCGCCCGATCCGGCGCTGCAGTGGCTGCTGCCGCTGATTCCCGCACAAGCCGACGGCGACCACCGCAGCGCCGACTGGCACTTTGACCCGGCGCTCGTCCTGCCCGCCACGCGGGGCTACTACCGATATACCGGCTCAGTGACCGCACCACCCTGCACCCAAGGCGTTGTGTGGGTGGTGATGAAAGAGGTGCGCACCGTATCGGCCGAACAACTGGCCGCTTACCAGCAGCACTTTGCGCCCCAAGCGCGGGCCGTGCAGGCCATGAACGGCCGCACCGTGGTGCAAAGCCCTTAGCCGCGCATACCAATAGCGCAAGCCAAACCCACACCCACTTTGAAGGCCAGGCCCACCATGTCTATTTTTCGCCACGCACTGTTATGCATCGCTGTAGGTGGCGTGGCGCTGCCCTTGGCCACCTTGGCGCAAACCCCGCCCTCCAAGCAAGACAGCGGCATCGCGGTGACGGTCACGCCCGAGATGCATGGCGCAGGCCAGGTCTCTAGTGGTGCGGTGCTGCCGCCCATCCCGCCTGTCACGGGCAACCGCGCGCGGCCGGTGGCATCATGGGGCAAGCCGCTGCCCTTTCCCATCGTGATTGCCGACCGGCGCAACAACCGTCTCATAGAAATCGCGCCCGACAAGCGCATCGTCTGGGAGTTTCCCTCGCCCAGCCTCAAGCTGTACCGGGGCAATGAGGATGTGAATTTTTCCGCCGACGGCAAGCAACTGGCCGTCAGCGAGGAGGACAACTTCGATGTGCATATCGTGGACTACGCCAGCCGGCAAATTACCTGGACCTACGGCGTGCCCGACACGCGGGGCCGCGGCCAAGGCCTGCTCAACTACCCGGACGACGCGCATTTGCTGGCCGACGGCCAGTTTTTAACCGCCGACATCCGCAACTGCCGCGTCTTGATCATTGACCCCCAAACCAACGCCGTCACCACCCAATGGGGCACGCCGGGCCGCTGCCGGCACAAACCGCCCACCGAGCTGGCCTACCCCAACGGTGCCACGCCCATGGACAACGGCGATATCTTGGTCTCGGAAATCACCGGCGCGCGCATCACCCGCATGACGCGTGCGGGCGCCGTGGTCTGGAGCGTGGCTGCGCCGCATATCCGCTACCCCTCAGATGCCTTCCCCACACCGGGCGGCAAGCACATCATCGTGGCCGACTTTGCCAAGCCGGGTCGGGTGGTCATTTTTGACCCCGCCACCGGCAAAATCGTCTGGGAATACTTTGTCGCCAGCGGCGAGAACAGCCTGGACCATTGCTCGATTGCCCGCGAACTGCCCGTCACCGGCGACATCCTGGTGGTCGATGACCTCAACGACCGCGTGGTCGTCATAGACCGCGAAACCAAGAAATTCATCTGGCAATACGGCAAAAAAGGCGAAAAAGGCTTTAAGCCGGGCCTGCTCAACTACCCCGACGGCGTGGACATCGACGTGTTTCGGGACTGGAAGCCCAAGGCCACGCCCTAACCGCCCGGCTCGCCCCACCGGCCCGGCGGCAATGGGTTAGAGTTTGGTCCATGCGTCCGGCCGCTGCCTGGCGCGCACATTCAACCCAAGAAACAACGCCACCATGATCCAAATTGACGCCGCCGCCCGGCCCCATGTTCACCTCATCAGCCACCCTTTGGTGCAGCACAAGCTGACGCTCATGCGCAAAAAAGAGGCCAGCACCAATAGCTTTCGCAGCCTGCTCAACGAACTCAGCAGCCTCATGGCCTACGAAGTGACCCGCGACATGGCCACCCAGGACGTGCAAATCGAGACGCCGCTAGAGGTGATGACGGCCAAGATGATCGACGGCAAAAAGCTGGTGTTTGTGTCGATATTGCGGGCGGGCAACGGCATTTTGGACGGCATGCTCAATGTGGTGCCCGGTGCGCGCGTGGGCCACATCGGCCTGTACCGCGACCACGAAACCCTGCAAGCGGTGGAGTACTACTTCAAGATGCCCAAAGACATGGAGTCACGCGACGTGGTGGTGGTGGACCCGATGCTGGCCACCGGCAACTCGGCGGTGGCGGCGATTACGCGCATCAAACAATGCAAGCCCAAGTCCATCAAGTTCATGTGCCTGCTCACCGCGCCGGTAGGCATCAACACCTTGCACGCAGCGCACCCCGACGTAGAAATCTACACCGCCGCCATCGACCGCGAGCTCAATGAACACGGCTACATCCTGCCGGGCTTGGGTGATGCGGGGGATAGAATTTTTGGGACGCAGTGAACGCGTACTTTGTTGAGGCTCAGGGCGTGAATTCCAATCTGACCTTAAAGAAAAATAGCGGCGGAAATAGCCACAAATAACCGTAAATATCCCAAAAAAACCTTATGGATTTCCTGCCAATTTAGTTGCGCGGCCATTGCCGCGCGGCGTGCAGCACCCGCAGGATGCGCAAGCGGTCCTCCACTTGGTCGTAAATCAAAAGGTAGTTGGGGTGGAGCACTAACTCCCGTGTGCCACGTACGCGACCAGGCCGCCCTAAGCCGGGTTGTTCAAGCAAGCGTTCGGCTTTTTCAGATATCAAGGTATCGAGCGCCAGTGCAGCGCGCGGGTTGTCTAATTCGATGAAGGCGTAAATCGCTTCGCGGTCTTCAACGGACTCGGGCGTCCAAACCAGCTGCATCACTTTGCCGCATCGAGGCTGCGGCGGGTGGCTGCGCGACGGGCCGCAAATCGGGCCTCAACATCGGCATTTGCAATGAGCTTCTCGGCATTGGCCGAGTCGAGTCCCACTTGCACCTCTTGGGCAAACCAAGCGTTGTAAGCCGCAGGGTCTTGCTGTTGCACAAATTCGCGCATGAAATCACGCAGTAATTGCGCGCCACTGCGGTCGCGCCCCTTGGCCGCCGTGGTGAATTGCTCTTTGAGTGATTCGTCCACCCGAAAAGTAAAGGTTGCTTCGCCCATTTCCCGCTCCATGTGTTACAAAACAAGTGCATCGTAGCACTGCCAACGACAGCCGTTACCGCCGCCTAGCCGCCCTCACCCCCGCCAACCCGCCCAGCGTCCCCAGCACTTTGCCCAGGCGCCCAGAGTCGGCCACTTCGACGGTGAAGGTCATCCAGGCCACGCCCTTGACGCTTTGGGTTTGGACGGCGATGACGTTCATTTTTTCTTTGGAAAACACTTCCGAAATATCGCGCAGCAGGCCTTGGCGATCTACGGCCTCGATGGCCACATCCACCGGGTAGACCTGGCCGGTCGCTTGGGCGGTGCGGCTGTGGCCCCATTGCACCTCGATCACCCGGTCGCCGCTGCGCTGCACCATGTTGCGCAGGTTGGAGCAATCGGCGCGGTGCACGCTCACGCCCTTGCCGCGCGTAACAAAGCCGCTGATCAGGTCCGGCGGCGCGGGCTTGCAGCACTTGGCCAGTTGCGTCATCAAAGAGTCGACGCCCACCACCAGCACGCCACCTTTGCCCGTGGGTGCGGCGCGGGGTTTTTTGAGGTGGACTACGTCGTCGGCGTTGGGCGCGGGCTCAGGCGGGCGCAGCAAGATTTCGATATTGCGCAGCGAAAACTCGTCTTTGCCGACCACCTCAAACAAGTCATCGGCCGCATGAAAGCCCAGCTGCGCGGCCAGATCGTCCAGCTTGAGGGCGGTTTTGCCCTCGCGCTGCAGCAGTTTTTCGACCGCCTCGCGGCCTTTGGCGACGGTTTGGTCCAGCGCCAGCGCGTTGAAATAGGCCCGCACCTTGGCGCGGGCGCGGTGGCTGACCAAAAAGCCCAGCTCCAGATTGAGCCAGTCGCGCGAGGGACCGCCTTCTTTGGCGGTGGTGATTTCTACCGTCTGCCCGTTTTTGAGCGGCGTGTTCAGCGGCACCAACGCACCGTCCACGCGGGCGCCCCGGCAGCGGTGGCCCAGGGTGGTGTGCACGCTGTAAGCAAAGTCCACCGGCGTGGCGCCGGGAGCCAGTTCGACAATGGCCGCATCGGGAGTGAGCACATAAATGCGGTCATCGAGCAGCGCCGCATCGGCCGCGCTGGGGCCCTGCGCGGCAGCGCCAGACAGTTCGCGCTCCCAGGCCAGCAGCTGGCGCAGCACAGCGATTTTGGCTTCGTACGCGCCGCTGGCCGACACGCCGGCGTAGCCTTTGGCGCCCGCTTCTTTGTACACCCAGTGCGCGGCCACGCCGTGCTCAGAATGTTCGTGCATGGCACTCGTGCGGATTTGCACCTCGATGGCCTGGCCATCGGCATCGCGCACCACAGTGTGCAGCGACTGGTAGCCGTTGGCCTTGGGCCGGGCGATGTAGTCGTCAAACTCTTCGCTTAGCGGGGTAAAGCGGCTGTGTACCCAGCTCAGCGCCGCATAGCAATCGGGCACCGAGGGCACGATCACGCGCAGCGCCCGGATGTCGTACACCTGCGCAAAGCCCAGGGATTTGCCGCGCATTTTTTTGACGATGCTGTAAATGTGCTTGGGCCGGCCTTGCACCTGCGCGGTGATGCCCTGCGCCAGCAACTCGTCGGCCAGTTGCTGGCGCACCTGGGCGACGGCGGCCTCGCGCACGCTGCGTTTTTGGTCCAGCCAGCCTGCCACTTCGCGGTAGGTCTGCGGCTCCAGAAAGCGAAAGGCCAGGTCCTCGATTTCCCACTTGATTTCCCACACGCCTAGGCGGTTGGCCAGGGGCGCAAACACCTGCAAAGACTCGGCGGCCAGGCCCGAGGGCACCGGCAACTTGCTGGCCGCGAAATGGCGCAGCGTCTGCAAGCGCGAGGCCAGGCGCAGCATGACCACGCGCAAGTCGCGCGAAAAGGCCAGCAGCATTTTGCGCACGCTCTCGGTTTGGGCGCCAGCCGTTTGCGCCATGGGCGCGGCCTGGCCGGCGCGGCTGGCGGCGTTTTGGGCGATGCGCGCTATGCGTTGCAGGCGCACGAGTTTGCTGGTTTCTTGGGCCAAATCGGCAAAGTTGGCACCAAAAGCCTTGCTGATGACTTCGTGTGGTTTGTTCAGGTGCTCGCTGGCGTAGACCAAAAAGCTGGCCGCCTGCATGGCCTCGGAGCCGCCGATGGCGCGCAAGATGGCGGCCACCGCGTCGGCATGGGCCAGCATGTTCTCGGCGGTGTCGAGCAAGGCATTGGCCAGCAAGGGCTCGGCAAAAGCCCGCGCATGCGCGAGCGCATCGGCTGCGGGGGCTGCGTCGGCAGGGGCGGTCATCGCTGGCGGGGTGCTGCGGTTTTTTTAAGGCCTAGTCCAGCAAAAAGCCCGCCACGGCGTCGATCTGGTCCGGCGCAATCAGCGTGGGTGCGTGGCCCACGCCCGCGAACTCAAGCAGGCGC
>Ga0209084_1002835_pt1 | contig 13071 bp, 13 predicted proteins | sample C_130820_MF_Meta_FD_187309 | JGI IMG/M metagenome (GOLD analysis project Ga0209084, IMG submission 187309) | Freshwater microbial communities from Lake Croche, Canada to study carbon cycling - C_130820_MF_MetaG (SPAdes) (version 2) | ecosystem: Environmental > Aquatic > Freshwater > Lake... | reverse complement strand
TCTGAAATCGTTGAAACTAATTTCGTTAAATCTGATATCGCTAAATCTGAAATCGTTGAATCTGAGATCGTTGAATCTGAGATCGTTGAATTTGACATAAATGAATCTGACATGAATGAATCTGATGTAGCTGAATTTGACATAAATGAATCTGACACAAAAGAATCTGACACGAATGAATCTGAGATCGCTGAATCTGATTTCATTCGGGAGAACAAGATACTGCTTCGTGTGGGAAATAACATCTAAAAACTATTTTTCTTTTTTAATTTATTTACAGCGGCATTCAATTCAAAGCCCAGAAGCAATATCATACAGTTGATCCAAATGTTAAACATCAGAATTAACAAGGTACCGATAGAGCCGTATAATTGATTGTATTTAGAGAATTTTATCACCCAGATTCCGAAGAAATAGGAAGTAATAATAATTAGAATCGTTGTAAAGACGGATCCGATTGAGATAAAGGCTCTCTCTTTTACATGCTTGGTTCCGAATTTAAAAAGGATGGATATTGTTAATAAAATCATTAGAATTACGAAGATATAACGGCCTAGAATAATGAGGGGGATATTATCATTAAAGACATCCTGAATCATCGTTTTTTGGATGAATACTTCAAAAACCACGATGATTGCTACAGTAAGTAATAAGAGGAATGACAACAACAAAGACATGGCCAATGCTACCAGGTATTGTCTCAGAAAGCCTCTTTTGACCAAGACATGACGGGAGGATTCGAAGCCACCCAGGATTCCATTTATCCCATTTGCCATCAGGAAAATAGACAAAAGAAAACCCGAGGACAGGAGACCAGAATCACTATTATTTAGAATATCGTTGATGATATTTACAATGGCGTCAAAAGTATTAGGAGGAACCCCTTCCTTTACGAACTGCAAGAAATCGGCCTGAAAGCCTACTATTGGAATATAGGGAATGAGATTTAGAATAAACAAAGCAAAGGGGAAGAGCGACATGAAGAAACTAAAGGCAATCGCACTGGCATGATAGCTCAGGGCCCCTTCTAGGATTCCGATGCTGTAAAGCTCTAACAAATCATAGAGCGACAGACCGTGTAGCCAAGGTAGTTTTATTCGTTTGAGCCCGTGTACCAAATTTCGCAGAATTGGTATTTTTTCTATTTTAGTTTCTATTTCTGCAGACATTGTTAATTCATTTATTGTATTGCGGTGAAGCTGTTCTTGTCAATTTGATTCGATTGCGAATTGCTAAGTCCCTATGGACATCTGAAATTACAGATGGTTTATTAGGTATTAAATTGCTTTAAGACTCAAATCCATATTGTAAATAGAGTGTGTTAAAGCGCCAGAGGAGATATAGTTTACCCCACATTCGGCATATTCCCTCATCGTATCTTCGTTAATATTCCCTGAGGATTCCGTTTGGCATTTGTTCCCAATTAAGGCGACTGCTTTTCGGGTATCTTCAAAGTTAAAATTATCTATTAGGATGCGGTGTATCCCATCGCTCTTTAGAATTTCAATAATTTCGTCCAGATTTCGAGCTTCTACAATTATCTTTAGATCGAGATTATTCTCCAGGAGGTAGGCTTTTGTTTTGGCTATAGCCAGGGTAATCCCACCTGCAAAATCGTTGTGATTGTCTTTGAGCATAATCATATCGTAGAGGGCGAAACGGTGGTTCTCCCCTCCTCCTATTTTGACAGCCCATTTCTCGCAGGCTCTGAAACCAGGAGTTGTTTTGCGGGTGTCGAGGATTTGAGTATTTGTTCCTTTGAGGATTTGCACATAGGAATTGGTTTTTGTTGCTATAGCCGACATGCGCTGCATGGAATTCAGGACCAGTCTTTCGGCTTTTAGTATTGACTGCGAGCTGCCGGATACTTCAAAAACAATATCACCATATTGGACTGGACTACCATCTTCGATAAGCGTTTTTACTATTAGGTTGGGGTCGACCTGGCTGAAAATCATTTTGGCGAAAGCTACCCCGGCGATAATACCCGCTTCTTTGACCAGTAAATTAGCTTTACCTTGGGCAGTTGCTGGTATACAAGCCAGCGAACTGTAATCACCAGGACCAACATCCTCTCTTATACCATTTTGAATAATTAATTCTAATTCTGTATCGAACTGCGCTTTGCTAATCATTTTAAGACCTCTTTATAAGATGCTAAAGTAAGAACTATTTTGGGAACTAGAAAATAGGTTGCCCTTCTATGTGCTAAATATTAACAGTTATTATCCTTTGGATTTGAATGAAATTGATCTTTAATAATTCCATTTTGGGCGGTATCTAAAATAGACTTTTCATGCTTTATATAGGCTTTAAAGTGGCTTTTGATCGGAAGTATCCCTACGCTAACTCCATTTTTCCTTTTCGAAGCATAAGCAAGGACAGAAATGAATAGTTTATAAAGGATTGAAAGCGGTTCGCTATTAAAAAACAAGCATATTTTTATTGCATATTGAAAAATAAAAAAATCCATTTAAACCAATTTAACACCACTTATACTTAAATAAAACCTAATATTCTTTATATTGCAATTCATTTAAATTTGAAAACAATATATTTGAATATGAACGATCTGTTAGAAAATACTTTCAAAAGTTATTTAAAATCCAAGCGAACTGAATTTAACGGAAACACTTTTGCCAATCAATTTCGTACTGAATTTCCTAAAGTTATTAGTGAAATGATAGGAGATGAAGTACGCTATAAAGTTCATGGATCTACTGGCAGAGGAAAATGGTCGGATTGTCCTTGGATTGCCATTACCGATATTTTAATTACGGATAGTATTCAGACTGGGTATTATTTGATTTATATTTTCAAAGCGGATATGTCGGGTGTTTATTTGTCCTTAAATCAAGGAACGACTACCATCTTGACTAATTATAAAAAAGGGACTAAAAAAGTATTGCGGATTCAGGCTGCTGATTTGAGGGCTAAAATAAATGTAGATCCCAGTGATTTCGATAAAATAGATCTGAATGCGACTACTATAAAATCAAGACTTTTTGAAGCTGGGAATATCATTGCCAAATACTATCCGATGGATGGACTTCCGGATGAAGCACAATTAAAGGAAGACTTAGACCATTATATTGCGCTGTATCAGGAATTGGTCTTTAACGAACCGCTCTTGGGTATAGATAAGGAATTAAATGCGTTGGAACGCAAACAATACAGTTTGCATTTTAGAATAGAACGCAACGAAAGTATTGCAGCGCTGGTTAAAGAAAGTCGGTGGTCTGTTTGTTCGGTTTGTGATTTTGATTTCAGCAATAAATATGGCAGTATTGGAGAATCATTTATAGAGGTTCACCATCTGTTACCGATATCGGACTTGGGAATTGGTCAAAAACCGATTGCTACTGGTGGTCAATTTACGGTTTTGTGCAGCAACTGTCATAGTATGATTCACCAATTGGATCAACCTAATGATTTGGGACAATTAAAAGCTATTATTTTGGATTGTCACGATCAGCGGTTTTTGTAAAAATATTTATTTCTCATAGGACCCGGTATTTAAAAGGTTAGAAAAGTTTAGAGATTAGAAAAGTTTAGAAAGAATTAGTGATTAGAACGTGATTTCGGCTTGGAGTTGGGTGCTGTTTTAAATAGTTGACTAAGCTGAGATTTTATCCTAATTTTAAGGAAATAATTTTTGAAGAAATTCGAGTTACACTGGAAAACCTCTATTCCAGTCAAAATATCTCACAAAGTATAGCATTTATTGTGCTGTTCGAAAGTTAAAGCCACGAACTGGTCGAACGCCTTATGCTTAATACAGCCCTTGTTGCTATTGTGTTTTGTAACACTATAATACGTTAACCCTCTTGCAACTAAATCTAATATTTGGCGAATTAATGTTTTTTTATTATTTTTGATTCGTCTGAAAAGTTCCGTAAATTATTTCTGTTTTTTTCAAATCAAAAATATGGGATTCTCAGATTATTTTTATTTTAAATTTTCGGAAATTTGTGATATAGCTTTTTATATTTCAAGGATAATTTTAAATAAATAATGGAATTCGATAAATCTTAAGATTTTATAATCTCCATTTATAAAATAATTCGGAAAGTTGTAAATTCAAATAATATGACTTAAAATAGTTTTAACTATCAAAAATAAACTAGAAGTTATTAAATTTTAACATTAAAAACCAATTTAAATTTGAACTTGATATATAATAGTAGATTTCCCATTAAACTAAGAAATATAAATTTTAAAAAATATTTTAATAACACGATATTTATAAAATTTCATTTAAACATTATTTTTATTCTCTTTCTTTCTTTTAAATCACATGCGCAACAACCCAAGCCCGTACTTAGTTTTGCTGATAGCACTTTGAATGTTATTGTAGGTGGTAAAATAAGAACCACCATGTTTACGGGTAATAAAAGAACCTTCCCATCAGGAACCGCTTTTTTGTTATTACCAAAAGATGCAACAAGGGAAGAAAGTAGTTTTGATTTGAATGCGCGTTCTAGCAGTTTGTATTTTGCTTTGGATGGCCCTAAAGTGGGTGATTTTAAATTGGGAGGAATGATGTTTTTCATGTTTACATCAAATGTAACAACTGAAACGTATGGTATACTCCCAAGTCTTTTATATGTTGATTTGAAAAATGAACACTGGCGATTTGTCATTGGGCAGCAAATGGATGTTTTCGCTGAAAGAATTCCCAATATGATAGATAGTTATTTTGCATTGGCATCGTCCGGGTGTGCAGGTAATAGTTCTAGAGGTCAAATACGGGCGGAAAGGTATTTTACAGTTGGAAAAAAAGCTAATTTTTCTTTAACGGTGGCTGCAAGCGAACCCATAACTTCTTATTTTTCTCCCGATTTAAGAAATAATACTGCAGATAATGGAATTCCAAATATTGAGTGGGCTGTTAAATACCGCTTCGGTAAAGACTCAAGTGCTTGGGTGCCTTATGATAGGTTGGAATTAGCAATATCTGGTGTTTCAGGATCCTATCGTGTATTCAAAAACGATAGCAATGGCAACAATATCCGTGTGAATCATCCACAGGTTTTTGGGATCGCGGGTGAATATGCTTTCCGCTTTGGAAAGCGTTTCGGTATTCAAGGAGAAATATACAAAGGTAAAGCATTGGGAAATTATGCGGCAGCTATTTTTCAAACTACTAAAGGAGATTTTGATAATGAAATAAGAAGTGTAGGATTTTGGTCTGAGCTCGCTTTCTATTGGAAAAAAAGCCTTCAATCAAGGGTTGGATATGGAAAAGATAAATGCACTGAATCGGATTTAAAGGGTTCTGGAATATTGCAAAACAGTACGCTGTTTGGAAATCTTATCTGGGATATCAATCAATTATTACAAATTGGAACGGAAGTAAGCTATAAACAAACAGAATATCTAGCTCCTCTAAAAAACAATCAAGGTATTGTTGCCATGTTTATGACTCAGTATAAATTTTAATTTCAACTAAAATACTTACTTATGAAACAACTTTTTTCTATTCTGGCATTTGTATTTATTTATTCTTTAAGTAATGCCCAGCAAACTAATAATAGACTTGCCGTTTATTATAACGGAGAAATTATTACAATGAAAGGCAATGCCCCACAATATGTGAAATCAATTGCTGTGTCTAAAGGTAAAATTATCTACGTTGGCGATAAAGAAGAAGCCATGATTCGTGCTGGCAAAGGTGCTTTATTGATAGACTTAAAAGGGAAAACGCTATTACCTGGATTTATTGATACACACGGCCATTTAATCAATTATGGTAAAAACCTTACTTGGGCCCAATTGAGAAGTGCTACTAGTGTTGATGAAGTAATCAATCGCATGAAAGAACAGGTTAAGAATACTCCAGAAGGTCAATGGATTGTCGGTTTTGGTTATATGATCAAGAATCTTGCCGAAAACAGAGTACCAACTGCTGAAGAGTTGGATGAAGTTTCAAAAGATCGTCCTGTATTGATTATGGATGCATCGGGTCATGCCGGTTCCATCAATTCTGTAATCATGAAGCAGGTAGGTTACACATCCGAAACCAAAAACCCTGCAGGAGGAGAAATTCTCCGTAAGCAAGGCAGCAACGAGCCATCAGGACTGATAAATGAAACAGCTCTTAATCAAGTACTGACGCTACAACCCAATGCCTCTGGTGAACTGGCTGATAAAGTCATGACAGGTGCTGCAGACTTATGGGCACAATATGGTCAAACCACTGCAATGGAATGTGGGTTTGGTAGAAATCCTGACGATGTTTTTATTGTTCAAAATGCCATTGAAAAAAAGTTACTTAAAATTGATTTGCTATTGTATGTAAAAGAATCTGAAACAGATCATGCATTAAATGCAGCGATGCCTATAGTTGCGAAGTACCAATCACCCGATGCTGTTATTAACGGATTACTTTCTTCCCGTCCTGATTTAAATAAGGGATATTTGAATAGGGTTAAATTGGGCGGTGTGAAGTATTGGTTAGATGGTGACTTGTTTACAATGTGGATGAGTAAGCCCTATACCAATAACCCTCCCGGCGTATCAGGCTCTTATAGTGGTTTTGGTCAAATACCGGATAGTGTAGTCAACGCTGGATTTGATAGATTCTGGAAAACTAATTTTCAGATTCACCTGCATATGAATGGAGACGCTGCTGCTGAACAGGCACTTGTGGCCATAGAAAAAGCGGTAAAGAAATATGGCAAAAGCGACCATCGACCAGTTTTTGTTCATGCCAGCTATATGCGTCCCGACCAAATCAAGCGCATGAAAGCCGTTGGAGGAATACCGTCTTATCTAGTTGCATCTATTCCTGCAGGGGGGGCAGTCGTACTTCATAATTTTGGAAAAGAAAGAGCAGACCATATGGTAGCAACAAATACTTTGATAAAAGAAGGAATGAAGTTCACCATCTCTCACGATGCACCAGTATCAGGAACTCCGGCTATTTTGCCTTTGGTGTGGGCTGCGGTTAACAGAACTACTAATGAGGGTATCGTTATCGGTTCAGGTGAAAAAATCACACCCTACCAGGCATTACTAGCTGTTACAAATTATGCGGCTTATCAGATAAAAGAAGAAAAAAGCAAAGGGTCATTAGAAGTTGGCAAGCTAGCCGACATGGTTATACTAGATAAAAATCCTTTAAAGGTGAGACCTGAAACAATAAAAGGTATTGAAGTGCTAGAAACAATAAAAGAAGGCGTTTCTATATATAAGAAAATGTAAGTAAGCAAATCAATAAAAAAATAAACGATGAATCAGTTAAAGCAGTTTCTAATAATTTTATTTACTTTTTCAAGTCTGCTAAGTTGTAATTCAACTAAAAAGTCAACCACTGCTGCATTATCATCCGGCAATACAAATGCCGAGTTAACAGAAACCTATTGGAAGCTAACCGAATTAATGGGCATGCCAATCGAACATGCAACTGGCACAGAAACTGAGATGCACTTGGTGTTAAAAAAAGAAGTTGACATGGTAAATGGAAACGCTGGCTGCAACAGTTTTAGAGGCACTTATACCTTATTGGAAGGTAGGCGACTTCGCTTTTCTCAATTGGCCGGTACTAGGAAAGCTTGCATCAATATGGAAAAAGAAGCAGCCTTTATGGAGCTCCTTCAAAAAGTAGACAACTATACCATACAGGGTAAAATACTCTGTCTGAATAAAGGCAGGATGGCGACGCTGGCAAAGTTTGAAGCGGTCTATTTGAAATAAAACTTTGGAGCTAATGATCAAAACAAAACCAATAATGAAGGTTTTGAAATTTCTTATTGTACTTTATATCCAACTTTTTTAGCAGTTTTCATTAAAATAGTGTTTTCTGTCATCTGAATTTAATAAGAGCTGAAACAATTTTTATTATGTTTAATTAAGCCCAACAAAATTACACAACAAATATTAATCATAAAATGTGCATTTGTGCTCATGAGGTCAGCTTCGCTTTTCGGGCAAATACATTAAAAGGTTTCCTGTAGATTGAAATAAATACCACCGGCACCGTTTCTTCCCCTTCCATAATCAATCGAAATATTGGTGTTGGTTTTTTTGTTCATTTTAACGCGCAAACCAGTTCCATAACCTATTGCAAAGGCATCAAATATAGGTTGATTCATAATCGAATTACTCGCTGAAGTTGCATTCAAAAAAGCTACACCTCCCAATAAACCGTTTTTACTAATTGGGAAGCGGTATTCAGCTTCATTATAAGCTAAGTTTTCACCTCTAATTCTTCCTTGAATATAACCACGTCCTGAACGATTATACATATCCCAACCAATAGAGGGTGTAGCGAGGTATGGAAGTTTTCCGTTTGTCATCAACTGCCCCCAAGTCCATAAAGCTAAAACATGTTTGCCTCTTTTAACATCACAAACATTAAAATAAGTTCTATATTCATAGTATAAAGTAGAACTAGATTGACTACTTCCAATGAATTTAGCGTTTTCACGGAAAGTCAATTGTGCATAATGGCCATTTAATGGATTGACAGTATTATCTCTGCTGTCGTATAAAAGATTAAACGTAATACCATTGGTAGTATATTTATTTGAAGAAAATTCATTCTTGATGGAATAATCATAATGAGAAGTCATAGGAGTATTCACATCAAGTAACTGATCTTCAATAGCATAATGATGATCTATATTTAATCCTAATCCACCATACCATGGCCCCTTCAACTGACGATAAACATTTTGATAAAACCGAATGTAATTAAAACGCATTGGTTGTTCATCAGGATCATTTGTGACTGAAATACCATTTAAAATAAAATTCCCGTTATTGCGAAAATTAATGCCTAATCCATAGGTAGGTTGGGAAAAAAACAACAAACGATAATCTCCTTGCAATATCCATTTGTTGTTCGGAGTATATACATTGGTTCGAATATTTACATTCAATTGTTTTTTAGATGTAATTGTAACATTCGCTAGTGAAGATGACAGATTGGTTGTTTTCTTGTCCCCCAATAGGATGTTAGCACTAGCTCCTCCACCTAACACAAATCCTAATGCAGGTGAATAACCCGGAATAGGAAGTATATTTAAATAAAGTTTTCTTACTGTAAGTGAGTCTTCTTGATTGGATGTATTTAATTTCTTTTTTTTGAAAAGCACATCTCCGATATCTTTGTGCAGATATACTAAATTCTGACTGCAACAAATGTTACCAAATAATAACAACACTATTACTCCCAATAATTTTGCTTTCAATAAATGGTTTTTAATCACTATTATGTGTATTTTAGTAAAAAATAAATTTAGCAGCTATTTAATCTCCTGAAAATTTCTAGCTTCACACAACTACTTGTTATGGCTTTTTAATTGTTTATGTTAATTTCATAAAATAAAAAAACCTAATAATCTCATAGCAAATATATTAAAAAAAATTAAAAAAACTTTTTTAATATAATTGACTCTTTAGATGGCAATGTAAAGCATAAAGATAAAGGCAGTCTGAAAGAAGGAGATGGAACACTAAATGTAAATGATATAGATGGGGATTTATAAGAAATTCAAAACTATAAAGATGGAAACTTTAAAAAATAATTATTTTCAAATAGCTGTTTTAGCAAGCTGGAGTTGGGTGCTGTTTTAAATAGTTGACTTATGAAACTGATTTAATTAGGGTTGATTAAAATCGATTTTTGGGTGCGTTTTATTGTAGGTTTATTCTTTGTTTATTTCCTTTTTGTACTAATTGCTATTTCTTCATAATATTTGTGCATATCCTAAACTGTAGCTTGTAGCGCTATATCCATTGATTTTCAACTTTCCGCAATTGCTGATTTGGAGATTAGGTTTTATAATAGCCTATCTTTAGAATGCAAATGAGAAGACTATGAAATTGGAGGCCTGCCTTATAAAACATCGAATAGAAAACAGAATCGCTGTTTATTTTGAAAAAGACATTTTTGATTGCCCGAATACTAAATTTGGAAGGCTCGAGATGGAGTCAGCAAATAAAAAGTCCATTTGATGATTTATGAGTTAATAAGCCTATATTAGAGAGTAGTAATGGACTACTATCTATGAGACCAAGCCAAGCTGTTTGGGGGTGATAGGTCTGATAATATCAGATCTATATACAAGTTAGCGGCAAGCATATCGGACGCAGCATACGGGACGAGAAATAACTAAAATCTTAAGAAAATTTTTCAGTCTTTGCTTTATAATTCTCTTGAATCATTTTAATAAAAGTATTCTTATCACTTTTCATTATTGCTATTTCAGGACTATCTCTCATAATTGAATTTAATTCCCTCACATTTTCATCACTCCAAATAGACAATTCAACAATAATTGGAGTTAGAGCCAAGCCCTTTTCAGTTAATAGGTAAAGATTAGTTTTTTTATTATCCGGGAGCTGAGTTTTGGTTATAATCCCTAATTCTTCCAAACACTTCAGCTTGGAAGAAAGAATATTAGTAGCAATGGCTTCATCGCTTTTTGTGAAGTCTTTGAAAGTCTTTTTGTTTTCAATCAGCATTTGCTTAATGATAACCAACACCCATTTATCCCCTAAAATATCAAGGGCTGAAGTGATTGGACATTCGCACCGAAATTTATAATCCATGTTATGTGAACATTAATTTTACTTGCAATATGCAATTTATTTCACATATTACTTGCGAAATGAAAGTAATTATATATTTTTGCTTGCGAAACAAAAGTAATAATTAAAATTTAAAAAAGATGGAAAATCAAGAAAAAAGCACTGAAGGAGCAAATACAACAAAGCCAGCCTACATTATGGTTCAAATGAAAGTTGAAAGCCTTGAGGAACTAATGCAACGGTATGCACAATTTGCAATTCCTATTTTGCAAAAACATGGCGGGCAAATGATTGCAGGAACACCTGCACCGAATGTAAAAGAAGGTGATTGGAATGGAAACTGGGCTGCGGTGCTTCAATTCCCTAGTATGGAAGCAGCCGTGGGCTGGTACAATTCTGACGAATATAAACCATACAAAAACCTTCGCATTAACGAATTACAATCTGAGGCAGGTAGAGTGGTAATTATACCAGGAATGTAATTTATTCTTTTCACGTCAATAAACCAAGCTCAGCCAATTGCTGAGTTTGGTTTATTATTTAAAAATTTAATCCCAAAGAAAAAATGAAAAAAGTATTAGTAACAGGAATTTCAGGTTTTGTAGGACAGCATTGTGCTTCCGAATTATTAAAAAAAGGCTATGCGGTAAGAGGTTCAGTTAGGAGCTTGTCAAAGACCGATGAGGTAGTAAATGGTATCAAAAAAGAAATTGACCCAAAAGATAATTTGGAGTTTTGCGAACTTGACTTGATGAAAGATGCAGGTTGGGATAAGGCTATGGAAGGCTGCGATTATGTATTGCACGTTGCGTCACCTTTTGTAGTAAAAGTACCAAAAGACGAAAATGAATTAATAAAACCTGCTGTTGATGGTACATTAAGAGCAATGAAAGCTGCAAAAAAAGCAGGAGTTAAAAGAGTAGTTCTTACATCCTCTACAGTTGCTATGCATGGAGGACAAACAGGTTTGATTAAACTAAATCAAGACAGTTGGACTAATCTAAATGCGAAAAATGTGACTGCTTATTTTAAAAGTAAAACACTTGCAGAACAAAGTGCTTGGGAATTTATTAAAAATCAGACAGGTGAAAATAAATTAGAATTGGTAGTGATCAATCCCGGACCTATTTATGGACCAACTTTGACAGGAAATTTAGCTACCGAAGCAATGGATTTCTTCAAAAAATTAATTACTGGCAAAGTGCCTATGTTGCCTAAGGCCTATTCAGTAATGTCTGATGTAAGGGATGTAGCAACTATCCATGTCGCAGCATTAGAAAACGAAAAAGCAAATGGTAAACGGTTCATTGTAACAACGGAAAAACCTCAAGCTATACAGGGAATCGGTAAAATTTTAAAATCAAATGGATATGATAAAGTAAGCACCAAATTGGCTCCAACCTTTTTACTAAAATTTATTGCCAATTTTAATGACGAAATGAAAGGAATGTTACCATTTGTAGGTAATACTATTGAAGCTGACGTAAGTGACACAATGAAAACGTTTAATTGGAAACCAATTCCTTTTGAAAAAACTGTTCTTGACACAGCCAAATCTGTGCAGATATCGCTTAAGAAATAAATTAAACCGCGCAAAATACTTTTTCTAATAGGACTTTGAAAGGTGGACAAAGCCATAATGCCAGCCGCTAACACACGCTACAAGCAATTTGGGGATTTGGCTTAATTTGAAGTTGGTTTTGTATTTGGAAGATTTGCTTCGCCTGTTCGCTATCGCTCGAGTGGCAAATGCGAAAGATAACGCTGATTTAATCCCAAACATCTTTTAGTGCCAGAACTTTGGCGGCAAGCTTACGAAAAAATTTGCTCAAAAAAAACTATCGTTTAAAGTTAATTCGTAATTTTGATAAAAAGAAAGTAAAAATGGACTTGCAAACTCGAAATAATTCTGAAATGAAACCAATGACAATGAAAGAGTTTCAAAAAAGAATAGACCAGTCAAAAGAAGATTCTCAAAATGGACGATTGACTGAAAGCAGTAAATTAATTTCCGAAATAGAGAAATGGAGCTAGTAGTTTACTGGACTGATTTTTCTATAAAAGAACTGAAAAACATCTTCGATTACTACAAAGAAAATGCAAGTCTAAACGTTGCTAGAACTCTTGTTATTGGAATTACAAAAGAGGCTGCAAAACTCAAAAGGCAACCAAAAATTGGACAAGAAGAAGAATTATTAGAAGAAGATTCTAAAGACTTTGGTTATCTAGTTTATAAAAGTTATGAGATAATTTACATGGTAAATTTAGAGGAAAACAGAATCGAAGTTTTTGATGTGTTTGATACTATACAAAATCCAATAAAAATTAAACGTGGAAAATAAAGCCAGCCGCCAAAAGCCATGTAGTGGTGGAACCTTAGCGGTCAGCTCAAAACCAAAATGAATAAATAGCAAAAATGAATATAACTGTCATAGGAGCCTCGGCTGGAATAGGATTAGAAACAGTAAAAAGAGGATTAAATAGAAATCATTCGATAACGACCCTTTCTCGTTCTAAAGTTGAAATAGAAGG
>Ga0209084_1002834_pt1 | contig 13078 bp, 9 predicted proteins | sample C_130820_MF_Meta_FD_187309 | JGI IMG/M metagenome (GOLD analysis project Ga0209084, IMG submission 187309) | Freshwater microbial communities from Lake Croche, Canada to study carbon cycling - C_130820_MF_MetaG (SPAdes) (version 2) | ecosystem: Environmental > Aquatic > Freshwater > Lake | place... | reverse complement strand
GCCCATTGCGGAAATGTTGCGCGTATTTGCGCCAGCACTTCTACACGCGCAGTGAGTTCTACCAAATGGCGCTGGCGGTAATCAAAAGCCAATGTTTCGACGCGTTCATATTGCGACAGTGCATGGGCCAAACAGGTGGTGGAGTCTTGTCCGCCGGAAAACAAAACCAAAGCATTGCGGTGGATGGCGGTTCTCATGTCTTGGGCTTTTTCTCAGGCCATTGAAAGAACATGGGGTAGCGACGCTCAACTAGGGGGCTGTTAAATCCCCAAGCCAAACAACGGCCCAAATGCGGGGGTGGAGTGTTCAAGTCTTTCACTGCAAAAGTGCCTTGAATCGATTGAAACGCTGCCGTCGCCAAATTGAAAAGCAGTTCTCGCAAATGCGTACAACCCTGCTCATTACCCAGATGCAAATCAATCGATTTACGCCAACCTCTGGCCATACAAGCACCCACCATTTTTTGCATAGGCGCTGCCGCTTGCGGGCATTCGCCGTGTGGCACATTGTTCATGGACACCTCGATGGCTTGTACGACCAGATTCGTATCCACCGTCACACGGATATGCATGTCATGGATAGGTTCATTGGGCTGCCACGTATGTTCGCCAGGAATATCGAACACCATGGGCTTGGTATCGCGCATATGGCCTTCAATATCCCAGAGGCCATCTTCTCGCTGAAAGCCTTGGTAACTAACGCTTCTGGTGTGCGCAAGTGCGCGAGGTTGTGCAGGTGAGAGGGGCACGGTTTACTTTCTAGTCACTAACCCTTCAATTGTCTGTCATCTTGAAGCACTAAACTTAAGGCCATGCTCTACCAAATATTTTCTCTATTGCTCAACGTGACCGTGAGCTTAGTAGCTGGCACTTGCTTGTTGCGGTTGTACATGCAGTTTCAACGCGTCAGTTTGTCTTTGCAATCGGGTAATCCGTTTGCGCCTTTTATTTTTGCATTTACCAATTGGTGCGTATTGCCACTGAGGCGATTCATTCCCTCTTTTGGCAGACTCGATTCCGCGAGCTTGATCGCCGCTTATTTGGTGGTTCTCGCTAAGTTGTGCGTGGTCACCTTGATTTCACAGGTTGAGCCAAATTGGCAGGCCTTGGCGGTTTTAAGTTTGCTAGAACTCGTGCATCTGGCCATGTCAAGCATGGTGTGGTTGGTGATTGCTTATGCACTTTTGTCTTGGGTGAAGGCTGGCTCTGAGGCTGGGTATTTTTTGGCGCGATTGGTAGAGCCCTTGTTGCAACCATTGCGTAGCGTGTTGCCGCAAATAGGTGGAATTGATCTTTCACCCTTGGCACTATTGGTTTTATTACAAATTTTAGAAATAGTGATCAACCATTTGACGGGAATGTTGCTTCTTTAAAAGTTTGGCTTGCTGACTTCTAGGTGACAGTTTTAGCCGGTTGGACAGGTTGAGCAAGGGTTTGCTCGGATGTTGGGAGGCTCAGCTATTCGTAGCATGACAGTAGTTCACCTACCGGAGTTCCACCATGAAACGCAGACATCTCATGACAGCCGCAGCTTTAAGTGCCGCTGCTATCGCAACGACTAGCACTTGGGCACAAAGCGGACCTTATCCCAATCGCCCCATCAAAATGATCGTGCCGTATGCGGCAGGTATTTCGCCTGACATCGTGGCGCGTTTGATTGGCGACAAATTAGGCCAAGCGCTAGGGCAACCCGTTGTCATTGATAACCGTCCTGGAGCGGGCGGCATGATTGGCGCTGAGGCTGCTGCAGCGATGCCAAGCGATGGCTACAACTTGTTCTTCACCGTCAAGGGCCCCATGGCGATTGCGCCACACATTTACCCTAACGCCAAGTACAACCCGTTAAAGGATTTCAAAGCGGTATCGCAAATCTTGATCGTTCCGCATATTCTTACGGCAACTCCTAACGCGCCTTACAACACCATGAAAGAAATGGTTGAGTACGCCAAGCGCAACCCTGGCAAGATTGACTATGCCTCTGCAGGCGTTGGTTCGCAACCCCACATTGCTCTGGAAGCATGGGCAACTCGATTAGGCATTTCGTTTAACCATATCCCCTACAAGACCAACCCTGGTCCAGATGTGATGAGTGGCGTGGTCGGCATGTATTTAGAAGCATCGACCACTGCAATTCCTTCTATCAAGGCGGGCAAGATCAAAGCGCTTGGCATTTCTGGAGCTGAGCGCATTGCGAGCTTGCCCGATGTACCCACCATGACAGAGTTCTCTCCAACATTGGACGTCAACGGTGTGATTGGTAATTCATGGCATGGTGTGTTTGCTCCTGCTAATACTTCTGACGACATCGTGAATCGACTCAACACGGAAATCATCAAGATTGTGAAAATGCCAGAAATACAAGAGCGCCTTCGCGGACTAGGACTCACACCCACGGGAACTTCTGCAAGCGTGTTGAATACTGGCATGGCATCTGACTACCAGTACTGGGGGCAGTTGATTCGTGATCTCAAAATCAAAGTTGATTGACGCTACTGCTGTCCGCGTGATGCTGCTGTGCATGCATCGCATTCGCCAATTCGAAGAAGCTGCGGGCCTTGCCCTCAAAGATGGGCACGTAAGAGGCTCCGTTCACCAATACAGCGGTGAAGAAGCGATTGCGGCTGGCATCTGCCACCACTTACTCGAGCAAGATTTTGTCTCTAGTTACCACCGTGGCCACGGCCACGCGATTGCCAAAGGTGTATCGCCCGCGCGCATGATGTGCGAGCTCTTTGGCCGGGCGGGTGGCACCAGTGGCGGCAAGGGCGGCTCGATGCATATCGCCGATTTTTCTAAAGGTATGCTGGGTGCCAATGGTGTCGTGCCCGATGGCGTCACGATTGCTGTGGGGGCAGCACATGCCATCAAAATGCAAAAGCGGCCTGAAATAGTGGTTGCGTTTTTTGGTGATGGCGCGATGAACCGTGGGCCTTTGTTTGAAGCATTCAACTGGGCCAAGTTATTTGATTTGCCTGTGCTGTTTGTATGCGAAGATAACGGCTACTCGGTCACACTCAAAACCAAAGATTTCACTGCCGGTCCGCCGTTTATTGAAAGAGCTGCGTCGTTTGGCATACCAACGCAGAGCATCAACGGCAACGATGTAGTTACGGTTGCTAATACAGCAGGGCCATTGGTTGATGCGATTCGTAAAGGCAGCGGCCCGCAGTTTTTACATGCCACGACCTATCGCTGGTATGGCCATTTGGCACACGACAAAGGTTTGTACCGCGACCCTGCGGAAGTGCTTGCTGCGAGAGAAGATGATTGCATTCGACATGCAGAAAGTTGGCTATTGCAACAAGGTGCTAATGCACAAGAGTTGGCATCCATTGCAAAACAGGCCGATGAGGAAATTCAACGCGCTGTCAAAGATGCATTATTAGCACCTTTTCCAGACCCTGCCACCGCATGGCAAGACGTGCAAGACATCGGGAGCCCCTCATGGGCGTGATGACTTATTCACAAGCGGGTTGCTTGGCATTGCGTCAAGAAATGGAAGCGAATGACAAGGTTTGGGCCTTGGGTGAAGATGTGGGCCCTGAAGGTGGCGTAGCAGGTCAATATTTGGGACTGCAAAAGATTTTTGGCAAAGAACGTATTGTTGACACCCCTATTTCTGAATCGATGATCATGTCTGCAGCGATTGGCTCTGCACTCTTGGGTATGCGCCCTGTTGCAGAACTACGCTACGCAGACTTTGCTCTGTGTGCGGCCGATGAAATCATCAACCAAGCTGCCAAGGTGCGCTACATGCTCGGTGGCCAAGTGCGCGTGCCCATGGTGATTCGCCAACCGATTGGCATGCGCTGGGGCATGGCGGCGCAACATTCGCAGAGCAACGAAAACTTGTGGGTAGGGACAGCAGGGTTGGTTGTAGTGGCATCTGCAACGCCCGCAGACAACCATGGCTTGTTAAAAGCTGCGATTCGTTGTGACGATCCTGTTGTGTTCATGGAACACAAGGAGCTTTGGCTCACTACAGGCGAGGTGGATGAAAGTGCTGGGCCTGTTGAACTCGGCAAGGCTGCTGTTCGTAAAACTGGCAAAGACATTACCTTGCTGAGTTGGTCTAAATCTGCAAACGACTGTTTAAGCGCAGCCGCACTACTAACGGAAAAAGGGATTGATGCCGAAGTGATTGACCTACGAACGCTCTGGCCCTGGGACCGCGATACGGTATTTGCATCTATTGAAAAAACCAAACGCATCTTGGTCGTGCATGAATCCTCTAAGGTAGGTGGGTTTGGAGGCGAGTTGCTCGCTGAAATTTCAGAAAACTTTTTTGGCAAATTGAAATCGGCGCCTACGCGTCTTGGTTCACCGCGCATTCCCGTGCCCTATGCTAAAAACTTGGAGGACCTGTGCAGAGTGGATGCGACAATGATTTGTCAGGCTGCGCAAAAGTTGGTTCAGTCAGGGCAAAAGTTATAAATACGTTTTCGCATTGCTAAGGAAAAATATGCAAGCCGCTTGGTACTCAAAAATTGGCGAAGCAGCCGATGTTTTGGAATTTGGTGAACAACCTACGCCTGAGCCACTCGCTGGTGAAGTCCGCGTCAAACTGGTCACCTCGGGTGTGAATCCATCGGACGTGAAGTCACGCAGGGCAAGACCCGTCACCGACCCACTCATCATTCCGCATAGCGATGGTGCTGGGGTGATCGATGCAGTGGGCGACGGTGTTTCTTCCAAACGCGTTGGTGAACGCGTATGGGTGTGGAACGCACAGTGGAAACGCGCACTTGGCACAGCCAGTGAATTTATCTGTTTGCCCCAAGCCCAAGCGGTCACCTTGCCTGAATTGGTCAGTTTTGAAGCGGGTGCTTGTTTTGGAATTCCTGCATTGACTGCCATCGAAGCAGTGCGATTGGCAGGCGACCTCAAGAATAAAACAGTGTTGGTGATTGGCGGCGCATCCGCCGTTGGACACTACATCACACAGTTGGTAGTGCTAGCCGGCGGCAGAGTGCTTGCCACTATCGGCTCCGCTGCCAAAGCGGCCCACGCCAAAGATGCCGGCGCAAGCGATGTAGTGAATTACAAAACCGAACCCGTCGCTGAACGCGTCAAGCAACTCACCTATGGAGCGGGTGTGGACGTCATCATCGATATGGACTTATCGACCACCACCCAGTTGCTCACGCAAGGCTGTTTAAAGCCACACGGGCAGTTGGTGTGCTACGGCTCCAATCTACCTGGGGACGTGCCTATTAACTTTAGAACCTTGTTGTACGCATCGATTGGTTTGAAGTTTTTCTTGGTCTACGATTTAGCGGAAGATGCACGCACTTATGGATTACAGCGTTTTGATGCACTGTTGCATGCCAATAGCCTGAAGCACACGATTGGGGCTACCTTCCCACTCAAAGACTTGGTCAAAGCCCATCAAATGGTGGAAACAGGTCAAGTTTTAGGCAATGTCGTCGTTCAAATCTAAAAATGTTGAATGTTTACAACAATTTGCATCGCTTTTTTGTTGTAAGGCATTCATAATTGAACATCTCTAACTTGCCGTAAGCGGCCCAAAGGATTCGGATATGGCAGACAGCGTCGTAGTTGCAAACAATTTGGTCATCGGCACAGGTGTGACCTTCAAAGGTTCCATTTCTGCCCCCGGTAAAGCTGTGGTGAACGGCAATGTCACCGGAGACTTGACTGCAGATGACTTGCTCATTGGCAAAGAAGGCGTTGTGACTGGCATAGTTCGCGCCCGCGAAATAGATGTACACGGCGAACTCAACCAAGACATTTCTTGCAAAGACCACATCTTGATCCATAGCACTGGTCGCGTTTCTGGTTCATTGGAGTATTCGGAACTAGAAATTCAGCGTGGCGGCCAGTTCCGCGGCGACATGAAACAACGCTGATCAAAGTCGCAAAAACTTTAGCACTATTTAGTAATTCTCCATATATGACATAGACTTAGTGTCTATGTCAAAGTCGCAAAAATTTCAGCTTTACGACCATCCTTCGCAGATGGAGCCACTGCTTCCATCCGAATTCAAGATGGGGACAGTTTTAGAGCGCGCCAATGATTTAATTCGAAAAGCCGATCGCTTGTCTGGTTGGTGCCCTCCTGGGGCCTTACCAGGGTTGCGCAAACTATTGCGCTCCATGAATTCTTTCTACTCCAACAAAATGGAAGGGCAACATACTTTGCCCTTGGAGATAGAGCAAGCACTGCGTAACGACTATTCCCAAGATGAAGACAAAGCCCGTAGACAACGCCTAGCGTTGGCGCACATGTCGACTGAATCGCAACTGGAGACACTTTGGCCAGAGTGGACAAACGAGACCGTTTGGTCGGTACAAACATTGCGCGACATACACCAAGATTTATTCGCCAGACTTCCAGAAGATGACGGCAATCTGCGCCCCGGCCACTTTAGAACGCGCGAGGTCAGCGTCGGACGCCATGCAGCGCCCGCAGCTGGCTCTTTGGTTGAATTTCTCAATCGCTGGTCTAGCACCTACTCGAATGTGCGTAAAGGCGAAATGCAACTGGTTGCGATGGCCGCCGCCCATCAGCGCTTAGCTTGGATACATCCGTTTTTAGATGGCAATGGCAGAGTCACACGCTTGCATAGCCATTTGGTTTTGGGCCATATGGGGCTTACCAACGGGCTTTGGTCGCCCCTGCGCGGCTTCGCACGAACACAAGAGTTGTATTACCAACGCCTAGCTGGAGCAGATGAACCGCGTGCTGGTGATTTAGATGGTCGTGGTAATTTGACGGAAACAGGCCTCATGCAATGGATTACCTATGTACTAGATATGTGCATAGACCAAGTCGAGTTCATCACCCAGTTGCTTTCACTCGAAGCCATGAAAGACCGCATATCTGCCTGCTTAACTTATGAAGAACAAGTCGAGCGCTCAGGCGTTCGCACAGAGGCACTGCGCGCTTTGCATTATTTGTTTGTGTCACGGGCTGAATTAGACCGTGCCGACTTCAAAGCTATTTTGGGTTTGGGTGACCGCTTAGCCACTGCGCAGATAACTGCATTGCTTAAGCGGGGGCTACTTGCGACCGATTCTCCGCATGGCAAGTTGCGGTTTGGAGTTCCACAACATGCGCTACGTTTTTATTTTCCGAGGTTGTGGCCTGAAGCTGAGGTTTAAATCAATCCGCTAGTTTCTTGAAGAGAAATTAAGCGGCACTTAATTATTTTGTAAGTCACACTCACCCAAAAATAACCCCTGTACTGCTCCAATATTCGCGATCGAATAAGGGTGCGGGGCGATGCAAAATTTAAATCTAAGGCTGTTAAAAGCGCTGCTTGGCGCTTGTTTGCTAGCTGTTCAAGGCTTTGCGTCTGCAAAAGCCATTTCATTGAGTGAATCACAAACAAACACGCATTGCTTATTTATTGAGCAACTAGAACTTGCTGATCTTGAAGGCCGCAAACTACCCGAGTTTGATTGGTTACGTGAAACACTTGTTGCCCCTCAGCCAGATGCAATCGATAGGGCGTGCCTTAGCCCAAAAGATGTAGACGCCTTACTTTCTCGCGCCCAACAGGTGTTAATTGAAAAGGGGTTTGTGACTACCCGTGTGTTGTTTCAAGCCAGCGCTAAGAAACATGACCAGATGGTGTTCGCACTAGTCCCTGGTCGTATACGCACTATTCGATTTGACAACCCAGACAAAGTAACGACTGACTTGCGTTGGGCCTTCCCTGTGTATGCAGGCGACCTGCTTAATGTGCGAGACATTGAGCAATCTCTGGAAAACCTCAAACGTATTCCCACTGCAGATGCAGACATCAAAATAGTTCCGTCATCTGATGCCAATGCCGAACTTGGCGATAGCGATTTATCAGTGTCGTATCAAACATCTGCGGCATTTAGGGCATCCATTACTTTAGATAACAGTGGCACCCGAGCTACAGGCAAATACCAAAGTAGCTTCACGCTTAGCGCAGACAACCCACTGCAGTTAAACGATATGTTGTATGTCACGCATAACAATGATCTAGGTGGCGGAAATGCTGGCGATCGAGGCACGCACGGCGATACGATCCATTACTCCATACCTTTTGGCTACTCACTTGTCAGTGCCACCTTTAACAAGGGGACGTATTACCAAAGCGTAGCCAGTCAAAACCAATCGTATGTGTACCGAGGTATCAGCGAAAACAATGATCTCAAATTCACCCATGTTCTAGCGCGAGATGCCAGTCAGAAATGGAGTCTCACTCTGGGCACATTCCAGCGCAAGACCAGAAACTATATTGACGATACAGAAATTCAAAACCAACAACGCATAGAAGGAGGTTGGTACAGCACGCTAGGTCACAAGGCCTTTATTGAAAGTGCCACCCTTGATAGCAATCTCACTTTTAAACGGGGCACACATGCCTTTGGTGCCTTGCCGGCACCCGAAGAGGCGTTTGGAGAAGGCACATCACAGTTCATTTTGCTAGCCAGTGATGTGAACTTGTCTTGGCCATTTCAGATCGATGCACAACGCCTTCGCTACAACAGTAACTGGCGACTTCAAAGCAACCGAACTGCACTGACGCCTCCCAACCGACTATCGATTGGCGGGAGATATTCGGTACGTGGATTTGATGGCGAATTAGTCTTAAGTGGTGACGCTGGTTGGATTTGGCGTAACGACCTAAGTTTCTTATTCAACGCGCTAGACACGCCCACACAAGAGTTTTATGTTGGCTTAGACCATGGGGAGGTTGCGGGACAAAGCACTGCATCACTGGTTGGCACCCGATTGGCAGGCCTAGCCCTTGGATTTCGCGGCCTAACTGCGGGCGTGAATTACGACATCTTTCTCGCACAACCCCTGAGCAAACCCGCTCAGTTTGCTACTGCTAGCAGCACGATGGGGTTTAGTGTCACCGCAAACTTTTGATCAAGTTTTACACAGGAGTATTTATCTTGAAGCATTCTTTCTATCGCTTGCTTTGCAAGAGTATTACGTTTTGCTTGGTACCTGCAGTCGCTAAAGCGCAAATCGCTGCTGACCCTAGCGCTGCAGCGAATCAACGCCCTACGATTTTGCAAACCGCTAATGCGATACCGCAAGTCAATATTCAAACGCCAAGTAGTGCAGGCGTATCACGCAATTCCTATAGCCAATTCGATGTTCAGCGTAACGGTGTTATTTTGAATAACGCCAGAACTGCCACACAAACCCAAATTGGTGGCTGGGTGCAAGGTAATCCATGGCTCAGCACAGGAAGTGCTAAGGTTATTTTGAATGAAGTGAACTCCAGTAACCCAAGTCAATTAAACGGTTATATAGAAGTGGCCGGACAAAGGGCAGAGGTCGTCATTGCTAATCCTGCTGGTATCAGTGTCAATGGCGGCGGCTTTATTAATGCAAGCAAAGCCACGCTGACCACAGGTACCCCTATTTGGAACCAGAGCCAGATTGCTAGCTACCGCGTTCAAGGCGGCACCATTGGAATTGAAGGTGAGGGTTTAGATCTTCGAACTACTGATTACGCGGCTACTCTGGCAAGAGCAGTTCAAGTTAACGCGGGCATTTGGGCCAATGACTTTAAAGTAATTACCGGCACAAACGCCATAGACGCTACAACTTTGTCAGCGAATATGACCCCTTCAGTCACCCCCATAGTTGGAAGCAGCACAACACAAGAGATAGCTCTAGATGTAGCGCAATTAGGCGGTATGTATGCGGGCAAGATATTTCTAATGGGTACTGAGGCAGGTTTAGGTGTTCGTAGCGCTGGTGTCATGGCTACTAGTGGTGGGAATCTTGTTTTACAAAATAATGGGCCGTTGACCAACTCGGGCTCTATGAAAGCCAAAGGAGATTTACAAATCACCACACAAGCAAATGTGACGAATTCTGGAACGCTCTATGCCACTGGTTTGCAATCCATTAGCACTCCTAGTAATTTACAAAATAATGGATCTGTTGTTTCTGAAGGCGATGCTGTTATTTCAGCCAATGGCTTAAATAGCAGCCAAAACAGTTCCATATCTACGCAAGGAAATTTAGATATAAGACTTCAATCAGACTTCTTACTACAAGGAAAATTACAGGCTAGTAAAAACTTAAATCTAAGTACCACAGGGGTTTTCAATAACCAATTAGATCTCACGTCGCCTGGCACTTTCTCCATCGTAGCTAAAGATGTCAATAACGGTGGCGCCTTAGGTTCTGCTTCCAGCATAAATATTCAAGCTAGCCACTCTATCGCCAACACAGGAAAAATTGTTGCCCCAAGCATTGTGCTCAGCGCTGGAACACTGATTAGTAATACTAGTCCAAGCGCCTTGATCGGCGCAACAGATGCAGCTGGCAATTTATCTTTGCTAGCACCCGTCATTGAAAACTCAGACGATATCGCTACAACCGACAGTCCGCCATCGACCACCCTTCTTGGTTTAGGTGCCGTCACGCTTGCTGGTGGAATAGATGCTAATAACAACATCACAAAAGCCAACACCATCATTAACCGATCCGCATTGATAGAGTCCGGCGGCAATATGTTGATAAGCGCCAACACCTTGACCAACACAAGGCGTGCATTAGTCATGGGTACATCATTTGACCAAGCTATCAGCCCTACTGAACTCAACGCATTAGGTGTCACATTGTCAGGTTCAACTGGGCAGGTGAATGTGCGCGACCCCAACAGCATTGGCGGTGTGTATATAGAGCCTCCGCACGGTGGGTCTATGAATAGCGACTACATCCGTACAGACTTCAACGGAACGGGATTACAAAACTCAGTAGTTGCCACCAGCCCCAAAGCTCAAATTATTTCTGGTGGAAATCTAAGGCCTGGCGTCAATACGCTTCAAAACTATTGGAGTCAAATTTCTGCTGTGGGCAATATCGATGTGTCAGGCGCGTCGTTAGACCAAGACAGTTGGCGGGGCTCTGCTGTACCCCAATACAAAGTTGCGTATGCGGGCTCCTATATCTACCGAACCTATAAAGGGAATATGTGGGGTCGTTCGTTTTGTGACAGCGGCTGTGATACGCCGGGTGATAACAAATTTTTCAGCTCAAACCGTTACGAATCAAGCCTTACGAGCAATGCCAATATCGTTGGCTCAGGGGTAAGTTTAAATAATGGCAGCGCTGGGGCTGGCTCCTGGGTCTCACCCTTTCAATATCTGACCAACCCAAAGCCATTCATTGCCTCAAACAGTGGGCTATTTAAAGCTGTCACTGACCCCAGTAGTAATTACCTCATAGCCACAGATCCACTATTTACCTCTTACCAGCAATGGATGTCAAGTGACTTCATGTTGCAAAACCTCTCACTGGATCCTTCTGTTACGCAGAAAAGATTAGGCGACGGGTTTTATGAACAACGCCTTATTCGAGAGCAAATATCTAATCTCACCGGCAAACCATTTCTGAGTGCTTACTCAGACAACCAAAAACAATATACAGACTTGATGGCTAACGGCGTTTCGCTGGCCAAATCCACGCAGCTCACATTGGGTATCGCACTCACCGCAGAACAAATGTCCCAGTTAACCTCTGACATTGTTTGGTTGGTACAACAAGATGTGACGCTGCCTGATGGAACTCTCTCGCGTGCATTGGTACCGCAAGTGTATTTGGCACAAACCAGTTCAGTCAATAAGCGTCCTGATGGTGCTTTGGTCGCGGGTAATAACATCCAATTGACAGGCATTCAAAATTTCAAAAATACAGGAACTTTGCAAGCCAACCAAGATATTTCCCTGCAAAGCGAGGGCAGTTTAAACAATTCATTTGGCGTCTTGCAGAGCGGTAGAAATATGTTGCTAGCAGCGGGAAAAGATATTGATTTAACGAGTGCAAAACTACAAGCGTTGCAATTAGATATGCAAGCAGGTGGCAATATTTCTTTGGTAACCACAACCCAAACAAATTCTCAACAAAATGCTAAGGGGTACAGCCTACAAACACAATTAGGTCCTGTCGCCAACATAAGTGTTAGCCAAGATGCGCGTATTCAAGCAGGCAGTGATTTAACTATTGCAGGTGCAAATGTTGACATTGGAGGAAATTTTCAAGCCGCGGCTGAAACCAATATAAATATTGGTGCTATCGAGACTAAGGATCAGAAATCGTTGGAGCGCTTTGGCGGCATTGGCAGTACTGATGTCAAAGTGCAACACGGCAGCACGATCTCCGTTGGTAAAAATACAAGTATCACTAGTGGCAAAGACACACACATTGAAGGAAGCCGTTTAACTTTAGGTAGTAATAATAACCATCAAGCCAATATCGTCGCAGGCGGCTCTATTAGCGTTGCAGCTGTCAAAGACATGTCTGACATATTGAGCACGAGCTCGGAAAATACTTGGCATGGTGCTAACTCCTCACGCGTAGAAACCCATACTGAATCGGTTAAGGGTTCACATCTAGTCTCTCTCGGTGATTTGAAATTGGCTGCAGGCAAAGACATCGCAATCGAAGGCTCAGAAGTAGTTGCAAATAAAAGTCTTCAGATGGATGCAAAAGGCGATTTACGTATTGCATCCGTTGCACAAACGAATTTGCAAGACAGTACTTTTACAAATAATAAAAATAATGTGTTGATGCAAAGCGAAAGACTCGATGAGACACGTACTGCAGCTACCTTGGCCATGGGTAGCACAGTCACCAGTCTTGCTGGAAACGTGTCATTACAAGCAGGTAATAGCTTCTTTCAAATCGGTAGCGATGTTTTTGCGCCCAATGGTGATGTGTCGATCGCAGCGCGAAATGTGTCTATTAAGGAAGCCCGCGAAACACTACTTAACCAGCAAACAAATAGCTACAGCGAATCAGGCGTCACCGCTGGCGTTACCAATCCATTAGTCATTGCGGCCAAGTCCGTTCAAAAACTAGATAACGCAGCGCACCAGACAAACGACAAACGCATGACAACCATGGCAATAGCGAGTGCCGTATTAACCACCTCGCAAGCCTTAGATGCCGTCAAAGCCAGTCCAGAAACCTTTGGTGGTGTGAGCTTGAATGCAGGATTAGCAAAGACCTCAGCCACGAGCACCAGCAGCTACCAAAGCGATACGGGAAAAGCAAGCGAGGTCATAGCTGGTGGGGATATTCATATTTCTGCCAGTGGTACAAAAGA
>Ga0209084_1002832_pt1 | contig 13091 bp, 11 predicted proteins | sample C_130820_MF_Meta_FD_187309 | JGI IMG/M metagenome (GOLD analysis project Ga0209084, IMG submission 187309) | Freshwater microbial communities from Lake Croche, Canada to study carbon cycling - C_130820_MF_MetaG (SPAdes) (version 2) | ecosystem: Environmental > Aquatic > Freshwater > Lake... | reverse complement strand
TCACCGTATCCGATGCAGCACCCGGACCGGCCGAATTCACCGCACGAACCCGCACCTGATACACGACACCATTTGTCAAACCAGTAATGGTGAAAGGTCCCGTAACAGAAGCGAAATGCGACCATGCCACACCATTATTGACTGAATAGTCATAACCAGAAAGCGAGGAATCATTGATCTCGGATGGACTACTTAGTGAAAGTGTCACCCGGCCACTACCAGAAACAACACCAGAAACCGCGGGAGCAGACGCAGGAGCAATCGGCTTCACCGAAACCGCATCAGAAGCAGCACCCGGACCAGCAGAATTCACCGCACGAATCCGCACCTGATAAGTCACACCATTCGTTAAACCCGTGATGACTAGTGGTGAACTTGTTTTTGCTGGCCTTACAGCAGTCCACGTAGTGCCACCATCGGTTGAATACTCGTAGTTGGAGATAGGTGCGCCACCATTATCCATTGGAGCACTGAAACGAACACTCGCATGGGTACTACCAGAAGGGGCCACCGAAATGACAGGCGCAGAAGGTGGAATGGGCGCGGTAGTTACAGATAGTTGCCGAGAAGCTTCACCTGGACCCTGAGAATTAATAGCACGAATCATTATTGAGTAAGTTGTTGCATGACTCAGGCCATTAACGGTGATCTTTGCTAAGGAGACCGCGACAGCAGAAGCAACCCATGTTCTCCCACCATCCATGGAGTACTCGTAAGCGGTAATCGGGTCGGGTCGGCCCACATAAGTCGGACGAGTGAAACGTAAAGTGATATTTGTCGCGCTAATGGCAGGCGCCGTTAAAGATGTTGGTGCAGCCAATCCAGGTTGCAGAGAAACCCCAGGGACCAACGTGGGTGAAGACACAGCCGCACTACTGTAACCCAAACCCAACTGACCGTGATCGTTTTTGCCCCAGCATTTGACTGAGCCTGAAACCAGCACAGCACACATGTGATCGCCACCTGACTTCAGGAAGGAAACATTAGTTAAACCAGGCACCAACGCTGGTGACAAAAAGCCCAGCCAGTCAAAGGGCGTAGTGTCACCCCTGCCTAGCTCACCTTCATCGTCCCTGCCCCAACATTTCACTGAACCAGACACCAACAGTGCGCAGGCAAAATATTGACCTACTTCAATCGAAGAGACACCAGTCAGTCCAGGCACCACCGTAGGAGAAGATTTCGATTCAAGTAAACCCAAAAAGAACTGAGCGTAATTGGGCTCCGGGCCCCAGCACATTACCGAACCTGAAACCAACACAGCACATGTTTGATAGCCACCTATGACAAGGGACGCAACATTACTTAGCCCAGGAACCAGCGTAGGTACCGACACAAATTCACCGCTACTGTTTCCCAAACCCAATTGAGCAAAACCGTTGAAGCCCCAACATTTAACCGAACCTGAAACCAACAGCCCACAAGAGTAATCAGCACCACTTGCCAACTGGACATACTCCTCTTCATCGGCACTCGCACTTATGCCTGAACTTACGAGCATGGTGAAGACGATCATCAGACCAAGACCAACACGGACGATGACAGAAGCTAAACGGTTCATCAGAGTTCCTCACAACAGGGATTGATGTGAATCTACACCCATTCGCCGACAAGATTGTGCACCGATTCCTGGTAGTGCGATTGGACGCTAAATTCGACACATCCAAAAGCAATTAACGTGCCAATCGCCTGCCAGACACTCAGTGCGAGACGATCTGGTCACTCCAAATCGAAATGTCAGACATGACCCAAGGCTGAACCTCTAACGGCCACGTTTCTCGCGAATGCGCAGGTTGATAACAATAGGCGAACCAGCAAAACCAAAGGCTTCACGGAAACGGCGCTCGATAAATCGACGGTAGCCCGCCTCCAAGAAACCAGAAGTAAAGAGCACAAAGACCGGCGGTGAAACACTGGCTTGCGTGCCAAACAAGATTCTCGGCTGCTTGCCACTGCGCACAGGATGCGGATGAGCCGCCACAATCTCAGACAAGAAAGTATTCAAACGGCCAGTTGGCACACGAGTCTGCCAACCATTCAATGCAGTATGCAGAGCTGGAACCAAACGGTCCTTATGCCAACCAGTACGAGCACTGAAGTTAATACGCGGCGCCCACTGAACCTGAACGAGATCGCGATCGATTTCACGCTCTAGGTAGTAGCGGCGTTCCTCATCAACCAAGTCCCATTTATTAAACGCAATAACTAATGCACGCCCAGATTCAACGACCATCGTGATGATACGAATGTCCTGGTCACTAATCGGCTGACTGGCATCAAGCAGCACAACAGCAACATCTGCCTTGTCTAACGCGGACTTAGTGCGCAATGTAGCAAAGTACTCATGCCCAGAGGCTGTCTTAGCTTTCTTGCGAATACCAGCGGTGTCCACCAATATCCACTCTTCGCCACCGAGCTCAACAAGCTCATCGACCGGGTCAACCGTTGTGCCAGCAACGCTGTCAACTACAGCACGAGTTTCTCCAGAGAGGGCATTCAACAAACTCGACTTACCTACATTCGGCTTACCTAACAAGGCAATGCGCTTGGGTCCGCGCGGGCGGGCTTGCCCCTGACCTTCTTGCGGGAAGTGCGACAGCACGACATCAAGCAAGTCACCGCTACCGCGGCCATGGAGTGCCGAAACTGCGTACGGCTCCCCTAGCCCAAGCGACCACAGTCTCGCAGCCTCAGCCTCTGCGCGCTGATCGTCGACCTTGTTGGCCACCAAAACAACGGGCACTTTGGCCTTGCGCAAAACACGAACAATGGCTTCATCTTCATCGGTTGCACCAACTGTGGCATCAACAATGAACATAACCACGTCACTGTTGCGCATCGCAGACTCTGCCTGTGCAGACACCTGCATACTCAAGCCCTGAGCATCATGCTCCCAACCTCCAGTGTCGACCACGATGAATGGAACACCATTCCAGTCAGTTTCATAACGAACACGGTCACGCGTTACACCAGGACGATCCTCAACAACTGCTTCACGACGACCGATAATACGGTTCACTAAAGTCGACTTGCCCACATTGGGGCGACCCACAATTGCCACAACTGGCATCGTTGCGACTTCAGCGATTGCTTCTTCAACTTCACCCCTGTCGATGCCTAAACGATCGAGCAGCGCTTGGTAATCTTCGTCACTTAAATCTTCAAAATTATCGGGTAATTCAATGTCATCGTCTATCTCGACGACTTCACCCGCCACATCGTAGATGTGATTCTCATTGCTTTCAGTCATGACCGCTCCGCTACTAATGCCAGCACGTGTTCGATAACTTCCGGCAGATCCATGTGTGTTGTGTCGAGCAAGATGGCATCGTCTGCCAACTCCAAAGGTGACACCGTTCGTGTTGAGTCCGCATGATCACGGGCCAACAAACTTTCTTGTGTTGCAGCCACATTGCCATCGGATTCAGCGGCCCGACGACTTGCTCGAACAGTCGGGTCGGCTGTGATGTAAATCTTGAGGAATGCGTCAGGCAAAACCACGGTGCCAATATCGCGACCTTCGACCACAATGCCAGCATTTGCCTGAGTTACTAGTTCTTGTTGACGCGCAACGAGCAAAGCACGCACAGCTGGAACAGCGGCAACCTTGCTCACGAGCGATGTGATGAGATCACCGCGAATAATCTCAGTAACATCTGTGTCTCCGACGTAGATGTCTTGAAGTTCAGGAGTGACACTCGGCTTCAAATCAGCTTCAACAGCGAGTTGAGACACAGCAGCAACATCTGCGACATCTGCACCCTGTGAAAGCACAAACCAGGTCATCGCCCGATACATGCCACCGGTATCGAGGTAATCCAGACCAAGTGACCGAGCAACGCCACGAGCAACACTGGACTTTCCGGAACCACTCGTGCCATCGATTGCGATTACCAAGGGCGCGGACATAAAGGACAGTCTACCTGTCAGACTATGACCACAAATCCCTGCGCGATAAGCGAATCTTGCAACTTAGTTGCTACTGACTGAGCAACAGTGAGTTCTACTAAACCGGTCATGCGACCTAGCGCATGATCAATGCGCACATCTTCAAGGTTGACATCAGCCTGGGCTGCTGCAGCAAACAATCGAGCGAGTTCACCTGGCTTATCATCAAGTCGAACAACGACAATCGCATCTTCGCGCACTTGGGCGCCATGTTTACCTGGCAACTTCTTTTGCCCCTGCGTGCCAAGTCTCAAGATGTCGGTCACGGTATGCGTGTCGCCACTTTCAAGAGCCTCAGCAACAACATTCAATCGGGCAGCAACCTGTGAAACTTGCTGGGCCACTTCATGTGCATTGCTTGCCAAAATGTCCGACCACAAGACAGAATCAGATCCCGCAATCCGAATGGTGTCACGGATACCTTGCCCAGCTAAATCCACATGTGACTGCGGCGCATCAACAAGTTGACTTGCTAACACCGAAGCCAAGACCTGCGGGGTATGGGAAATTAACGCAACCGCTTGATCATGATCTTCAACGCTGCGCTCAATGGCTACAGCACCTAATGCTGTAGCCAACTCGTGCACGGCGGCGCACGCAGCATCAGAAGTATGTGAAGTTCGAGTAATGACCCATGGGCGATCGACAAACAAATTACTTTGCGCAGCCATCGCCCCAGATACTTCACGACCAGCCATGGGATGGCCGCCGACAATGCGACTCAACACAGTTGCAGACTCATCAGCGAGAGCCGCAAAAATTGCGCCTTTCACACTTGCGACATCCGTTACGACAGCATCCAGATGTTCATGGGCCGCTGTGCGCATGACATCTGCCACTGTGCTTGGTGGAGTTGCCACGACCACAAGATCGACCACTAGGTTCTCAGACCAAGGACTGGCACCGCTCTTAACAAGCCCAGTCTGCAATGCTTCAGCATCCGCATCGTTGAGGAACACCTCGAACCCTTGGGCTTTAAGACCCAGTGCAATGGAAGTGCCGATGAGTCCAGCACCAATGACAAGGACTCGCATGTGTGAACTGTTACTCATCGCAATTCTTACTGAGCAATGTCCTGGCGCAGAGCTTCGGCTCCACGGAGGTAGACATGCTTGATTTCAGCGCGGGCGAGGCTCGATTCAACATTAACCATGACGCGAATCACTCGCGGCATTGCACCGACAACATCAATTTCTTGAGCACAAATGAGAGGCACATCAGCCAGATCTAAACTCCGTGCTGCAGCAGCCGGAAACGCACTTGTGAGATCAGGAGTTGCAGTGAAGAATATGCTGACTAAATCAGCAAAATCCACGCCATTGCGTAAGAACAATTCGTTCAGTAATTCAAGGACCGCTTCAGACATTTCGGCAGAATCATCTGCAACGAGGCAGGTTGCTCCACGGATAGCTCTCATACTCACCATGCCAGTCTAGAGCCCAACGGCGCTGTACAAAGTTCCCAACTCTTTGTTGACCAGAGGACGAATTGTCCCAGGCTTAAGCATGCCCAATCGAATCGGGCCAATTTGCGTGCGCACAAGATCAACAACGGGATGACCGACTTCATCAAACATCTTGCGGATAATTCGGTTGCGACCCTCATGGATACACACCTCAACTACGCTGTCTGAACTTCCGTGTTGAACAAGTCGACAACTTGTTACCGCAACCGGCGTTCCTTCAATAACAATGCCTTGGGCAATTGCAGCTATGACTTCCTTGGTAACTCGACCCTTGACTCTCGCGAGGTAAGTCTTGATGATGCCATGCGATGGATGCGTGAGGCGTTGGCCAAGGTCGCCATCATTAGTAAGCAGCAAAAGCCCTTCGGTGTCTGCATCCAAACGCCCAACGTAAAAGAGTCGAGTATCGTAATCCTGAATCACATCACCTACACATTTACGGCCTTGCGGATCAGACATTGTTGTCACCATTCCACGCGGCTTGTTGAATGCAACCACGACATGACCACTGGTCTGTGCGATGCGCACATTATCGACATGGATGATGTCGACATCCGGATCAACTCGGGCACCAAGTTCGTCGACAAGCTCACCGTTGACTGTCACTCGTCCAGCAGTGATGAATTCTTCACACTTGCGGCGAGAGCCAAGACCTGCTGCGGCAAGAACTTTTTGAAGGCGAACATGACCGGGTTCCATCACTAGTCGTTATTCATGTCCAGAACATCTTCAACGCTGTCAGGCATTGGCAGATGTTCGGCAATTGGAGGCAGATCTTCGAGTGACTTCAAACCAAGACGTTCCAGGAAGTAGGTCGTTGTGCGATACAAGTGCGCACCAGTCTCGCCATCGTGCCCCACTTCTTCAATGAGCCCACGCGTTACCAAAGTGCGAACCACGCCGTCAACATTAACGCCACGGATAGCCGAGATGCGTGCGCGAGTAACCGGCTGACGATACGCCACAACCGCGAGCGTCTCAAGCGCAGCCTGAGTGAGGCGAGCATGCTGACCATCAAGGACAAACCGCTCGACAACCGTGGCACAGTTGTCACGAGTCCAGAAACGCCAACCGCCACCGAGTTCGCGAAGGTCAAAGCCTCTACTCTGCACCGCGTATTCCTGTGCCAAATCATGCAGGCAGGTAATGACTTGATCTTCAGGCGTACGAGTCAATGTGGCCAAAGTCGACACAGTCATGGGTTCTTCGGCAACGAGAAGCAAAGCTTCAAGTGCAGCACTCAGAGTTGGCGCACCTAGTGAGTCACCGTCTTCCTCATCCGCGTCAGTTGCTGATTCACCATCTTCAAGTTCAGCGACCTCTTCAGGTTCTAGCGTTTCAGGCAAGGCAACGCCGAGCGCAGTTTCTGGCGCAACAGCCTTTTCTGTAGTTACCTCAGTCTCACTCATCAGTTACGTTCTCACCTTCATTGCTGGGATTTTCGTCACGGTCACTCGCGGTATCAAACTCATCGACATCATCTTGCAGGCCGGCATCTTCGGCACTGTCTTCAATCACTGCGTCGGCAACAATTTCGACGGGCGATACCAATGAAAAGTCTTCGTCGACAACTGTTGCGTCGAATTCATCAATCTCTCGGTTCAGATCCACGTTGTCATCGCCGACCCAACGAATGTGCAGGTCACCAAGAGGTGTTGGTTGATCAAAGAGCACAACACCATCCCGATAAATCTCAAGAAGTGCCAGGAATCTTGCAACCACCAACAGAGTTGTGTCGCAATCACGCGTCAACGTTTTGAAGGTAGCCGTACCCATGCGCCGCAAACGTTCAACGATGATGGCTGCTTGTTCACGAATTGAAACACGAGCGGCGTGAATGTGTGCAACCGAAATAACCTCGGGAAGTTTTGGCTCTAGTGCACGCGCGGCAAGATTCGCGAAATCATCTGGTCCGAAACCGAATACCACCTCTGGCAACAAACCCTGGAAGCGCGGATCCAAACCAACTGTGCGTGGATGCATGCGACCTGCCGTAGCCAAGCGATACTTAAAGTCAGCACTCATTTTCTTGAATGCGCGATACTGCAACAAGCGAGCCACGAGTAGATCTCGTGCTTCTAAAACTGCAAGGTCTTCCTCATCTTCAACTTCGCCGCCAGGCAGAAGTCGAGCTGCTTTGAGATCCAGAAGTGTCGCAGCAATTACTAAGAACTGGGTCGCCTCATCAAGCGTCCACTTCTCGCCCAACTCTTTGATATAGGCAAGGAAATCATCAGTGACTTGATGAAGCGACAAAGCGGTGACATCTAGCCGATGCTTAGCGATGAGAGACAACAACACATCGAAGGGTCCAGAGAACTCTTCAAGTTGAACGAGGAAGGAATCTGGTGCCTCAACTAGGTCAGTTGTAGCACCAGGCGCCGTCGGCGCCAGCACGGACATTAGTTCGCGACCGAGCCCTTCGCCTCAAGACGTGAAACAAGTTCCCAAGCGAGATTGCGGTAGGCAACCGCGCCTGATGAGGTCGGAGCCTGCTCAATGATAGAAACTCCGGCCTTAGTGGTCTCTGGGAACTTCACAGTGCGAGAGATGATGGTGTGGAATAGCGAATCGCCAAACATTTCGTACACAGCTTCGACAGTTTCGCGCGTGTGTAACGTGCGCACGTCCACCATGGTTGGCAAGACGCCATCAATGGTCAGGCGATTGTTAAGGCGCTCTTGCACTTTGCCAATCGTCTCGCGAAGCATCTCAACACCACGTAGAGCAAAGAACTCACATTCCATCGGAATGATTGCGCCATCTGAGGCCGTCAATGCATTGACAGTCAAAAGACCAAGCGAAGGCTGGCAGTCAATCAATACATAGTCGTAATCGGCACGAATAGGCTGCAATGCGCGATCGAGAGCGAACTCGCGTGCAACTTCGCCGGCAAGACGCAACTCAGCAGCACTCAAGTGAATGTTGGCTGGGAGTAGGTCCAGGCCTTTGATAGATGTCTGCACAACAACTTCAGATGCAGGCGCGGCTGAACTGTCCATCAACATGTCGTACACGGTCTTGCGACCTTGAAGTGCGGAAGGCGCGACACCGAGGCCGATTGACAATGATCCCTGTGGATCCATGTCAACCATGAGGACCTTGCGACCAGCTTCTGCAAGTGCGGCGCCCAGGTTGATGGTGGTTGTTGTCTTACCCACACCACCTTTTTGGTTGGTCATCGAAATGACGTAGGCCGGTCCGTGCGAAGTAAGCGGCGCTGGCTGCGGGAAAGTTGGAATTGGACGGCCCGTAAGACCGATTGGCCCAACGTTTTCATCCGAAGATTGCGAGTTCACCAAGGGCGTGACAGAAGCTTCGCGCTGCGAAACGGAATCTGGCATTGGAGAAGTTGGTTCTGGCACGTGGTTGTCCTGAGGCATTGGAACTGTCATGTCGATGTCCTTCCCAGAAAAAGTCATTACGGGTACCGCAATGAGCTAGTCGTCGGGGAAGACTTGACTGAGTTTAGGATACGTCACGCTCATGCAATTCGTTGGTACCCCAAGCCATGTTTAGGTTTTGCGTGTCGCAACAAGGTTTTTAGGCTCGCGGGTCTGGGAAGAGCGGGTCTCGGGCTCGTAGGATTTTCCTTAGCAGTCTGGGACAGGTGGGTTTGGGAGCTTGCGAGTCTTTAAGCTCGTGCTCTCGGATGTGCAGTGGCATAAACCTCACGCAATTGATCGACCGTCACCATCGTGTAGACCTGTGTGGTTGTAACCGACGCATGCCCCAAAAGTTCCTGGACCACGCGAACGTCGGCACCGTTCTCTAAAAGGTGTGTCGCGAACGAGTGTCGCATGGTGTGCGGCGAGATTTTTCCATCTAAGCCCGCCTTTTTAGCAGCAGTCTGCAGGATGGCCCATGCACTCTGGCGAGACAGCTTTCCCCCACGAGCGTTGAGGAACAAGGCACTCTGCCCAGCCCCACCGGCTGCAATGACTGGGCGGGATCGCACGAGATAAGCCTCGAGGGCGGCCAGAGCCACCTTCCCGACAGGCACCAAACGGTCTTTGTCACCTTTCCCGTGCAGACGCAGAATCGGCATTTGAAGTGACAGTTGCGCCACATCATCTACGTGTAGGTCCATTAACTCCGAGATGCGAGCCCCAGTGCCATAGAGCAACTCAAGCAACGCACAATCGCGAAGCATGAGCACACTGAGGTCGGAGGAGCTGTCAGCCCCAACCGCAGCCAAGAGCCGTTCGATGTCAGAAAACGGCAGCGCCTTGGGTAGACGCTTGGTTGCCGCCGGCGGCTTAACTGTGCGTGACGGGTCACTAGGTGTGACGCCTTCTCGATTTAGGAATGCATGAAATCCACGGACTGCAATCACACAGCGGCCTGCAGAGGTTGGTGCGAGTGCGGCATGACCATCTTGACCCAGCCGAACGGCAACTAAGAAATCTGCAACCGTCTGTGACGTGACCTGCTTTGGGTCGTGAATACCTACACTTTCGCAATATGACTCATAGCGATTCAAGTCACGGCGGTAAGCCGACAATGAATTCTTGGCAAGGCCACGTTCCACGCTGAGGTGATCGAGGTACGCCCCTATGTGCCGTGTCATCTGATTCACACGCTGAACGTACCTGACATAACTACGCCTGCGTGGGATGCCACGCGCAAGGGCTAAGCCAGAACTTTGTCGCTGGGCAGCAACTCCATGTCGAATGCTTGAGCAACAGCTTCATAGGTCACGTGACCTTCATGCACATTCAAACCAAGCGCAAGAGCCGCATCATTGCGCAAAGCTTGCTTCCAACCCTTGCTCGCGAGCGCAATTGCATACGGCAGCGTCACATTCGTCAAGGCATAGGTTGAGGTGTGCGGCACAGCACCTGGCATATTGGCCACGCAATAGAACGTTGAGCCATGTACTTGATACGTAGGTTCAGCATGTGTGGTCGGACGTGAGTCTTCAAAACAGCCACCCTGATCAATAGCAATGTCGACCAAGACTGAACCTGGCTTCATGCGTGAAACCAATTCGTTACTGACCAACTTCGGGGCCTTGGCTCCGTGAATCAGTACCGCTCCGATAACGAGATCTGCATCAAGGACAGCCTTTTCGATTTCGTACGCATTCGAAGCAATAGTCTGCATGTGGCCCTGATAAATCGCATCAACGTGACGAAGGCGCGGAATATTGAGATCCATCAGAATCACTTCAGACTGCATGCCAAGCGCGATGGCCGCAGCATTCAAACCTGAGACTCCAGCGCCAAGCACGACTACCTTGCCAGCTGCGACTCCTGGTACACCACCGAGCAACACGCCACGGCCGCCGTACGAACTCATCAAGGCGTGAGAGCCAACCTGCGGTGCTAATCGACCTGCAACCTCAGACATAGGAGCTAGTAGAGGCAATGAACGATCTGGAAGTTCTACAGTTTCGTAGGCAATCGCCGTCACTCCAGAAGCAAGCAGTGCATCTGTGCACGTGCGTGAGGCAGCGAGGTGAAGGTAAGTGAACAGTACTTGTCCCTTGCGCATGAGGTGATACTCAGCCTCAATGGGCTCTTTTACCTTCAAGATGAGGTCGCCGATTTCCCACACTTCTTCGGCTGACTGCAAAATTGCGGCGCCCGCAGAAATGTATTCCTCATTTGTGATTGAGGAACCCACACCAGCATCATGCTGAATGAAGACTTCATGACCGTTTCGAGTCAGTTCCATCACGCCTGCCGGAGTTATCGCAACTCGATACTCGTTGTTCTTAATTTCGCGTGGAATGCCGACCTTCATCAGACTCAACCTTTCATACCAAAAGCACCATTGCTTTCAACTAAGGCTATTCCTAAATGCGACCATACGCGCAACTTTGTTATTAGCGAGGCAGGCGCACTCGATCACGCTCAAGGACTGATTCACGGGCTAGCCAGGGACTATCGCTCGGGCGCAACACTAATTCAGGTTCAGCCATAGCTGTAAGCAGTGCGAATGTACCGGCCACCAACAGAGGATGTGTAACACGGCCTTGAGAAATTGCCTCGACAACGTCGGCTATCGGGATCCAGTGCACGGGCATGTTGAGCTCTTCCGCATCGCCAACGGGTCGACCATCAGGATGTTCACGCAGGTCGTGAGCCAGATAGCAACGCAACTGCTCACTCGATCCGCCCGGCGAATTTGCAAAATCAAACAGCACATTCCACGTCTCGGCCTCATAGCCAGTCTCTTCAAGCAACTCGCGCTTGGCGGCAAGTAAGGGATCTTCATCTGATACATCGAGCAAACCTGCTGGTGGCTCCCACATCACAGTGCCAAGGGGATGGCGATACTGCTCCACGAGCAGCATCTGCCCCAACTCATTGACGGCGATGATACCCACGGCACCAGGATGAAGCACATACTCGCGTGTGACTTCAACACCATCGAGATCAAAAACATCACGGCGAATATCGACGACCATCCCCGGCAAAATTGTCTGTCGGTCAAGCAATGGAAAATCGGCAGGCTGGTCGGAGATCATGCGCGACGATTCAATGCAGCTTCAATCAGGCCACGGAAAAGCGGATGAGCCTTAGTTGGGCGCGAACGCAATTCAGGATGAGCCTGAGTGGCGATGTAGTAAGGATGGACGTCCGCAGGAAGCTCAACAAACTCAACCAGACGATCATCAGGTGATGTACCCGAGAACACTAGACCAGCTTCTTCAAGTTGCCCACGGTAAGAGTTGTTGACTTCATAGCGATGACGGTGACGTTCTTCAATCAGTGAACTGCCATAAACACGCTCGGCTGTGCTGCCAGCTTTTAGAGCCGCGGGGTACATACCCAGACGCATGGTGCCTCCCATGTCACGCTCGCCAGATACGACGTCGTGTTGATCAGCCATCGTGGCAATGATGGGGTTCGCAGTTTCAGGATCAAATTCAGTCGAACTAGCATCAGTGAGGCCCACAATGTTGCGTGCGTATTCAATGACCATGCACTGCAAGCCAAGGCATAGTCCAAGTGTTGGAATCTTGTTCTCACGAGCAAACTTGAGTGCACCGAGTTTGCCTTCAATGCCTCGGATACCGAAACCGCCAGGGACACAGACGGCATCTACATCGCCCAGAGCGGCCTGCGCACCGTCAGGAGTTTCGCAATCGTCTGATGCAACCCACCGAATGTTGACACGTGCATAGTTAGCGAAGCCACCTGCGCGAAGAGCTTCAGTTACCGATAGGTAAGCATCAGGCAAATCGATGTACTTTCCAACAAGTGCAACAGTGACTTCATGCTTCGGATTGTGCACGCGGTCAAGCAAGTTGTCCCAGGCTTCCCACTTCACGTCGCGGAATGGAAGTCCGAGTCGGCGGATCACGTAGGCATCCAAACCTTCATGGTGGAGAACGCGTGGGATGTCATAGATGCTAGGTGCATCAACAGCGGCAACCACTGCTTCTACATCAACGTCACACATCAATGAAATCTTGCGCTTGATACTTTCGGGAATCTCACGGTCAGCACGCAGAATGATGGCATCTGGCTGAATACCAATGCTGCGTAACGCGGACACCGAATGCTGCGTTGGCTTGGTTTTCAATTCGCCTGACGGACCGATGTAAGGCAGAAGCGAAACGTGAAGGCAGAGAACGTTGTCTCGACCAAGTTCATGTCGAACCTGTCGCACTGATTCCAAGAATGGCAAAGACTCAATGTCACCAACAGTGCCGCCCACCTCAGTG
>Ga0209084_1002831_pt1 | contig 13091 bp, 16 predicted proteins | sample C_130820_MF_Meta_FD_187309 | JGI IMG/M metagenome (GOLD analysis project Ga0209084, IMG submission 187309) | Freshwater microbial communities from Lake Croche, Canada to study carbon cycling - C_130820_MF_MetaG (SPAdes) (version 2) | ecosystem: Environmental > Aquatic > Freshwater > Lake... | reverse complement strand
TAAAGTAACACTATCATTAAATGGAGTTCTAACTATAGGACAATCAAATAATCCGGTTATCTTATTGGATAACTTACCTGGGTAATCACCAATAAAGAAATACTTACCGCCTTTACCTGTTAACTCAAAATTTAAAACCCATGATATGTTACCAAAGTTTCCTTGTTTAATTTGTTTACCAAGTCTGGTAGATCCATGACCGCCAAACTCTTCACCATCAACTAAAACAGCATGTACATCTGGTCTTAACTTCTTTGTAGCTATCACGTTTATAACAGAACATGAGTTATCATTTGCATTATCTATGGTGTGGTTATTAACATCATGGTGAGCAATAATCATTTTATCGGAAGAACCCTTCATAATGATGTTAAACATCATATTTTTTGGTTGTTCTTCTTCTTTAACTTCGTCTTCACCAAATACATTTTTAAGATATGGATCTTGAAACGATATTTTATTTTTATAACTAAATCTTGAAGGTCTCATATATTCCCATGCGTCTAGTTCGTAGTCAATCCCTTCTTTATCAAGAAGTTCCATTATAAACTTAACTCTTGGAGTTGGTTCCGAACCGTTTGTATAACAATTTCCAACATTTCTTACTTTACAGAACTCATTTATTTTACTATAAATCATTTCAACAAATCGGTTAATTTTTAATATATCTCTATATATAAAATTTTAATACTTTTTTTTATTAAAAAGTCATGTAGTAAAGGGGGTTTCTGGATGTAGACATGAATTTTTAATATATAGATTATGAAAAAGTTAACTAGAGAAGAGTTTATATTTAGGTCAAATTTAAAACATGGAAATAAATATATTTATGATATGGTTTATTACCGATCTTCCAGTATAAAAGTCAAAATATTATGTGATATCCATGGTGAATTTGAACAAACCCCAAATAGTCATTTGATGGGATCAGGATGTCCCAGATGTTCTGGTAATAATAAATCCACTAAAGAGGAATTTATTAGAAAGGCTAATTTTAAGCACTCAAATAAATATTCATACACGAATGTTGAATATGTTAATTCACATACAAAAGTTAATATAGAGTGTCCAATACATGGATTTTTTAGTCAGAAACCTAGTTCACATTTGTTATATGGATGTGAAAAATGTGGGTATATTAAATCTGGTGAGAAAAATTCCAAGTCAATAGATGATTTTATAAGTCTTTCTAACCAGGTACATAGTAATAAATATGATTATTCCATGGTTAAATATATTAATAATAAAAAAAAAGTTAAGATCTTATGTCCCATTCACGGATTTTTTGAACAAATACCATATTCACACATTAAGGGGGCTGGTTGTGAGAAGTGTGGATTTAAAGATAGAGCTGATGTTAATAGAAAAGGTGTTGAACAATTTATTGAAGATTCAAATAGAGTTCATAATGGTAAGTATGATTACTCTTTAGTTGAATATATATGTGCTGATTTTAAAGTAAAAATAATATGTCCTATTCATGGTATTTTTGAGCAAAGGGCATACAAACATTTACAAAAACAGGGATGTCCAATTTGTAGTGAAAGTAAACTTGAAAGGGAGATAAGATGTCTCCTAATGAAGGAAGGTATTAATTTTAATCAACAATATGGTAAACTTAACGATTCTTTTTATCTAAAAGGACAAATGTTAGATTTTTATCTTTTGGATTACAATTTGGCTATTGAGTGTCAGGGGGATCAACATTTTAGACCGGTTGATTTTGGTAATAGGGGGTATGAATATGCTTTTGAGTCCTTTAGGAAAAATTTGATAAGAGACTTTAATAAGTACTTAAAGTGTAAGTCGTATGGTGTTGAAATTATATACTATTGTAGTGAGTCTTATTTGGATGATGATTACTTTGGTGAGATGTATAGTAATTTAAATGATATAATAAAAAGAATAAAAAGAAATGATTGATAATTTATATGAAAAATTGGGTGTTGATAGAAATGCCACCCGTGAAGATATCAAAAAAGCGTATCGTTCACTTTGTAAAAAATATCACCCAGATGTGAATAAAGATCCGAATGCTGAATCTAAATTCAAGGAAATTGCTGAAGCTTATGATGTTCTTTCTGATGATCAGAAAAGAAATCAATATGATACAACTGGTCGAGTTGGTGGTCAACAATTTGGTGGACATGGATTTAATATGGAAGACATTTTTAGTCAGTTTGGAGATTTCTTCGGTAATCCATTTAGACAACAAAGACAAAGAAGAGGAGGTGATTTAAGAGTTCAACTAACTGTTGATTTACTGGATGTTATGAATGGTGGTATTAAAAAAATTAAGTATAAAAGACAAACACCTTGTAAACCTTGTTCTGGTAGAGGTGGAACCGAGGTTAAAACATGTTTAGCTTGTAATGGTTCTGGTCAAAGGGTTGTTAGTCAACAAACACCATTTGGAAATATCCAACACTCTACACCTTGTAATGAGTGTAGTGCTACTGGTCAGAAAATAGGAAATAAGTGTAGTACTTGTAGGGGTGAGGGTACTCAGTTAACAGAAGAAATTATAGAGGTTAATCTACCTAAAGGGGTCGCTAATGGTATGAACTTATCGATGCAAGGTAATGGTAATCATGTTCGAGATGGTCAGCCAGGTGACTTGCATATACTTATTAATGAAATTAAACATGCTAAGTTTAGAAGAGAACTGGGTGATTTATTCTGTGAAGAGTGGATTACTATTCCAGAAGCTGTTCTTGGAACCAATATAACTATTAAAACTTTAAATGGTGATGTAGATGTTAAGGTTGATGGTGGATGTGAGAGTGGTAAGGTATTTACCTTTAGAAATAAAGGAGTTCCTGTATTAACTAGTAATGGACAAAATCATGGGGTCGGTAATCTTTTTGTTACGGTTCATGTAACAATACCAAAGAAAGTTTCAGTAGAACAGGAAGAATTGTATAAAAGGCTAAAAGATATTTAATATATACTTTTAATAAAGATATTCACCGTAGGACCGTGAATAAATCGGCTTGGCTGTCGTAATAAGCACCGGGCATAAGTATCCACCCAAATGAATTCGCTACTCATTTGGGTGTTGTTTTTTTAAACTTTTTCAATATTAATCATATCATAATAGTACAAAAACTTTACAATGAAATACGAACTAAAAATTGAGTTTAAGATTAAAGAAGAATTAGAAAGAGTTATACAATCCTCTTATTTCGAGGATGGTACAATGGGTAAATTAGTTGGTAAGAGGACGTTCTTAACCATTGGATCTGAAGATCCACTTTTTATTATATTTCGTGGATTAAATAATATGACTGTTAAACTCACAAATGATGATATGTTTGATGGTACAATGCGTTGTGTTGTTGATGAAACACCTGAAGTCATCAATCTTTACCCTATCAATAACTACTGTATAGTAGAAGACTCAAAATATTCATTCTATTAATATGAGATGGTGTTCGGAAAGAAAGATATATCTAAGTGATTTTGATCTTCTAAAAGAAGAACTTGCTAAAGAATCTTTTGATAAAAAGGAAGTTAATGATTTAATATGGCATATTGAACATGACTTTCAACAACTTGAAAGTGATAATGAAGATTTAGAAGATGAGATTTCTGATCTAAAAAAAGATGTGAATTCTCTACAAGATGAAGTGGACTGGTATAATCGTAAAGATAATCCTTCTGTTCAACCGTCTATGTTAGATTCTTATTTCAAGAAAGATATATTTAAAGTATTGAATGATAAATACACATGGTATCAGTTAGAAGAGATACTAAAAAATAATAAGATTATATAATGGAAAAGTTACCAAGACATCCAAATGATAAGTTAGAAGCTCTAATAAAAAGAATGGCTGAACACGATTCAGTACAGATGCAATTTTCAAATAATATAACATCTTTTGATCCTGATGTTTTAGTTCAGTTATCTAATATGAAGCATTGTTATTTTGTTAACTCATATCCTACATTTACTTATGATCAACAAAACTATGAGGTGGGTAGTATAATGTATTCGGATAAGTTTGGTGACTTTTTAGCTAATAAAGGAGAACTATTTTGTTTTTATTCAACATATCAACAGGGTGGTAGTTCATTTATAAGAGGGCAGTTTGTTAGAAACACTTCTCATTTATTAGCAGATGATAGAGATGAAATAATAGAATCAATTATTGGCCAACCCACGCCTTAACAGTATCTATTTTAAGTCTATGTAGAGCATTAACTCTATGAGTTCCGTCTATGATTGTATAGTTGTTTCCCCAACTCCATTGGGTGTCACCGTCCAATACAATTGGTGGATAGTCTTGAGTATTTTTATACTCTATCATATAGTCTCTCATATAGTCTTTATCTAAATCATATTCATCAATATTAATTTTAGATATCTTTACTTCCATAAGTTTATACTTACTGAACTGATAGATTCTTTGTTCTAAATCCCCTTCATAAAAGTCTTCATCGTTTCGGTGAAGACTTTTAACATATTGGCATATTATATCATCGGAGAGAATATCTCCGATTTTTGCTTTTTTCCAACATTCATCTTCGTATGAAGTAGATTCGTTAAATCTTTTTATGTGTTTCATGTCCATTTTTTCTTGAAGTCCTCTCACAAATCCATTGTAGATCCTTGATAATATTAGGATTACATCAGTAACCTACCTTTTAATCATTATAAACCATGAACTGTTCGACATTGCTTTAATTTCTTCTTCAACCGCTTTCATTTCCTCGTTTCCTTGAGAAACCATATCGGCTGAGTTGTATTTGACGCTACCTGGAAGGGTGAAATCGAAGGTTCCTAATAATCTACCTTGTTGAGCTCTAGCCCATCCTGTTACATATCTTGTAAAATATGAATCACTAAACATATTTTCATTAGGTATATTGATATAAGCCTCTAATACTAGATCATATTTAACATTACTTAATATGTTAAGTCTATGAGCTAACTGATTAAAATGGAACTTAGTCGTATAAAGATTCATTTGATTTAACATATCTGACATTGAATCAATCATAGCTTTATAAGTACCCAACTCACCAATGGTAGTTACATATGATGATAAGTATGGTTGGTTGGTGACACCAAGATTGACTGATAAGTTAGGTGTATTAATACCTAGTTGTAAAAGACTTGCACTTTGTAACTGATATATCCAGCTAACTGATTGTACTTCACAAGGTAGATCGATGTATCTAAACTTAGTGAATTCTTCTGTTAAGAAGGCTTCTTTTCGTATTAAATAGTACATTTTACTAACGGCATATTGATAGTTTTGATAAAACCAAGGCAGTGCTCTTGTCTCAACGAATTGTCTAACAGCAGCGTCTGGTAGGTTTTTTGGAAGTGTTCCAAAAACGGTAATATCGGATTGTACAAAGTCTATAAATTCTTCTATTGAATATGCGCTCATTATAAATATTATTTTATAATGTATATATTAAAATTGATTTTCTAATCTAGTAAGAATTTAAGAGTTATATCTCTTATAAACTGTGTATTTAGTTTCATGTGTCTATGTGTTCTGTATTCTGTTAGAACTTGACCCCAATCAGTTATTCCTTTTAAGGCTAGAAGTCTTTCTAATCCTGTTAAGTCATTTCTATCGAAGCATGTGTACTTGAGGGCATTAAAACACCATTCATCAAAGGTTTTATTTGATATGTCTGGTATGATTTCATTTATTTTACTTAATAAAAGATAATGCTTATCAGGAGTCTTACTTTTTCTAATAATCTCACGTAATTCGGATTCACCTATTCTTTGTCCTTTTTTATATAGAAAATCAGCACATTCGATTTGGCAATTTTTTACTGCATAGTATATTGCTAACTGTCCACTTCTTTCGTTTGTTAATCGTAATAGATCTGGATTTTTAGTGATTAGATTAGTTAGATCGCTAAGCAAACCATTTGATGCAGAGTTAAAAAGGTTCTTTTTCTCCGAAGCTTTGAAGTTATTCCAGTAGTATGATATGTTATTTGTGGTGTTGATATTTTTTAGTTATTCTACAAAGATAAGAAAAAATTACTTTCCTGCAAGTAATTTATAAACAACTCCGTTTATAGAAACCTCAATATATCCGGTTACTGATATTGGAGTTTTGTTGTAACCACCTAATTTCCATTTAAATCCAGAAGCTGGTGAGTATCCCGGAGTAATAACTGATGTCATTATAGACGGCATTAATACGACATTACTATCTCCTGATAGATATAGATTACTACCACCTATAATTGAACTATTATAACTATTGTAGATCCCACTATTATTTGATGATATTATTGAACTGTAGCTTGTGTTACTTGGTTTACTTCCGTTAATGTAAGAATTTCCCGAACCTATTATGGTTACTGAGTTGTAACCACTTGGGTTAATAGTATTCTTATACCCACCTATAATGGTAGATCTATTGGTATATGATATATTGTTACAATCTCCCCCTAAAATTGTATTTGATGAATTAAATTTCAAATTGTTACAGGATCCACCTATAATAGATGAGTTATAAGTATATGAAGAATAGTATTGACCTAGTATATTACTATTTCCACCTATGACGGAAGATTGATAAGCAGCATACATTCTATTATATGTTCCAAATGCTAGACCACTATTTTGGTTACCTGATGTGGTAAACGGATAAGTACCTAATATTAGGTTTTTATTAGTATCGTCAAATGTTAGATTACCAGATGATGTTATATTATTTGATGAATCACCAAATCCAATTTGTTTATATGTTAATGATGATCCTGATCCTGTCGGACCCTGTGGTCCGGATGATGACGATATATTTGGTACAACCCATTGAGAACTATCTCCATCATTTATCCATACAAATTCTTGACCGGTTGATAGATCATACCATCTATCACCTACATTTGATGCTGTTGGTGCTGGTGGTCCTTCTTGTATAAAGTAAGCCCCTGACCCTGTTGCTCCCGGTTCACCTTGTGGTCCTGTTGAACCAGTAGATCCATTTAATCCATTATTACCTGTTGCTCCTTGAGGTCCTGTTGAACCAGTAGCTCCATTTAATCCATCATTACCTGTTGCTCCTTGTGGTCCGGTTGCTCCCTTTGTTGATAAAGTACCCCAAATAGTTGGTGAAATATCTGGTGTTGGATAAGGTGGTGATCCTGAAGTTGAACTTGGTAAAAGGTTTAAGAATGAACTACCATTATATGATACTACTTCACCTGGGAAATAAGCAACCATATCATCCCATGTTCCTTCATAAACAAAAGATGTTCCTGGTGATCCCTGAGGTCCGGTTGCTCCAGTCGAACCTGTCTGACCAGATCCTTGAGGACCGGTTGCGCCGACACTACCTTGGGGTCCAATTGCATAAGTACCACCACCTAGATTAAGTAGGTTACCGAATCCATCGTAATATAGGTTATCAACTATCTGAACTAATCGTCCATAGGTTGAGGATGCGGTGGTTCCTGTTAATTCATAACTCATGTAATATATATATTAAATAGATTGGTCTAAGATTAATATATAATCAATGACTACTAAAATATATATTAAATGGGAAGATTTAAATTTTAAATGGGAAGACATTGATATGTTATGGGAAGACATTGCAATAGTGCAAGAAGTAGGTAATCTCATTAGAAAACACGGTGGTGGATATGCTGCTTATGTGGAAGGTAATCCTTGGGATAAGACCAGAAAAGAGATAGGTGAGGAAAAAACAAAAAAGTTTATAAAGGTTTTTTGTAGGGTTAATAGTCTTGATTATGAGAGAGTAGTTGAGTCAAATAGTAAAGTAAAAGTAACAGTAGGTCAGTTTGAAAAAGTTTTTAACGAAGCTTTTAAAGGAGTAAAAGTTGATTTTTAAAAATACAGTTTTATAATATAATATATATGTATATGGAAAAGAAACCAGGCATAACTCATTTTTCTGATTTTTATAAGGCAAATGAAAAAAAATCAGGATTTAACAAAGAAGACTTCAACGATTTTTTCTTACCAGAAGATCTGGAAGAACTAAATGAAAGTCTTGAAGAAGAGGAAGAAGAGGAAGAAGATACTCTACAAGAGGAGACTTCTAAATCAACTAAAAAAGAATCTCCTAAAGAAGAAGAAGAAGAAGAAGAAGAAGAAGTGGAAGAACCTAAGGAGGAAAAAAATGAAAACTTCTACTCTCTTTATAAGGATAAGTCAGAGAACTTCTCTTGTGATATATCTGTGGAGGGAGCTGCTATTAATGAGACACAAGTTAGATTGATAGTAGAATCTGATGATTGGACTTTAATGTTTGAGGGTGAAGTTGATAAGAAAGGTAAATGTAATATACCTATTAAAAAGCTTGGTATACTCAATGAGGGTACAACCGGTAAAATAAGATTAGAAGTAATAGCTGAGGGATCGGTATTTACTCCTTGGGAAGATGATTTTAAAGTTAGACTAAGTAAAAAAGTAAGTATTAAGTTAAACGAGTCAAAATCAGTACCTAAGAAACCAGAAAGTAAAAAACCTGGAGTAAAAGTAAATTTTAGAAAATGATAGAGGAAATAAATGAGGAAGAATCACTTCCCCAACAATCTACAGTTAACCAATTAAAGAAAATTAAAAAAACAATTGATAAAGAGATTGGTGGTGATATAGGTGATAAAATATCCGATATGAATAAACAAGGAGCTAATATTCAATATATTCAAAATCCTATTGAGACTGGTATAGAAACTATGCAAGATTATGAAGCAAGTAATAAAAACTTTGATGGCAAACATATTCTTAAGCGATTAAGAACTTTCAAAGATTTTATGAATGATCCACATAGAGGTAGTAAACCAACTAAAAGGAAAAAGAAGTAAACAATTTACTTCTTTTTTTTATAAATTTGTATGAGAATTAAAAAGTTTAACGAAATGAAATCAGGTGATATGTATGACTATGGTTGTGTAATGGTCTACTTAGATATCCCTAATTGGGAGGAAATAGTTTCTGGTATCAATCATCAAGATTTATACCTACCAGAAGATCCAACTCATGGAATCGAAACTGATCCACATACAACTATACTATATGGACTTCATCCAGAAGTAACTGAAGATCACATTAGAAATGTGATCAAGAGTCAAAATTTATCTCATATAATTTTAGACATAAATGGTATAGACACCTTCCAGAATAAAGACTATGATGTGGTTAAAATGGATGTTAAATCAGATGTATTAAATCTCCTTAATAAGGAAATGTCTAAGCTTCCACATACAACAGATTATCCTGACTATAAACCACATGTTACAATGGCTTATGTAAAACCAGGTCACGGTAAGAAATACCATAGACCTGATTTTAATCATAGATTTAATAATATTAAAAAGATTGTTTATTCAAAAACAAATGGTGAAAAAGTTGAAATCCCTCTTAAATAAGTTTATCAAAAAGAATTACCTTCTTAAGCTCATTAAGAGCTACTACAATAGTAGGATAGAGTCCCGGAAAAACTGGTAAATATAGTTTATTAACCTCGGATATTAGATAATGTAAGTTATTTAATATTTCGGCGGTTATCTCTGGGGTATGGATTTTAGACCAAGGTTGGGTATCATTAATATAACCATTAGCATACTTCACTATTTGGTTAGTTTTAACTAAAGCTTCCTTTATTCTAAACTCCGACCAAAGTTGGTTCACTTCTTCAACTCGTTTATCAATCTCGATCTTGAATGGGTTGTCTTGAACTTTAATCTCTACAGATTTTGTATCACAAAGGTGTAGAGTTCTTGATATGAGATTCCCCCAATCATTACAAATATCACTATTGAATAGATTTACAAGTTCTGTTTCACTCCAACCAGAATCACTATAAGTATTAAGTCCAGCAAGTGCATAATATCTTACTGCGTCTAATCCATACTTATCCAGTTGTTCGAATGGATCAACTACATTACCTAGTGTTTTAGACATTTTCTTACCTGATTTGTCTAGGATAGTCCCATGAACTAATAACTTATCAGTTTTCTTAATACCTTCCGATTCTAAAAATGACTGGAATATTAAAGCTTGGAATCTAAGATTGTCTGGACCACATAGTTGGATAACATTATCCCAGTTAAACTCATGAGTTAGGTATCCAGCTGCGAATATGTAGTTTAAAAGAGCATCAAACCAAACATAAATAACTTGTTTATCGTCATTTGGTACAGAAACTCCCCAAGGACAGTTTTCTTTTAGTCTTGATATAGAAATATCTTCACTGTTTATGATAAGATTTTTCAACTCTTCAAGTTTAGTTTGAGGTTGTAAAAAATCTGGTGTTGGTTCTATCCAGTTTAGAAGTGAATCTCGATACTTTGTTAGCTTAAAAAAATAGTTTTCTTCTTCAATTAGTTGAAGTTCAGTTGTGGGGTGGTCGTGGCATTTACCATTTATTAACTCTTTATCAAGTTTAAATGATTCACAACCAACACAATATTTCCCGGTATAAGACTTCTTATATATATCTCCCCTTTCCAAGAAACGGTTCCAAAGTATTTGGACTTTTTCATGGTGGGATTTATCGGAAGTTTTGTAAAAGGAGTCGTAGTTGATATTAAATTTTTTACAGAAATCTAACCAAACTTCTGTTAGATTTTTAATATGATCTTCGGGAGTGATACCAAGTTCTTGTGACTTGGACCAGACTTTTAGACCGTGTTCGTCTAATCCAATGTTAAAATGAACATCGGATTTGGTTTTAAGATGACGAGCAATAGCATCACCTAAAATAAATTCAAACGCATGACCAATATGTGGATTGGAGTTAACGTAAGGTAGTGTCGTGGTAATAAATGTCTTGTTGTTGAATGTAGTCATAATTTTATTAGAGCAAATATACAAAAAATATTTTTATAATAGACATATATTTAATAAACCTTTCTATCTACAAATAATATAAGTATTAATTAGGTAATAACCTAATATAAAAAGAAATAAAAAGCAAAATGGCAGATTTTAATGAAATGGACGATTTGTTTAGTGGTAATCTAGACACAAAAATGGACTTCTTGAGTGAAAAGAAGGCGGTAAATGCAGACGGTATTTACAGAATTGACCTTACTAAGGTTAAAGATAAAAAGAGAGGATATCGCTCTGTAGTTAGGTTCCTTCCTAACTTAACAAAAGATGGTAGACTGGGTCAGTTGGCTATTGAGAAAATAACTCACTATGTTAACATTAAGAACGCAAAGGAATTATCTGGTTGGTTTGATTCAGCTAAGAATTTTAATGAAAAGTGTGCTCTTACAGACCTTTACTACAACATGACAAATTCTAAAAACGCTATCCTTCAGGAAAAAGCAAAGTGTTTAAACTATTCTAAGAAGTACTACTCTTATGTATTGATTCTTGAAGACGAACAACAACCAGAATTAGTTGGTAAAATTATGATTTTCCAATACGGAAAGACAATCAAGGACAAGATTCAAGCTGAAAAGAACGGTGAAATCTCTGGTATAGGTTGTAACATATTTGACTTATCTGCTGGTAAAGACTTCGTTCTTATCGTTAAGGAACTTACTACTGGTGACCAAACATTCCCTGATTACAAGAACTGTACTTTCAAACAAGAGACAAGCTCTCTTCCAATATATAACGAAGAAAAGGCAAGTTTCAGGAACATTCCTTTAGTTGATGGTAAAGTTGACCCTAAGGTTCAATCTATGGTTAAGGAGTTCTTAATGAAGAGAGATCACGAGTTGGAAGATTTTTCAGCAAAGAGATTAACAGAAGAACAACAGGCTAAGGTAAGTGAGATTATCGCTTATTTGACTGGTAAAGCTTCTTCTTCATTTAACTCTTCTAAAGAGTCAAGTCCATCAACTGATGACTTCGAAATCGAAGGTGTGGTTTCAGGAAGTAAGTCAAGTTCTTCAAGTGAAGACGAAGATGATTTCTTCAAAGACTTTTAAGTATTATATTAGAAAAGGTCATTGAAAAATGGCCTTTTCTTTTTTAAAAAAAAGAAATATAATGAAGTATAGAAAAATATTTATATCAGGAGCGAATGGTATGTTAGGTACTTCTATGCAAAGTATAGTTGATAGTAAGGATTTCTTACTTACGGATATAGATATATCGAGTGATATTAAATATTGTGACATACGTGATATGGAATCAACTTCGCGTATGGTTAGAGAGTACAGCCCAGATATCATTTTAAATTTTGCAGCTTTGGTAGATTTGGAATACTGTGAGACAAATAAGGACGATTGTTATTTGACTAATACAATTGCTTCTATTAATTTATTTAATCTATCCCGTGACTTAAATATACCTTATGTTTTTATTAGTACTGCTGGAATTTTTGGTAAAAATAAGGAATATTATCTAGATGATGATATTCCCTACCCTTTAAGTTCATATGGTAAAAGTAAATATTACACTGAGCAGTTAATTCTAAACCAGTCCTATTCTAAATATTGGATATTTAGAGCGGGTTGGATGATGGGAGGTGGTCCTGATAAGGATAAGAAATTTGTGAATAAAATAATGAAACAAGTTAAATCTGGGGTTAAAGAGATATATGTTGTTGATGACAAATTGGGTGTTCCTACATATACAAAGGATTTTGCTATGTCAATTTTAAGGCATATAGAAGAGGAATTACCATATGGTTTGTATAATATGGTGAGTAATGGTGAGGCTAGTAGATATGAAACTGCTAAGGCTATTAATGAATATCTAAATTTAGGTTTAATTGTTAATAAGGTGGATAGTGATTATTATGCTAAGGAGTATTTTGTGACCCGTCCATACTCAGAGAAATTAATTAATAGTAAGCTAAATGACTTGAATAGGAACTACATGAGAGATTGGAGAGTTTGTCTATATGAGTATTTAGATGAAAATTTTAAAAAACAGTAGTAAGTGGATGTATGATTATTTAATTGTTGGCTCTGGATTATATGGACTAGTTAGTGCTAGAATTCTTACTGATTCTGGTAAGAGATGTCTAGTTATAGACAAAAGGAATCATATAGGTGGAAATTGTTACACTGAGAATATAGATGGTATTAAGGTTCACAAATACGGACCTCATATATTTCACACTGATATACCGGAAGTTTGGGAATTTATTAATAAATATACAACTATAAATCAT
>Ga0209084_1002826_pt1 | contig 13122 bp, 16 predicted proteins | sample C_130820_MF_Meta_FD_187309 | JGI IMG/M metagenome (GOLD analysis project Ga0209084, IMG submission 187309) | Freshwater microbial communities from Lake Croche, Canada to study carbon cycling - C_130820_MF_MetaG (SPAdes) (version 2) | ecosystem: Environmental > Aquatic > Freshwater > Lake... | reverse complement strand
AAATAATGTGGGTAATGGACAGCGTATAGATCCATTGCCTCGATCGCTTCAAGCTCGCGTTCGGACAGTTCAAGGATGAAGTGTTCGTTCATGCGACCTCCTCTCTGAAAGAGGTCCGCATGTTCTCAGATATAAATTGCCGGATGTCCCCAACTTGATAGCGGACAGCACGCCCGATCTTAAGGTAAGGAAGTTCGACTGCGCGTGTGTGCCGCCAAGTCGTGAGAGTCTTGTATTGAATTCCTAGGATAGATGCCACTTCCCTTTCGTTCAGGAAGCTTGATGACGGTAAGCTATCAATATCAAACATTTATCTGCCTCCACGGCTGTTGATCGTGGAGAAAGATTAGCCGATTCAAATTGGGGCTGTATCAGTGTTTGCTAACATATGTGGCGGAGTAGAAAAAATTTTGAGGCGTAATGCCGCACAACTAAATCAGGGGTTAAAAGCTCACACCAAGCGTAACCCCGGCGTAACCCCAATAAAAAAGCCCTACCCGATCTCTCGCGTAAGGCTTTGTTTTATATGGTGGGCCCCCTCGGGCTCGAACCGAGGACCAAGGGATTATGAGTCCCCTGCTCTAACCAACTGAGCTAGAGGCCCGAAAATGTCTACTCGATGTCGAGAAAGCTCTTTAACTGCTCCGAACGCGACGGATGGCGAAGCTTTCGAAGAGCCTTGGCCTCTATCTGACGAATCCGCTCACGGGTGACATCAAACTGCTTCCCAACCTCCTCTAGAGTATGGTCGGTATTCATATCGATACCAAAACGCATTCTGAGAACCTTTGCTTCCCGCGCCGTCAGGCTCGCTAGGATCTGCTGGGTACTCTCACGAAGACTTGCGACCGTTGCATGCTCTACGGGTGACATGACCCTCGAGTCTTCAATGAAATCTCCAAGATGCGAATCTTCATCATCCCCAATTGGGGTCTCCATGGAGATGGGCTCCTTAGCGATCTTGAGGACTTTTCGTACTTTGTCTTCCGGCATTTCCATACGGACAGCTAACTCATCCGGCGTCGGTTCGCGGCCCATCTCCTGGAGCATCTGTCGAGAAATACGATTCAGCTTGTTGATCGTTTCGATCATATGAACCGGTATACGAATGGTTCTCGCCTGATCAGCAATGGAGCGAGTAATCGCCTGGCGAATCCACCAGGTCGCATAGGTAGAGAATTTATACCCGCGTCGGTATTCGAACTTGTCGACGGCCTTCATCAGACCAATGTTCCCCTCCTGAATGAGATCGAGGAACTGGAGACCACGATTGGTGTATTTCTTAGCGATAGAAATTACTAGGCGGAGGTTCGCCTCGATCATTTCTTTCTTAGCGCCCCGCGCTTGTATCTCGCCAATGGAGACTCGACGATTGATGTCCTTAATGTCCTTGATGGAAATCAGACATTCCTTTTCAATCTGCGCCAATCGCAGCTGAGCTTGCCGGATGGTATCGACATACTCTGGAAGGGCTTTAGCATAGGGCTTCCCTGACGCGAGCCAAGGCGTGAGCCACTCCTGATTCGATTCATTACCCACAAAGGAGGCGATAAACTCAGCTCGGGGCAAACGACAGCGGTTGACGCAGAGATCCTGGATGACACGCTCCTCTTCACGCACTCTCTCAACGGCCCGCCTGAGGATGTCAGTCAGTTCTTTAAAGAATAATGGGGTCTTCTTAAACTCCATGAAGGTCTCGGCAAGACCATCAAAGGCCTTTTGAGTCTTTTCATGGTGAGCGCCATACTTATGGTGGGCATTGGTCGCCGTCTTCAGGCGCTTGGTAAAAACCGCCAGCTTTTCCTTCACGACCTCTGGATCCGGACCAGTATCCGCCTCTTCGACCGCATCATCGGCCTCATCATCATCGGCAGCTACCGCTTCAACCGGCGCATTATCGGCGTTGGGGTCGAAAAAGTCAGAAATCAATTCAGAAAGACGGGTCTCTCCCTTCTCTACACTCTCAAAGGCCGCCAGAAAGTGGTGCATGGCTCCGGGAAAGCGAACCAGTTCATTGGCCGCGATATTGATGCCTTCCTCAATCCGCTTGGCGATCTTGAGCTCCCCTTCACGGGTCAATAGCTCAACAGTGCCCATTTCACGCATATACATGCGAACAGGGTCTGTGGTCCGACCAAGCTCAGTATCGACCGAGGAGACCAGCGCTGCGGCAACTTCTGCCGCTTCTTCTTCATCGTCTTCGGTGACAACAGCGGTCTCGGCAATCATGTCGGTATCCGGCCGATCCTCATGGACCTCGATACCCATGTCGTTGATCATGCAGACGATCTCTTCCATCTGCTCAGGATCGACCACATCTCCGGGAAGGTGATCATTAACCTCTGAATAGGTGAGGTAACCCTGCATCTTGCCTTTGGCAATGAGCTCTTTCAACGATTGTTGCTGTTCAGGATTCATTCAATAACCCGTTGTTGCCTGAATTGTCGGGAACTCCGCAGTATAGCCGAGAACCCGCCTCTTTACCATTGGATGGCGCTTTGCACCACCCATTTAAATCAACGAAATCAGACATCAAGGAGACTTCCTTGGGCATCTTTCATTCAATCGATTGCCGTTAAACTTCGAAGCTCTTCCCTCTCTTGATCCGAAAGCGTTTCATGTTTAGATTTTTCAATGAGCGCATCCAAGCGACTTTCTCGATGACTTTTTTCGGTCAAATGGCGCAGATGATCGAGAAAAGCCTCCTCCAGAGCACCAGAATTAACCTGGGTATCCCAAGCGATCAGTTTCGAAATGATCTCGCCTTCCGCACTCTCTCTAAAACCCTCCAGGAGGCCCCCAGCGTGTATGTGGGGATGTTCATGCAAGAACTCAACCACCCGCATGAGGAGAGGTCCCTGAGCATGAATCCTACCCAGCGTCGAGACTTGGCCGGAGTCCATATGTTCCACCCACTCAGGATGTTGCACCAAAAGGGCAAAAAAGGTACGAAAAGCAGACGGTTGGCCCAGTCCTTTATTAGCCCTGGACGCGCGCATCACGCCGGTGAAGCTTGAATCATTCTGATAAGCCGCACCGACCCCCGTCTCTTCCCGAAGTCTTTCCTCGAGAAGCTCCCTAAAGATGCCGGGCGCCATTCTCTCCAGCAAGGGCCTTGCTTTCCCCGCAAGAGCTGCCCGACCCTCAATGGCGCGAAGGTCTAAGCCCAAGGATAGGTGCTGGAAGAAATAATCAGAAAAAGGCATCGCCTCATCAACCCGCCCCCTAAAAACTTCAAGACCCTCCTCCCGAATCAGCGAATCAGGGTCATGACCTTCCGGCAACATCAGAAACCGGATCTGCCGACCTTCCCGCACGTGAGCCACACTCGATTCCAAAGCTTTCCACGCTGCCCTCTGGCCCGCGGCATCGCCATCAAAACAGAAGACGATGTGCGAGGTATACCGAAACAAAAGGCCCACTTGTTCGGTCGATGTAGCCGTACCAAGGGTTGCAACCGCATTCAAAAGCCCGTGCTGCCCCAGGCCAATCACATCCATATAGCCTTCGACCACGAGAATGTAATCAGGCTTCCTGACCGCTTCCAGCAACTCAAAAAGCCCATAGACTTCGCGGTGTTTGTGGAAAATCGGGGTCTCGGGAGAATTAAGATACTTGGGTTGGCCATCGCCGATGACCCGCCCGCCAAAGCCCACAATGCGCCCTCTCCGGTCACGAATAGGAAACATGATTCGGTCACGAAACCAGGCATGGTGACGCCCCGGCTCTTTCTCGCCGATTAGCCCAGCCCCCTTGAGCAGGACCTTCGGCCAATCCGACGGAAGGTTGAGGTTTCCTGGTGGAGCAAAACCTAAGCGATAACGAAAGGCCACTTCCCCGGTAACGCCGCGCTTCTTTAAATAATCGACCGCAGAAGCTGCGGCCATGTGCGATTTCAACTGCCGCTGATAAAGCGTCGCTGCCTTTTCGTTAACCTCATAGAGAGGGCCTAATGATTCGGCGGGATCAATTAAATTGCGCTCACCTGCTGACTCCCTGGGCACCGGAAGATTAAGGCTCGCTGCAAGCGCCTCAATGGCCTCAGGAAAGGACAGTCGCTCAAACTCCATCAAAAAACTAATGGCTGTGCCGCGCGCACCGCAACCAAAACAATAATAAAACTGCTTTTGCTGGCTGACCGAGAAACTGGGGGTTTTTTCGTTATGGAAGGGGCACCGAGCGGTGTAATTGGTGCCGGACCGTTTCAGCGGAACACGCGCGTCAATCAGCTCCACCAGATCCGTTCTGGCTAGCACTTCCTGAATGAAGTGTTCGGGAATCTTACCGGCCATGTCCCATCCCTTGGGGTTTGGAAGAACGAGACCGACCGCAGAGAACACCACGGCCCTTCCTCATCGCCATCCCGTCGCTTAATGACAAGGGAGGGCTGGGAAAATGAACATCACTTGAACGCGGCGTAAATCCTCAAACACCAAGGAGCGCCTTAACGCGGCCGCTGACCTGCGCCATATCCGCACGGCCCTGCATGGGCCCCTTCAGAACGGCCATGACCTTGCCCATGCCACTAACCCCCTCAGCCCCCGTCTCGGCAATAGCCGCCTCGATCATTGCAGTAATCTCCGCCTCGCTCAGCGGCTGGGGGAGATAATCTTGAATCACTAGCACTTCCGCCTTTTCAACGGCCGAAAGATCATCACGTCCAGCCGCATCGAATTGGACAATGGATTCACGCCGCTGCTTAACCATACGATCGAGAACCGCGATGATCTGGTCGTCCTCCAGCTCAATGCGCTCATCGACTTCCCGCTGCTTGACCGCAGCCATCATGAGGCGAATCACTCCAAGACGATCCTTCTCGCCGGCCTTCATGGCCGACTTCATATCGATTTGCAGGCGGGCCTTCAGCTCGCTCATGCCAATCAACGCTCGGTCTGAGGGCGACCCTTCCGCAGATTCTGAAGCGCAAAGCGCTCGCGGGACAGCTTCTTCAAATGCCGCTTAACCGCCGCAGCCGCCTTACGCTTACGCTCTTCAGTCGGCTTTTCGTAAAATTCACGGCGACGAACCTCTGAGAGAGTTCCTGCCTTTTCACAGGCGCGCTTGAAACGGCGAATGGCAATTTCAAAGGGTTCGTTTTCTCTAATTTTGATTGAGGGCATGTAAGCTTTCCGAGTTTCCCAAGCAATTCAATGCGTTACAAAGCCGGGCAAACCCGGACCGAATAAAAGCCCATAATTATATCTAACTTAACGACAGAAGGCAAAAGTACTCGTGATCGTACTCGGCATAGAAACCTCTTGCGATGAGACTGGCGTCGCCCTTTATGACAGCCAAAAAGGACTACTGGGACACCAGATCCACAGCCAGATTGATCTCCACGCCGATTATGGTGGGGTCGTTCCGGAGCTGGCTTCAAGGGACCATATCCAGCGACTAACCCCCCTCACCCAGGCGGTGCTGAAGACGTCGCAGCTTGAACTTCGTCACCTTTCTGGGATCGCCTACACCAGTGGCCCCGGGCTAATGGGTGCCCTGATGGCTGGCGCCTCCTTTGCTATGAGCCTCGCCTTCAGCCTCAACATACCCGCCATCGGCATTCACCACATGGAAGGCCACCTTATGGCGCCTTTGCTGGAGGAAAACCCACCCGACTTCCCTTTTCTAGCCCTATTAGTCTCAGGAGGCCACACGCAACTGGTTTACGTTCATGAGATGGGCCGTTACGATATCCTCGGAGAGTCGATAGATGATGCCGCCGGTGAGGCCTTCGACAAGACCGCCAAAATGCTTGGCCTTGGCTATCCCGGAGGACCCGAAATCGCCCGATGGGCCCAAGACGGGGACGCTAACCGCTTCCGCTTTCCAAAACCCATGACCGATCGTCCGGGACTTGATTTCAGCTTTAGTGGCCTCAAGACGCACACCCTGACAACCTTCGAATCTACCGCAAAGACAGCCAAGGACCGACACGATGTTGCCGCAGGCTTTCAGCAGGCGGTCGTCGACACTCTGATGATCAAAACCCGAAGGGCGCTAGAAGAAACCGGTCTCAGACGCCTGGTCGTTGCCGGCGGCGTCAGCGCGAATCAGTTGATGCGTGAAAAGCTCCGGCTGATGACTGAAAAGGTTGGTTGCGATGTTTTCTTCCCCCGCCTTGAGTTCTGCGGGGATAATGGGGCCATGATTGCCTTTGCGGGCATGCGGCGGCTTCTGGCTGGTCAACGTAATGGGCTGGGGTTTGCGGCCCGACCGCGGTGGCCGCTTTCAGAACTAAAGGCACCCTCAGCCCTTTAAAGACTCGGATTTTTTCTTCAAACCGATTCGACTTTCCTCACCCTTGAGAAGCCGCTCAATGTTGCCGCGGTGACGTGAAATGAGTAGAAACGCCATCGCAAGACCTGCACCAGCCAAGACCTCCGAATGCAGAATCAACCAAAGATAAAGCGGCGAGAGAGCGGCCGCAATGAGGGCCGCTAAGGATGAAATCCGAAAGATAAACGCCATCAATAACCAGGTCGCTAAGACCGCAAGGCCGACCCAGATTGAGAATCCACTCAATACACCCAGCGCCGTAGCCACCCCCTTCCCGCCCTTGAACCCAAAGAACATGGGAAATAGATGTCCAAGGAATGCCGCTAGACCTACAGCGGCCAGCAGCTCAAGGGGCACCTCAAGATGTTGAGCGATCAGCACCGGAACAAGCCCTTTGAGCGCATCTCCAATCAGAGTGATTGCCGCCGCTTTCTTGCCGCCAAGACGAAGGACATTGGTCGCTCCCGGATTCTTGGAGCCTTCCTGCCGCGGATCAGGCAAACCAAACAGCTTGCTCACGATCACGGCCGTAGACAGAGAGCCCATAACATAGGCCATAGGGATCAGGGACCAGATGATGCTCGACATGGAAGTGTCCGGAGTTGTCAGAAGGAATAAAGATATGTTACCAAGACCTTTGAAAACTCACATTAAAGAAAACGTTATGGATATCATTTTTCTGAAAGGACTGAACATCGAGACGGTTATCGGCATCTTCGACTGGGAACGAAATATTCGGCAAACCGTCTTAATTGATCTTGAGATGGGCACCGATATTCGGCAGGCCGCAGCCACTGACGATATTGCTCACACCCTCGACTATAGTGCCGTTTCACAACGCGTCATCACCTTTGTTGAAGACAGCGACTTCTTTCTGGTAGAGACACTCGCCGAACGAATAACAGGCATTCTCATGGATGAATTCAGCGTGCCCTGGGTACGTTTAACACTCAACAAAAAGGGCGCCATCAGCGGTGCCAGCGACGTCGGCATCCAGATTGAGCGCGGATCTAAAAACGGGGCTGGCTGAATTTCCTAGGTATCGGGAGCAACAGATGTCGACCTCGTGATTGACCAGGCGCAACATCGAGGGATCCCCTGAACGGACCGCCTTGAAATGCCTAAGATTCGCTTGATCATCTAAGGACTTTCAATGCGGCCATTTATCGTTTTAAATTGAGCGAACCACTGCCCTGCCCCATTAGACCCAGCCTGATCGTAGAAGAGCGTCACCAGCTTCAAATGACCAAAGGGACCAAGGACAGGGCCAGGAACCAAGGTCCTGAAGGCCTCACCTCCCATTAATTGATGGGTGATCGTTTGAAACAAAACGGCCAGACAAGATTCGCGCGTCATTGTCTCCAGCATCTGGGGGCCAGCGATCAGATAAAGGGTTCTATAACCCCTATCGCCGAGCGCCCGGGTCAATAGATCACCATCCACCAGCGCCCCTCGACCGACGACTAACACCTCGATACCTTGCTTACGCCAGAAACTCAATCGAGCCTCCGGCGCATCTGCTCCGGTTGCAATATAAACCTTTTGATCATGAGCCTTGAGAGATTCAGGCAGGGGAAAATCGAGGCTCGCACTCGCAATAACCACGGCTGGCTGAGCCGAGAGTCCTTGTTGGCGCCGCCATTCAGGGAGATCCATCCCAGCCGTATGGGTGCCGAGTTGTAGAATACTCCCGAGACGGCCAGCGTCCAGCGCCCTCAGATATCCGCCATGAGTGATCAAGCAATCAGCCTGGGCCTGAAGCTCCAAAAACAAACGAAAATCATCTGATGTCGTCAGTGAGGAGGGGGTATAAGCCATACCCTTTTCGTCTTCAAGGGCGATTCGGCCATCAAGGCTCGTCAAAAAATTGCCGTAGACAAATGGGCGTTCGAAGGTTCCCCGGCGGAAAAGGGCTTCTTTGAGATAAAGACCCGCCAAAGAAACTTCGCCTCCTGGCAGCGGAAAAAGTTGAATCAGCGTTTTAGACACCATGCAATCTCTGCAAAGCGGACGCCTTTTCAAGGGCCTCCATGTTGAAAAAAGCGTCCGAGCTTAAGCCGATCGAGCAGGTTAGAATTCAACAGCAACGGCATGTAACCGATTAGGACGTCCCATGAAAAAAATCACGCTAGCGCCCCTCGCTTTTGGACTAATAACGCTTCAAGGTTGCTACAGCTATTTCCCGGTCGGTTCGCTGACGCCGACGCCAACCACGCCCACTCATCAACAACAGCCAAAGGGACAAACGCCGCCCACGGAAATGGGTCCTCCCAAGCCAAAGCCCGAGAACCCAGCCGTTGCCTCTCCGCCAACCCCACCGACACCCAAAACTCTACCATCAAGTGACGGTAAGCCCACTATCTCGCCGGAAGTCCAGCAGCAGATTGCGACTCAGCAAGCCCAATGTCTATCGAGAATCCCGGATACTCAAGGTCGACGGAGCGAGCTGGTCCATTGTATGGTCGAATCCACGGATGCGATTCTGAACCAGGCGGACCCCGGAACGATGAAGGATCGTCACGCCATTGGTGAGTTCGCAATCCAACTGGCCGACCAAGAAGACAAAGGAGAAATCACCCGAGAAGAGGCTGAAGCACGCTACCAGCGGTTTGTCGAAGCAAATACCCCGAGGCCATCGGCTCCCTGAAAAAAACCAGTAGCTCACCTGGTGGGGGTTCAAATAAACCGAAACAGCGCACACCTGATAACCCGAGCCCCAACACGGGCACGCGTCCCATCCCGAAACAGGCACCTTGGAACATTTTATGCTCGGGATCATAGTGATGCATCAGGGACATTGGAGAAATAACCCCAATCTGAAGCTCTCATCGTGAAGACACCCATGAAAAATGCTTTAATAAAATCCATTGCTTTCGCTGTCATCCTGCTGCTTTCAGGATGTGCAACTTATGGCCAGGGGCCGATGCATGGCTATGGCTATGGAGCCCCGCCACCCTACTACTATGGCCTTTATGGCTACCCCTACGCCGCTTTTGGTTACAGTGGGTTCCCGTATGCCGTGCCTTACTATGGCTATGGATACGGCTTTGGTTATGGATTCGGTTATGGCTACTACGGCAGGCCCTATTATGCCCATCACTGGTACGGCGGAAACCCTTGGGGCTATCGCCACTGGGGCGGCCCTGGCTGGTCCCGCCGAGGTTGGGGCGGCCTCGGAGGGCATGGGAACGGCCATGGCGGCTTTTCTGGCCGAGGGGGATTCGGCGGTCATGGCCATAGATAAAACGTAACGGAAAACTCAATCTCTAGGCAAAAGCCCACCGCCATGGGATAATCATAGGTTATAAGAACATCAATGATGCATGGCCTTCATTCGGGCCAACTCTTTGAATTACCTTTTCGGGGTGTGGCGCAGCCTGGTAGCGCACCTGCATGGGGTGCAGGGGGTCGCAGGTTCGAATCCTGTCACCCCGACCAACATAAATGTTTCTGATTCAATCAGTTACAGACCTGAGCCGGAGACCCCATCTCCGGCTTTTTATGTTTAGTGGTTTTTGATCCCCACATTAATCCCCACTCATAAAAAAACTGGGGCAGTTAGGTCAATCTGGCCATCTCAAGCCTGCTCAGCATACAAATACCGCTGAAACCCGCTAAACACCTTCCCGATTACATTTGGCCGCACATGATCCCTGGCCTCGGGGGCGTATTTGAATCAAGCAACTCTGGCATTCTATTGCAGTGGGCATCTTGCTCTGACCATGCCCAAAGGTAGCCCGACAATTCAGCTCAAGGCAAGATGAGCTGTCATATCAGACCCCGCCATCCGATTCCTTTCTAAATCTGAGGAAAACAATGCAGCAGCCCTATTCCACCGCCACGCCCTACATCACCAAAGACGGATCAGAAATTCGGGAACTGATGCATCCATCTCTCCACGGAAATCGAAACCAAAGTCTCGCCGAGGCCACGATTCCAGTAGGCACCAAAACCCTGCTTCACACGCACATGGAGACAGAAGAGCTTTATCACGTCACTCGCGGCGTGGGACGGATGACGCTGGGAGGGAATATTTTGGAGATTGTGGCCGGCGACACTATCTGCATCAAACCAGAAACCCCACACTGCCTAGAAAACACGGGATCAGAGCCACTTGTCATTCTGTGCTGCTGCAGTCCCGCGTATTCTCATGAAGATACCCTTCTGGCCCGATGACCCTCCAGCGCTGGAACGACTCTAAATTCATCCAAGGCCTGACGCCACAGACGCCCAAGCGGTCGCGGTAGGGACGGAAGTTACCCTCCGCCCCCCGCACAGATCCGTGCGAGCGGAACTACCGCACACGGCTCCTACCTCGGGTGTGACGCATAGAAGCGCGACTCTGGCCATGGGTGCATAACCCGAATGCTCGGAATATACCGATCCATATAGGGTCCCAAGCGGTGCCACTGGAGCCGATGTCTCTGACCTCGGCGTCTTAGCGCCTGCCGCCAGAGACGACGGACCGCTTTCCTCACGCTATTCAGACGCAAGATGTTGCCACCGGGAATTGCATAGTCGTTGAAATAGCCGGCCATCACCTGTCCAAGCCACTGCCCAACATCGTGCATCCGGTGATGCATGCGTTGGCGCAGTGCCACGGACACAGCAGCTAGGAAGGACTGGATCTTTTTCCGAACCGTCTTTCGAACGATTTGAAATTTACCATTTCGATCCTTGCCGCAGCAGTGACTAAATCCCAGGAAGTCGAAGGCCTCATGCCGTCCAAGCCCTTTCGCCTTTCGCGCATCATGCGCGCGGCGACCGAACTCAATCAGCCTTGTCTTCGAGGGATTTAGTTTAAGGCCAAACTTTGCTAAACGCTTCTCCATTTCCGTTAGGAATTTTCGAGCGTCGTCCTCAACCTCGAACCCCAGCACACTATCATCGGCGAAATTACCGACCCTTGCGGGGATCTTTGACCCCTGGCACCCGCCGTCCATCCTCGATCACGCCCGCCTTAAGCCAGTTACGTATTAGCCTGAGTAGACGATTATCCCCGATCCGGTGCTCCAGAAACCTCATCATCCAGTCGTGATCGATCTCATCAAAGAACGACTGCACGTCTGCATCGAGAATCCAGTTCACTGGTCGGGTCTTGATTCCAGTGGTCAGCGCGTTGTGCTGGCTACGCCCCACACGGAAGCCATATGAGTACCCTAGAAAATCCACCTCATAGATTTGGTTCAGGACGGTCGCCACAGCTTGCTGGACAACTTTATCCTCAACCGAGGCAATTCCCAGTGGTCTCTGTCTTCCGTCAGCTTTTGGGATGTAAACCCTGCGTGATGGTTTTGCACGGTAGGATCCAGAGTGGATTTCCCGATGCAGTTCCGTCACAGGGCTGCGGATTTGCTTCTCATAGTCGCTCCATGTGATGCCGTCCACACCAGCCGCAGCGTCCCTCTTGAGGGCATAGAAGCTCTCAGTCAGGAGTTCCGGTGTGATGAGGTGTAGCAGTGCCGTGAAGCGAAGGGCACGGTTACCGAGCCGCTATGCGTACGCCCTTGAGACCCATCGACACGCGCGAGGTCCGGCTCGGTGTCCGGGGCGTGGGAGTCTCTTGGGCGTTCCCCTTGGTTGCACCCCTTTCCTCCATCATCTCCGCAGAGTGGGCCATTTCTGTTCCTCCTTGTTCGACGATTTCTCAGGTCTTATGGGTGCATAAGACTTCTCGGCAGCGTAGATGACAGGAGTACGGCTCTCGGCCTTGCCTGTCCCACCCTCAGCCGTAGCCTGGGGTACTGCAGAGATCTCCCAGCTTCCGTACAAGAGACTTCCCAGCATGCACAGGGTCTCCGACCGCGCAGGGCCGGGACATGACAGGCGTATGCGTCATGTCTCGTGTTGCCTTCTGCTTTACTTAACAGCATCGGCGCCCCGGAGTTGTGATTTCGCGGCTCAATGGCTGGCCTGCTGGTTTCCCCTGTCAACACTTCACCATGAACCTCGCGGTGCATGGCGCATGACTCGGGGTCTGGTTGATTCGCCATTTCTTACCAGTATCGAACTTTCATCGACTATCTCTTGCCAGCTTTGCTGGCGCACTAAGCTGGACATTATCGAAACGGAGGAGAGTCATCTGTTTGCGCCGAGCGAAAATTGACCCCTGTGAGAGTGAAGCGATAAGGCCAGACTCAATGATCCTTCGACGGTGGGCCGGTATGGACGAGATTGAAACAGCGGTAGGTTTTTGGCCGCCATAGCGTCGTAGCGAGAACGAGCGGAATGGGCACTCGTCCTCATTTGTGGAACTTGCAGCGTTTGTCGGTCAACCGCCGCACCCGACAGTCATGGATTTACTGCAACTCAAGAACGGCCTTCACAGCAGCCTTCGCATCCACAATACCCGCGCCACATTGGCCCAGAAGACTTGTCGTACACCGAGAGGGTACTAGGTTGTTCCAATTAAAGACGGGAGGAAGGGAACCCGAAATGACTGTGAGGGTCGGCGTCAGGGTGAAAAAATTGTTTGCAGTATCCTGAAGTATCTTTTTCACGAGGGCTGGGGTTAATTTGTGCTTTTTGTCGGCACTGACCATCAGAGAAACCACACCGGAGACCACAGGAGCGGACATGCTCGTTCCCTCCATTGGCCCATAGGCCATCTTTCCTAAGTCGGGCGAAGTGAGGCTACTGTTAATGGTTGACCAAACTCCCCACTGCGGGGCTTGTAATGGTATTGGTTCTGCTTTCCCACTCACAGGGTCAACGAACAGAGCCAAAAACGACATCTGGCCACCCGGCGCTGCAACAATTATGGAGCTTCCGAAATTACTATAGAATGCAATGTCCCCAAGATGGTTCACAGAGGCCACGCTGATCACGCCGCGGCAGTTGGCGGGAGCA
>Ga0209084_1002822_pt1 | contig 13135 bp, 11 predicted proteins | sample C_130820_MF_Meta_FD_187309 | JGI IMG/M metagenome (GOLD analysis project Ga0209084, IMG submission 187309) | Freshwater microbial communities from Lake Croche, Canada to study carbon cycling - C_130820_MF_MetaG (SPAdes) (version 2) | ecosystem: Environmental > Aquatic > Freshwater > Lake... | reverse complement strand
CTTCATCGTTTACAGGTCAAGTTAATGTTGCAGGTTTTGTATCTTTTCAACTTACTAGCGTTTCTTGGACTTCGGGAACAGCAAATATATCTTTAAGAGCTTCAACTGGAATATCTAACATAATGTTGGACAATCCACTTCCTGCAGGTACTAATACAATTGGGGCAGTAACTCAAACTACAGCATCTAACTTAAATACTACAGCACAAATTACTGATGGAACTAACATAGTCAATGTTCTTAAATCAGACGGAACGGCAGCAGGACAAAACGCACAGCTAGTAGCTCCTGCTTATAAAGAAATTGGGTCTTTGACTGCTGGTGCACTTAACGCTGATTTAGTACCAAGTACTGATGTGAGTGGCTATGCAACATTTATGCTTCAGATAACAGGTACATTTGTAGGCACATTAACGCTGCAAGGTTCAAATGATAATACAAACTTTTCATCAGTTTATGGAACTTGGATAAACAATACACAGCCAGTTTCTACTGCGACTACTACAGGAATTATTAGTGGTTCTTGTAACTTTAGATATTTCAGAGTTAGAATGACTGCTTATACATCTGGTTCTGCAACTGGTACTTTAGAGCTAAAAACAATACCTTTTGCACAGACAAACGTATTAGCCACAATATCTGGTTCAGCTATTACAACACCTGTAAATGCTAGAAATACTGGTAGCATAACTACTGCATCAAGTTCTATTCTATCTACATCTGCAAGTGGTTATTCTTGGGCATATGTAACAATTAGTGGTACTTACGCTGGTATCTCATTTGGTATAACAGCTTCAGATAATGGTGGAACAAATTACTACAATGTGCCTGTATGGGACGTACAAAATCAGAAATATATAGCTCCAGGTACGACTATAACCTTAACAGATAACTCATCTGTAAGTTATTATGTGCCACAATCTTCTAACACTTCCATAGTTAAAGTTTTAGCTACAGCTTACACTTCTGGAACAGGTGCAGTAGCAATAACAAGTATGTCAAATGCACCATTGATGTTTTCACAAGCAATACAGTCATTTAACGCAACTGGTGCTACTGTTCCAACTTCAGCATACTATCAAGGTGGTCTAGCTCAAACAGCTCTTCCAACGGCTGCAACAGCTGGAAACTTAACAGGTAAATTATCTGATAAGTTTGGAAGAAGTGTAGTCTTAAACAATGCATTTCGAGATATAGTCGCATCACAGACTACTACAATATCTGCTTCTACTTCAGAAACAACAGTTATAACAGCTGCAGCCTCAATATTTAACGATTTATCTGCTATATGGGTAAGCAATACTTCAGCAACATCAGCAAGAGTAGATTTTAGAGATACAACTACTGGTTCAGTTCTATTTCAACTTTATGTTCCCGCTGGTGATATTCGTGGAGTTTCATTTAATACACCATTCCCTCAAACTTCCGTAAACACTAACTGGACAGCTCAGTCATCTGCTTCAGTAACAGATTTAAGAATAACTGCACTATATATTAAGAATAAATAAGGAATAATATGAAATATACAGTTCTTAAAACAAACGATAATAATACAGTAGACGTAGAATTAGTATTTGATGAGCATAATGACCATACAATAGTTACTTCTAATGTTGAATTAGGTGAAAAAGAAGCTGACTTAATAACTAATATAATTGACCGAGCAAATACTATAAACGCAGAATTGACCAATAATCTACCATCTGCTTTACCTTACAAACCAACACTTGATACACCAGTTAACATAACATTGGAGTAATATGGCAGCATCAGTTAGGGGTTCTAATTCATTTGCAGTTCCAACAGGTTCTGGAAATCAAACAATTACTTTACCTGTAACTACAAATGCTGGTGATGTTATTATTGTTGCCACTTCTGGCGGTGGAGTAACTAGTTTTTCTATGTCTGGTGGTAGCACGACAACTTGGTCTATTCCAGGAAACAACGTAGGTGTTGCACCAACTGTTTGGACTATGCTTGGTTATAATGTTCCTGCTGGAGTTACTTCTGCTACCCTTAGCTATACTATTACTGGTGCTGGTTCTGGTGCTTGTGCAGTTATATCTGGACTTATTTCTGGAAACCCCGTAATACAATCAGGTAATGGTTCTTCTAGTGCATCTACTAGTGCTACTGCTTCAATACCAACTGCAGTTAAGCCGTCAAACTTTTTATTTTATGCAACCTCACACTTTGGTGCTACTAGTGAATCTGGTAACTGGTCAGCTGACTTAGTAAACTTTACTCAATTACAATTCTCAAACAGCAACTCACGACCTGTCGGAATAGATTATAAATATCCTGCTGCTTTAGGAATTTTAGGTAATCAAGCCCAAGTAACTTACAATAACTCTAACAATGGTGGACTTACAGTATTAGAACTTGGTGTAATTCCTCCTAGTGGTAGCAATCTTACAATGCTGGGTGTCGGATAGTTAGAATTTGTGATATAATGCTCTCATAGGCGATTTAAGACAGTCCATTTGGGCTGTTTTTTTATTTAAAAAGGAGAATATATGGCATCAACCTACACATTTGCGGTTAAAACACCAGCATCACCTACAACTGGATCTAAGACGCAATCACATTTTCAGAACCAACCTGTAGACGGAGCAAGAGTTTCCATACAGACTATTGGAAATGGTTTTCAAACCACTGACGCAACTGCTACACCTGTCGTTTCCCCAGTAACAGCTGCAACACAAACTTTAATCGTACCTGAGAGTGCAATAACAGTAACTTTAGTAAGTACTAGCTCTTTCAGCGTAAGTGAAGTTTCTGGTTCTGCAAGTAAGTTTACGGTACCAGCTAACGTACCAATAACACTTGGCGTTGCTAATACAAACGCAATTTACTTAAGTGGTGTTACATCTGTATCATTTTATTTCATAATAATATAGGTATTTAGATGGCAGTAAAGAATCCTACAATCTGGACACCACCGTCAGGCAGAGGTTACGTCAAACCTTCTAGCCTAGCATCCATAACGACAGAATCGGGATTAACTCTGACTACACAGTCAGGAACAACCTTAACAATAGAAGCAGAAGTTTACCAACCAGTATACGCAACGGGATGGACTAAGTCAGGTAAAAACAAAACTACTTGGCAGTCAAATATAGGTAACATAATAATAGGTAACCTTTTGTTTGTAGATAACACGGGAAACTTTATTGTCACCAACTCAGGAAATAATATAGTCACAAACCCAACAGTTAATAAATTAAAGAGCCCAACACTATGGGCAGCAACAGGAGCATAAAATGGCAACTATATCCTCACTTACAGCAGCATCTAGTATCGATCCTACAGCTGACTATGTTCCTATTGTCACCGCTAACATAAACACTACTCAGAAGATTAATCGAAACACTTTACTTGGAATCACTTCTAGTCCTGTGGGAATTAATGATACTCAAACACTTACAGCTAAAACTTTGACATCTCCAACAATAAGTGGTCCTACATTATCTGGAACAGTCACAGGAACCTACACACTGGGTGGTACTCCTACTTTTCCTTCTAGCGTTGTTTTAACTACTGGTATACAGACTTTGACTGGAAAGACGCTAACAAGTCCAACTATCAACTCTCCAACCATTACAAACGCTGCTATATCGGCTGACGCAGTAACTGGCTACACTACAAGCAATTCTGGAACCATTTACGGTATTGCTGTAACAAGTGGACAAATATCTTCCGCTTTAACCCTATCGCAAACTTTGTCTTTAACCAATGGGCTTACTGTCAGTGGTGGAAGTATTACTTTACCCAATTCATCTTTGACTCCATTGATAATGCGAAATCCTTATAATTTTTCTTACACTATAAATTCAACAGCAACAATCGTAGCAACCACACCTTCAACATTAATTTGTACGGGACTTTCATACGATACTGGAAATAATTACTCTACTACTACGGGAAGATTTACTGCACCAATAGCTGGTTTTTATCAGTTTAATGCTCAAGTAGATTTTGGTTCGTCAAGTGGTGGCTGGGCTTCATTGTGGAGCAATGGTGCGGAAGTGTATAGAGGCGTTAGACAAAATGTAAGTTCAAATGTCACTATGGCCTGTTCTATTTCTGTAGTTTTACAATTAAATGCTGGCGATTATATACAATTAGGTTATTACAGTTTTACCGCCACAACAACAGAAAATAATTCTGGCACATTTATACAAGGTTATTTAGTGAGTGCAACATAAGGAGATAAATGAGTAACGTAACAATAAATCAATTAACAAACGCAACAAGCATTGATGGAATAGTCGATTTACTTCCTATATATCAAAACTCTTCAGCTTCTACTCTTTCTATTTCACGAAACACTTTGCTTAACTTGACCTCTGGACCAGTGGGTTTGAGTGATGTACAAACTCTTACAAATAAAACTCTGACTAACCCTACAATAAATAGTGGTACTTTTTCTGGTACTTTCTCTGGTACCTATACACTAGGGGGCACTCCTACTTTCCCATCTAACGTAGTAATTACAACTTCTGTTCAAACCTTAACCAACAAAACTCTTACTAGTCCTACAATCAACACTCCAACTATAACTACACCTTCAGTAAGTGGTGGTAGTTTTTCTTCACCCGCTATATCTAGTGGTACAATAAGTTCTTCTACACTATCTACTTCAACCTTAACCAGTGGAACCACAGTAACTGGTGGTATGAGCGTTACTGGTGGACTCACAGTTGATTCACTTTCTGTATCAGGATCTAACGTCACAAACGGTTGGACTGGTCTTGGAGCCAGCCTAACTTATTCTGCAAACAATGGAAACAAAGAATTTGTCTTAACAACCACAACCAACCTTACATCTTCTCTTAGTACTGGAATGAAAATACAGATGAGTAGAGGTACAACTCCTCCGACTCAATCTGCGAGTTTAGTTTCTTCTAGTTCTCAATACGCAAGTATTACTTCACCTACTGGTATTACATTTACATCTGCATTCACTTGTGAAGCTTGGATATATTTAAACTCATATACGGGTTCAAATGAATACATACTTATTAAAACCGATTCTACTATTCAAAATGGTTGGCTATTTAGAACTGGTAACTACGGTCAATTAGGAATAGGTTATTTAAGTGGTGCTAGCCTAACTATTCAAGAAAGCTATCAATCTATTCCACTAAATCAATGGGTTCACGTTGCTGGTGTAGTTAGTTCGGTATCTAGTAAAACGATTGCTTTGTATATAAACGGAATTTTAGTAAATTCTGCTACCACAACTTCCAATACAACCACACTAACTCAAGCTGGCAACTTGTGTATTGGGGCATCCCCAGCTCCATCACTATACTTCAACGGTTATATCTCAGAAGCTCGTGTGTGGTCTGCAGCACAGTCACAAGCCAACATACAAGCTAATATGGCAATTAACTTAGTGGGAACCGAAACAAACCTTGTGGGATTGTGGAGACTTAACGGAGACTGGACAGACAGAACTACAAACAACAATACGCTTATAGCTTCTGGTGGTGCGTCTTTTGCTACGTCAACAAACCCATACAACGCTATTGAGTATGGAATAATTACATCTTCAAACTACAACTCGGGTACTGGTATTCACACTCTTAAAGTATATATGGGTAACTCCAACACTGTGCCAAATCAAACATTATCTAATTTTTACATTTCTACGGCAAGATTACCTTATGGTTTTAACGGAGATAAAGGAAACTGGACTTTAAGCAGTATTTACACAAACAATATTTCAATTAGCACCCCAAGTAATAATGTTGCTTATTGGTCTACTTTTGCAAGTGCACAAATAAATATTCCTGCAGGTGCCTGGCGAGCTGGATTTGAATGTGCAGTTACCTCAGTTTCTAATGGAACGGGACTTGCAAGACATGTTACGGCTTTATCTACAAGCACATCAAGTTGGACAAATTATAGCCTTACTGCTTTTTGGGGAGCACCAATTGCAAATGCTTTTGCGACACATCAACTTTATAGAGATACAAATATTTTATTAGCTTTAATTACGCCACATTATTTTATTGATACACCACAAGATGCTAATACGGGAACTTTATATTTTGACGCTTCATCATACAGATTTAACGTTTTGTTTGCGGAGTGTGCATATCTTTAAGAAAGGAAAACTATGATTACATTTACACAATTATATACAAGAGCAGCAAACGTGGTGGGTGTGTCGACCTCCACTAACTTGCAGGACTTAATTAATATTAAACAGGATATAAACCAAGGTTTACGTCTATTTAAAAACGGTGCTAGAAGATACTGGACTCGTAAAGAAGTCGCAGCCAATCTAGTAGCAGGACAACAGTACTACACATTCCCAGAGGACATGGTTCGTGTAACTACAGTTCGAGCTAACACAGGAGGATATAACTGGCCATTAACAGAAGTGGATTCAGAAGAGCTTTGGAACAAGTTTAATGTGATTCCATCTAACACTGTAATAGTTCCTCAATTCTATTTTGTCAGAGGTAGAAATGAAATTGGATTCTATCCTATTCCCTCACAGAGCACTACTGCTGGACTTATAGTAAGTTACGAACCTCGATTAATTGACATGTCGGTAGATGACACTACCACCACAACTGTAAACATAACTAATGGTTCTCAGTACGTTACTAGCCCATCTTCAGCATTTAACTCAAACATGGTAGGAATGTACTTTAGCGTGACTGATGGTTCAGATGGTAACTGGTACCCTATCGTAGCAGCAACCGCCTCACAGCTTACTCTTGAAAACTACTATCAAGGACCATCAGAAACAGGTGCGTCTTGCATCATCGGTTTAGTAGCAGATATTCCAGAAGAGTATCAAATGGCTCTTATTTACTACGCAGCATGGCAGTACTACTTAAAGAGGAACGAAGATCAAAACGCTGCTATGTATAACGGAATGTTCCAAAACATGCTACAATCCTACATAGAAACTTACTCAGCTAAGTCAACTGGTGTAGTCCAAAAGCCACTCACAGACAACATATACAACATCTTCTGGCTACCTCCAGGCATCATAACAAGCTAGGAGATATATGGATAAAGCCAAGAACACACCAAAATACAAAATAGTAAATCAGTATTTTAGCGGGGGTAACTCAATTGACCCTAAGTTAGCTGTAGCCAACTCTTTCTTTGCTTCCCAGAATCTTGACTTTAGAACTACTCCTTCACAGATGACTGTGCTTCCACAGAGCCGTCAGGTTACTGGAAACCTTACCGACCTTATAACAGCTATGGACCAAGACCAAACTGGTGTACGTTGGGGTGTAGGTAACAAAGGTTCACTTTACAAACTCAGCACATCTAACGTAGTTACTAAGGTTGCACAGCTATCTGAGAATGGTAGTGCAGGACTTTACTACAATCAGGTAAGCGATACTCTATACATTCCTGGACAAACAGCTATGTCTATTTATGGAAAACTTAGTAACAATCCCGTATTTACAGATAAAAACTTTGACTTCTCAGCTTCACAAGCAGATGGTTGCGTTTTGGTTTATAACCCAGACACCAACTATTTTGATGGTAACGCAGGAGTTAGAAATAATGCACAATCTATAAATCAGGTAGGTATTACTAACTCATCGCAAGTAACTTCCAACTGTACAGCTGCTTATACTCTACCGACGTCAATTTCAGAAATTTACGGTAACTATTGTTTTTTTGCTCCAGACATTGAGCCATTCCACTCTATAGATGTTTACATTTCTAACAAAGGTACGGGTAACTGGACTTTAACTTTACATGATTCTTCAAATAACACTCTTGCAACAGTGACTGTAACTAACGCCAATCTTAAATCAAACGCTTACAACAAGTTTAAATTTTCTGGACCTATTAGAGCTTTAGTCAGTGCATCTCAAACTGGATCGTCCGCAACTTATCACTTCCACCTTACATCTAGCGTAAATTCTGATACAGCTACTGCGGCTGTATATTCAGCAAATGATCTAACAGGATGCGACTTCCTTCTTTACGCTTACAGATTGGTTTCAACCAACAACGGATGGCATCCAACCGCTATGTTTATAGTCAACAACGTTGCTTCGCTCTGTATAGGTAATGGACAATATCTTTCTACATATAACTTTGGAAATGATGCTAACCCTACTAATACTCAATGGGTGAGACATGCTTTGTATTTCAAGCCAGGATTTGAAGTGTGCGGCATGACAACCAATAATCAATATTTAGTCATAGCGGCAGAAAAAAGGTCTACAAATGCCTCCAGAAACGCTCAGGCGGGTGTTCTGTACTTCTGGGATGGAACGACTACTTACCCCAACTTTACAATTGAAATACCCAATGGTTCTCCATATGGTCTATACACGTTTAACAATGTTACATATTTCACAGTTGCAGGATCACTTTACGCATGGAGTGGTGGACAAACAGTTATAAAAGTAAGAAAGATGGCTTACCAGAATACGGATTACTTGAACGCTGTAGACTCTACTATCGTAAATCCAAACATGACCACATCTCGATACAACCTATTGATGCTTGGTTATCCTAGCTCTTCCACCAATGTTAACTTAGGATACGGAATTAAATCATGGGGTACCGTGGAGCTTACATTTCCAAACTCGTTCGGTGATTCATACCAGCAAAGTCATGGATATTACTACAACAACACTGCAGGTATAACAAACTTACAATTGGGATGTGTGTATAACTTTGTGGATTCAATGTATTCTACATGGTCTTACACCCTAGGAGGAACTACCTACTACGGAATTGATGTTGTGGATAACTTCTCGCTTCCTGCTACTAACTTTAGTTGGCAGTCTCTTATATATGATGGCGGAGTTCGTTATAAAGCTAAAAAAGGTCTTAGACTTAAAATTAACTTCTTACCTTTGCCCGCTGGAGTAACTCTTACCGCTCAATATAATCTTGATAGAAGTGGATGGGTAAGTTCAGACCCCGCATCAGGTAATTCATATACTGCAGCGACAGGGGACACTTCAGTCTTGGTTGAGTTTGACAACATGCGTTTCTTTGAATTCCAATATGGATTCTTTGGAACTATTTCAGGAAGCACAGCTCCTGTTATAACTTCTATAGCTTTTGAGGTAGACCCGCTAGTAGATGAAGGTGTTATAAGGAAGGATTACTCCTAATGTTTAATGGAGGCAATGGCAACTTTCAATCTGAAATCTATGAGAATGTCGCAAACATGTCTCTTGCTTTCACTATGTATTCCACCACGTTTGGTAATGGTAACTTTATAATTCAACCACCATCTAAAGGAGAAGTGGGTCAGGGATATCCATCCGTACCTTATCTTTCTCTTGAAGCTTTAGTTTACCAGCAACAATCTTCCAACCCAGCAGTTCCAGCCTATTCCGTGTTATCGGGTAGTACTAGTGGACAAAAAGTTAATGCTTCCATATCAACACAATCTGATTCAAATGGTACGACTAGAATGGTATCAGGAGTGCAACAGAATCCATGAGTAATTCTTCTTTAAACGTCAAAACATTTTTCGGGCAAAAAGTTTCTCGGCAGGGTATTAATGTGCTTAATGCGACAGATAATCAATTAATTTATAAGAATGATTACACTACTACCCTTTACTATAATCAATCAGGCGTACCATCTGTTTTACTTGGAACTAGAACTATCACAGGGGAACAAGGGTTATTTGTATCTAAGACTGGTATAGATGTTACCAAAGCGACAAACAATCAGTTAATCTTTAACAGTAACTCTGACACTTTACAGGTTGTAGATAACGGACAAGTGGCAATTCCAGCAGTAGGAACAAGTTCAACTCAAACAGTTAACTATTCGCACAATCTAGGTTATATTCCCATTGTAACGGCTTTTTATGAGTTTCAGTCTAACTCCTACGTTCAGCTACCATTTACTTCATTTGCAAGTGGCTCTATGTCTCCACAATGGAATACTCAGGTATCTTACGTGGATAAAAACATAGTAACTTTTGCAGTTCAAACAGCTTCTTCTAGTAGTTTTGCGGCCACAAATATCTATTTCGTTCTCCTACAAAGTCCTGCTATCAATATCGATTAGTGTTTATTTTTGTTTATTTATGATGTATAATTCCGTTATAGGCAATTAATTCTAAGCCCATCGGAGGGCTTTTTTTATTTTATGGACTTACGACAAAACGCACAAAACTTATATAATCAAGGACAGCAAGCTCAACAACAGGGTACTGACCTTAATAATAAGGAAGTAGCACAATCAACACAATTACAGGGTCAAGCAACTAGCGACAGGGCTCAAGCTCAACAGTCCTTACAGAACCTACAAAACTTCAACGTGCAATCTGGTGGAGACTTATATTCCAAATACCTAACTGCCGCTCAACAGCAATACGGACTTGATCCTAAAGCACTAGCTGCTGCCAACAAAAACACATACAGAACTCAGATTGCAATGAATGAGTTAAATAAAAACCCAAGTCAGACCAGTAATTATTATGGTGCCACAGCTGGACAAGCAATGGCTGGATATCAAAATCAAGCTCAGAGTTTAGATAATCTTCTACAAAACCAAACAGCTGCGGCTAATCAATATCAGACTCAATTACAAAACGCTATGTCGCAAGCTGGTACTCAAACTACCGCTGAAACCACTACACAAGGTCAACAACTTGATAAACTTGATAAAGCTGCATCTGACGCAGCAAATCTTTATAACGTATCTAGTACTGTTATGGCTAACATTGAACAAATTGTTGCTCAACAAGGTCAATGGACAGCTGCTGCCGTTAATAGCTACAACCAGGCTGCAGAAAATCAAGCTAAATCTGAATACGACTTTCAACAAGCACAACTTGCTTCCGCACAAGCTACCTACGCTAATGCTCAAACTGCCTACACTGCTGCTCAAACCACTGGTCAAAACATTACGAACCAAGCTGCACAGCTACAACTTAATTCTGCACAAAAATCTGCGGGTCAAATTAACTACAACAAGCAAACAGGTTTGGTGCAGTTTAGTGATGGTGCGGGTAACCCACTATCTCTCGGACAATACGCCAAATCCTACCAGTATTTCCCAAGAGACCTACTACAAAAAGCTTCACAAAGCGGTGATACATTTGCACGAGCTGCGTTGCAGTTTGTTGGTAATGATGGAAAACCCGACCCAAGCAAAATTGACCCAAGCAAAAGTAATAACATTTCACAAGTTACTGTTAACGGTAAAACCGTTAATGTTTCTAATTCTCAAATTTACAATACATTATTTGGTACAACCTATGCGTATGACGTTAATCAACCTAAAACAAAACCAGTTCAAACTGGAGTGCCTATAGTTAATCCAAACGCAGGCAACGTAATGAATTTATTTAATAAAGCTAAGTTATTCTAATGAACCCTCAAGATTCCAACTTAGTAGACGTAACACAAAACTTTACTGGCTTAGGCAATTCTAATCCTGTGGGTCTTGCTCAGAGTGCCAACGCTGGACAACCAACCCCACAACAACCTAAACCAAACTGGCTAGAAAGATTGCTCCCAACTATAGGCAGTGTTGCAGCTCCATTAATAGGTGCGGCTCTAGCTCCTGAAACTGGTGGTTTATCCTTATTGGCTGGTGCCGCATTATCTGGCTTGGGTGCAGGTACGGGTAAAGTTGCCGAAAATGCATTTACTGGTCAAGGAATTGGACAAGGCGTGGCTGGAGAAGCAGCTGGTAGTGCTTTAGGTGCAGGTGTAATGGGAGGTGTTTTAGGTGGAATTGGAAAGCTAGGCGGTAAAGTTCTTGGATCTAACGTAGTGCAAAAAGGAATACAGAATACTGGTTCAGATTTATTACAAGGTGCTTTTGGACAAGGTGCAAGTAAAGCAGATGCTCAAACTTTATACAATCTAGGCATTAATGATGCCAAAGACTTTGCTGAAAGAATCCATCCAGCAGTCGGTGGAGCTGATGGAGCTATGTCTAAAGGAGTTATAGACACACTTAACTCTGCATCTAAAAAAGGTGCAACAATTAATTTATCTCAATTTGAAAAAGTAGCTGACAATCAGGTTGGCAAAGAGATAGCTGACGCTACTAATGGTGTGGGTATAGGTGATGGAACCACAAACCAGCTAAACGTTCAAAAATTTGTAAGTGGACAGCTACAAAGATTTAACAATAAACAACCACTAAGACTAGGACAATCATATATATCTCCACAAGATTTGGCTAAACAAGATTTGAATAATGCACTAGATATGTCAAAAGCTATGGACAAAAGAGCAAGCGAATTCTTAAGAAGTGGAAACCCAGATGTTAAGTTGCAAGGTGCTGCTTTAAGAAACTTATCTCATACTATAAAAGACCAGTTATATGGAGCTAGTGGTGTTGTAGGAGGTGAAGCTATTCCTCAAGAAGTAAGAGCACAAATTGTCAAAGACCTTGGAGCAATTAAAGACACTAACCCTTCTTATCACAATGCGGCCAATAACGTAGTAAATGACCCCAAATCTACTATTGGAGATTTACGTTCTTTTAATGCACCTGGAACTAGATTGTCTATTGCACATGAAAATAAAATTAATAAACTTGATGTAGCACCAGGTAAATCCGTAACAGATGTAGTAGCACCTATTGTAGGAATGCAAGCTGCAGGTCCAGTAGGATTAGCGGCAGGACTAGTAATACCTAAAGCCGCTGAATCTGAAACAGCTAGGAAATTAGCTATTAAAGCAACGCAAAAAGCGGCAGGAGTTTCAGACGGAATAAGTGCAATACAAAAAAAGATTACAGCATCACCACAGTTAAGTAAAATACAAAGTTTACTGGGAAAATTAAATAAAACAGCAACGGCTGGTGGAGTAGCAGGAAGTCTACCAGGTTTAGCAGCACAACCAGCAAATAATAATCAAGGAGCAAATATGAATCAACAACCAATGGGAATGGGCGGTCAAACCCAACAACCAATAACAGAATTATTTAAACAATTACTAACACAGGAACAAGCAGGAGCAGGTCTTACCGATAATTCTCAAGCTTTGATTTCAGCTTTATCTTCTTTAGCACCACAAGCACAGCAAACTCAATTAATGGGTGGATTACAGGGTGGACTACAACAAGGTTTTGCAAATTCTGGTGGAGCACAAGGTTTGTTTGGAGGCTTAGAATCAAACGCGTTAGGACTTATTCCTGGTAC
>Ga0209084_1002818_pt1 | contig 13139 bp, 23 predicted proteins | sample C_130820_MF_Meta_FD_187309 | JGI IMG/M metagenome (GOLD analysis project Ga0209084, IMG submission 187309) | Freshwater microbial communities from Lake Croche, Canada to study carbon cycling - C_130820_MF_MetaG (SPAdes) (version 2) | ecosystem: Environmental > Aquatic > Freshwater > Lake... | reverse complement strand
AAATTCATTTGAATCAGGCACAGGATTACATTTACAACAAATGTGTGGTGTCGTACGGAACAACGGTCACATCAACAGTTATTAGCGATGCGTCTTTAGCAACATATGGTGAACGCTCAACTTCTAAATCAGTGGTGTTGTCTTCGACCGCGGATCAGTTGGCGGCAGCAACTTTCTATGCCACAAATTATGCGCTGCCAAAGAAAACACCAGTATCAATATCGTTACAAACATACGGTTTCACTGATGCTGCTTTTCAAACCATTGCCAAAATTGATTTAGGGCAATCGGTGCGTGTAGTGCGTCAACAACCAGGCGGTCGACAATTTGACGGTACCGCCATTGTTGAGGGTATTGAGTTAGATTTAGCACCAGAAAGCAGACGTTTTACTTTCTATCTTTCGGCTACGGATCAGACAACACTTTAGGGGTATTCATGGCGACGTGGACTGCTGGTACAGCGCTTGGCACTGGGGCGCTCATTTCTCAGGCGTGGGTGCAGAATGTTGTCAATGCGCAAAAGTTCCTTGCCGCTAACGATGCAACATATGGCAAAGACTTATGTCAGATGCGGCGCACAACATCACAAACAGGAATGGCATCAGCGACATGGACTGCCATTGGTTTTACTGTTAATGATTTTGATGTGGCTAATGGTCACAATACCAGCACAAATACAACTCGATATACCGCTGTTGCGCCAGGAAAGTATCGATTGACCGCTGCTATAACTTTGAGTTTTACATCTGGGTCTGTCAGCATCAACGGTTTATTTCGATTAAACGGATCAGGCTTGAATAACACTGGAGCGATTGATGGTTCGTGGGCAAGTATGAAAACAGGAACAACAACACAAGCAACATTGGTATTACCGACAACATATGTTTCATTAGCAGCTGGTCATTGGGTTGATGTTGTTATATTCACTGATGCGAGTGCGCCAGTGCCTGATCCTACTGCTGGTGCTGTTCAGATGGCTGTTGAATGGGTTGGCGCGCCATGACATTGAACACTGTGGCACAAGTTGTTGCCATCGTTGTCGGCACCACAACCTTTCTAGGTGTCATCGGTAAGTTCCTTATTGTGCATCCGATGAAAGCATTCATTGTGAAAATGACGTATCCGATTCAACCTAACGCCAATGGTGGCAAATCTTTAGCAGATGTTGCAACAACAGTCACCGCCATTGATGTGAAGGTTGGTAACGTTGAAACATGGTTATCAAAAGTTGATGATCGTTTAATTCACCACATTGAACAACATAATAAATAAGGAGTTTGCTGATGTTGGATAAGTTATCGCCGCAGGTTCGTCACGCAATCATTCTGCTCATTGGTGCCGCATTGACGTACGGTTCAACACAGTTACCTAACCTGCCAGCACAGTGGCAACCGATCGTTGGTGCCCTGGTTGGAATTTTGACTTTGGCTGTCACACCGTTAACGAAACAGTATGGTGTCGGTGCCACTGGTGACAGTAATGACTGACACATCAATTAATGGTTGGCCTGTGTCGGCAACACCAGCAGATATCAATGTGCGCCAGTTCACTATCCCTGACACGAAACGTCATGTTCAATTATGTGCTGATGTGGCACCGATTCTTCTTTGGGTTGGCACAGCGTTTCACCGGCACATCAGTAACCTTGACAAAGGCATTCTTGCAGTGTGGGGATACAACTACCGTAAAGCTCGTCAAGCAGATGCTTGGTCGGATCATGCGTCAGGCACAGCCATTGATTTGCGGTCTGATCGGTTCCCTATCGGCAAACGCAATATGAGTCTGTTGCAGAAATTGTGGGTGCGCCGCATTCTGAAAGTGTGTGACGGTCTTGTCATTTGGGGTGGCGACTACAAAACTGATGCCAGTGCGGATGAAATGCATTTCGCCATCGCACCAGGGGTCACATCGAAGCAAATTTTGGCGTGGCGTGTGAAGCACCGTATCGATTCCAATGGGCAACAACTGCCAAAGAAATGACCAAACGCCCTGATGTGACACCGTCCTGCAAAAAATGTGGGACTGTGATGACATGGGAACATAAAGGTGGCAGTAAGTATTGGCGTTGGCGATGTGCCCGATGTCGGTTCCTATCAGCAGCTCATGGTTTAACCAGTGAAGACTATGACCAACTGGTCACCGCACAGGGTGGTTCATGCGCCATATGCGGCAACACAGGTGATCTTGTCATCGACCACGACCATTCCTGCTGCAAGGATGGCAAATCGTGCACACAGTGCCGCAGAGGACTCCTATGCAACGCCTGCAATCGGATGCTTGGTTTCGGTAAAGACGATGTGCGGATCATTGCGTCAGCGGTTTCGTACCTATTGGGTCCACGACTGAGCGCCGACTAGGATTTACCCTGTCTAGCGGTATAGCCGGTGACCGTCCTCCCATCGGCTATACCGCGTAATTTTGTCCCCGACACGCCGAAATTAACTAATTCAGTCATTTGGCTTGCATTCCGTCCAATTATCGGGCATAGTTCATTTCAGACGCGGAGACACCGCACAAACTGAAAGAGGACAAAATGAGCGCCACCTTCAAAATCGGCAAGACGTACTACGCAGAGAGCGGTCCGGCATTCTTTGAGTTCAAGGTAACTGCCAGAACCGCAAAGTTCATCACAATTATTCAGGGCAACACTCGTCGCCGGTGCGCTATTTCATCGTATGACGGTCACGAGTACGCAATGCCTTTCGGCAAGTACAGCATGGCGATCCAAATTGATGCAGCTCATGTTCTTTCGGAGGTGTCCGCATGAAGGGCTTCATTTGTAATCAATGCCTTGTGCCTGTATCAGTCATTTGTGTTGATAAAGAGTTTGATGGTTGGTGTCAATCATGTGTTGCCGCATCGTTGGAATCTGAGGTGAACGCATGAGTCATGTTCAGCCGCGTTTGGCTACGCATCAGCATTGCCGCTGCTACTACCGTTTGCGTAAAGTTGTGCGCATCATTTTTTGGTCAACCGTTGTTGTTGGTTTGTGGTGTGCGTCATCATGGTTGACCAGTCACGGCATCATTCATTGGGATGAATACCAGGACACAAAGGATTCGCTGTTCCCACGGCGATAGGCACTGTCAGAGGGTGCCGCAACAATCAGCAACAACCAACACAGAAAGAGGACAACATGTCAGACGACACAACCGCAGCCGCCAATGCTGCAAGTAAGCGCAGTTACCGAAAGTGGACTGCCGAAGAGCTAGAAACAATGAAGTCATGCAGCACACTTGGTGTATCAACTGTTGCCACAATGCTGAACCGTCCAAAGGTTGCCATCTACAACAAGGCAAAGCAGTTAGGTATCAGTGTTTCCGCAAAGGTCAATGCATCAGCAGATTCGCAGGTCTGACCTGTGGCATCCAGTCGTGTAGCCCGAGGCCGCAAAACACAATCACTTATCGCACAGTGGTTTCGGGCGCACGGCTGGAACACCGCCACAAGCACTGAAGCATTTTTGTCAGGCAAAGACATTCGCAACGTTGACGGTTTCAGTATCGAAGTGAAAGCAACAACGGCAATGCCGATACTCACCGCCATCACGCAAGCACAAAACAATGCCGACACCGGTGACATTCCAATCGTTGTGTGGCGACCGAACGGTTACGGCGAAACCCGAATCAGCGAATGGGTAGCCGCAACAACACTTGAACACATGACCGCACTGATGAGAGGACAGCAACAATGATGATCGACATCAAAGAATATGATGGCACGTTAGAGTTTTTGAAAGATGTCAAAGCCCAAATTGCATCGTTGAAAGAGCAGCAAACACTGTTGGAAGATAAGTTGAAAAACATTATCGGTGAAAACAACATTGGCACAATGAACGGTAAACCTGTTGCCAAATACAGCAGCTACGAAACCGCAGTGTTTAGGCAAAAGAATTTCAAAGATGAGAACCCTGACATGGTCGCCAGATACACCACCATTGAAACACGCACACGGTTTGTTCTCATCGATGAGGATCAGAATGTTTGAGCGTGAAGTGTGGTGTGGTGACTGCGTCAATCTAATGAAATGGAATGACACACGCAGTCAATATGTGTGCGCCCGGTGTGAGGTGAAACGATGACTTTCGCTAACGCACAAAACACCACAAAGCAAGCAATCATCGATGCTGTGAATGAGTACGCATCGAATCGTCCGCGGTCGCTGCAAGTTGAGGTTGGTGCATCAAGTATTGGTACTGCTTGCCAACGACAACTAGGTTACAAACTTTTGAACACAAGTAAGCAAAGTGTTGAAAAAGACCCAGGCTGGATGACACAAATTGGCACCGCAGTACACACCTATTTGGAAAACATTTTCAGCACCAATGATCGTTACCTCACTGAGCAACCAGTGGACATTCGGTACGCCGACTTCGTCATCCCCGGCACCGTTGATCTGTACGACAAACAAACCAACACTGTCATTGATTTCAAAATCGTTGGTGAAGCAACATTGTCAAAAGCGAAACGCAAAGACATATCAACCCAATACCAGGTGCAAGTGTCGTTATATGCGCTAGGTTTGAAACAGGCAGGGCATCGTGTGGACAATGTTGCAATCCTGTTCATGCCACGCAACAAAGAATTAAAAGACGCGGTCATGTGGGAACAACCATTCGACCCAAAAATTGCTGAAGCGTATATTCAGCGGTATCACTCAACAAGAATGTTGACCAGTCAGCTCGGTGTCAAAGCATTAGAAACAATGCTCACCGCCAACGCACCATGTATGTGGTGTGACTGGTTCAACCCGGATGCGGCAACAGTCGCTGAAGGTTGCAAAGGCACTACCAAACAAGCCTAGGAGGGCTAAACAATGTTCAACCAACCAACCGATAACGGTGGCACGACTGGTGGCGGCTACTTCAAGCCATCAGATAACAACAATGACCTGATCCTTTTCACAGTGGTGAAGGAAACAGGCACAGAGTTTGACCAAATGTCAGGCCGTGACCGTGACTTCGTCATCGTCGACTACGCAAACCTTGACCGTGACGCAGTTGTTGTTGAAGGTGCAAAGGTGACGCACGGTGCTTTGGTTCGCAAGCTCGCTGTCGGTGCCACGAACATTCTTGGTCGCATCGGTCAAACAAAAACCAGTAACGGTTACACGGCGTGGGTGTTGAATGCGCACACACCGGAAGATGCTGCTGCTGCGACAGCGTGGATCACAGGTGGTAAGCCAGCAAAGGTTGACCCATTCGCATCGTTGGAACGTGAAGCAGCAACCATTGGTGTGACCGTTGAGCAGTTACTTGCCATTAAGAAACTTGGTGGCACTGTCGATTCGGATGCACCAAAGTTTTAATGATTCCTTTATGGCTGTGGTTGGCGTACACAATTTCCGCATCAATAACCGGTATTTATTTGTACAAGCTCGGTGCGGAAATTGGGTACGACCAAGGCTACACACAAGCAATGATTGACTTCCACAATGACCGCTACTTCGGAGAGGACTACCATGACAGCGGCACAATATTTGACCACTTCGAAACTCTTTATCGAGAACAAAACATTACTGATCACATTTATGGCGGCAGCACAGGCTATATCTGACGGTATTGACCCTGAGTCGTTAATGCAATCCGATGAAGTGTGGAACAGGTACATCAATCACGCGCATCTGATTCTTGACCAGTTGTCTCAGGGCAAAATGTTGACACAGCTCGGTGCCACTGTTGAAGAATGGCACACCTGCCAATACTGCGGATCACGATACGAAACATTAAACAGTGCCCGATTGTGTTCAAGGGCGCACCCTAATCCGGTGAACGCATGACACCAAACGACTTAAAAGCGTTGATTGTTGGAACAGCGTTGGTTAGTTTAGGCATCCTGCTACTGGCAATCATTTTTGAATTCAATAAGTAATCACACATCGATGAGAGGACAACTCTGATGAAAAAAACATTAGACGACAATGAACGGTATTGGAAAGACAAGCACGACGCAGAAATTGATGCAATGTCAGAGAACACAGGTGACGATGATGAGTGACCAAGTACCGGTGCATGAAGTTGAATGCGAGAACTCTTTCGCAAGGGAAAAGCTCAGGATGTGCCTTTGCACTGTGTTGCGTTTGGCGTATGAGCGCGGAGGTGCAGATGAACAAGCGAAAGCAGTGCAGCGCGTCAATAACGCAGCAATGAAGATTGCATTGGCTGGAATCAGTCGCTTTGAGACCGCTGACTTCCTTGACCTCATGGATGCGGCTGTGCGGGGCGGTGAGCAGGGATGATTCATGGGGTGCGTAACACATACGCGAGACACAAATGCCGGTGCGAACCATGCACAATGGCAAACAGAATATACACACAAGGCTTAAAGAAACGACTGAAAGAAGAACGACCCAAAGATAAAACCTTTGCACGAATCCCATACACAACACGATTCAAACACGGTGTTGGCATAGAAACCACAGTCACAAACATCAGCGCCACCTGGCGGCAATCCGCGGCGTGTGTCGGTAACGATCCGCGAATGTGGGACATCGACAACCCCGACCAGTGGTCGGAAGCGATGACCATTTGCAGCTCATGCCCGGTAAGGCAACAATGCGGCAACGACGGATTCAACAACCCAGACGCATTCGGTGTTTACAGTGGTGTCCCATTATGGGCTGGTGTGCCAATGGAATACAGAATCGTTGAGTGATGCGTGACCCGGCGTTCTTTGAACAACCCTTATGCGCTGAAACAGACCCCGACCTATTCTTTCCCGACATCGGTGTCATACCAAATAAAGCCAAAACTATTTGCAGACAATGTGACCACATCGCAGAGTGTTTGATCTGGTCGTTGCATAACGTTGTTGACGGTGTGTGGGCTGCAACAACACCAAAAGAACGACAACATCTACGCAAAGAATTAGGCATCATCGGAAAACCGTTCTACAAATCAGGCATGTTCATCACACCAATAGAAAGAAACGAGTTAACTGATGGTTTCTAAACACATTGACCACATCGCCGACATCATCGGACAAGACTTCATCAACAACGTTGACACCCTGATGACACACATGGCAACAATCATGTACCAACGACAAGCTGACTACGGTGCCGGCAACATCAACAACGCATACGGTGGTGCACTCAACGGTGTAGTTGTACGCATGGGTGACAAATATGAGCGCATCAAAAACTTGTTAACCATTAACGCTGATCCGCAAGGTGAAAGAATCACCGACTCATTCATTGACCTTGCCAACTACTGTGTCATCGCACTGATGTTATTGAACAACACCTGGCCAACCAATGGAGGACAACCATGTCAAAAAGACACTACCAACGTCATACCACGGAATGTGGCGGAATTGACCCAGTAGCAATACAAATCATTGTTCACGCTGGCACAGTGGATGTGCTACCCATCGATCACCTTATTTGTGATTGCGAACGCGCATACATTGTGACCCACACACCTAAAGCTGAACAAATTTTGCGCATCAACGGGTTGACACGAAAACGACTTGAACACCTATGGCACACCATCACAACATCGGAGGACACTGATGAAATCGTTCACAACAATTATTGACGCACTACAGGCAGCGAATAAAAAAGTCACCAACCGTGGCAGTGGCAAAGCCATAGTGCAATGCCCTGCACACGATGACGGCAGACCATCACTATCAGTAACCCACATTGACGATAAAACACTGCTGTACTGTTTCGCCGGATGTGGCACTGGGCAAATTGTTGAAGCCATCGGTTTATCTTTATTAGATCTGTGGGATGAGCAAACAACATTCACAGGTGTTGAATCAATGACCGGATACCAATTACTCATCAACCAAATCAGTAAAGAATCAACACCAACAACCACACCCAATGTGACAACCACACCCATTGAATACATTTACATGGATGAGAATTGGCAACCAGTTGGAAAAAAGATACGACTCGTTGACTCTGACGGTAAGAAAACATTCAGGCAACAACGATTCGACAACGGTGAATGGTTACCCGGACTGAACGGCATCGACCTACCGCTATACAACCTGCCCTTCATCAACGCATTAAAAGGCACAACCGAAACATTGTTCATTGTTGAAGGTGAGAAAGATGCTGAAACATTAATGCAGCTTGGAGAAGTTGCCACAACAATGCCCAACGGTGCAGGCTCATGGAATGATCGGTACACCGAACAATTACAAGGCATCACCGGTGTTTACCTCATCGCAGACAATGATGAACCAGGGTTGAAACACGCTGCCACAGTCAAAGATGCTTTAGAGACCGCTGGCATAGGCGTACGACTCCTACTACCAGCCGACGGACACAAAGACATCACCGACCACATCAACGCAGCGTTGACCCTTGAAGACCTTCAAGACGCAGACCAAATCATTCAACAAATCAAACAACAACAATATGATGAAACACTACGCAAACTCATCATTGAAGAAACACTGAAACAAACAGCAAGAGACACAGCAAGAAAACAAATCAGCGACGCAAACGCATCAACACGATACACACTACCCACATACGCCACAACACTCACACAAGAACTACAAAAACCAGACGAAGCAATCCGATACATCATCGACCAGTTATGGCCAGTCGGAGCGAACATCAGTTTGACCGCTGGATACAAATCAGGCAAAACATCAACAATCAACAACATTGTAAAATCATTGGTCGACGACCTGCCATTATTCGGTCACTTTAAAACAGCACACGAAGGCAGAATTGGCATATGGAACTATGAAGTATCCGGTAACCAGATGCGCCGATGGCTACGAGAAGTGAACATCAAAAACACTGATCAGATAAGCCTCCTCAATATGCGCGGTCACACATGGCCGTTGAGCAGTGAATACATCATCAAAAACACAATCCAATGGTTACAAGAAAACAACATCAACACCTGGATAGTTGACCCATTAGCGCGAGCATTCGTCGGATCAGGGGACGAAAACTCAAATCAAGACGTTGGCACATTCTTAGACACACTTGACTACATCAAAGAACAAGCAGGCGTAGCGAACCTACTCATCGCCGCACACACCGGACGCAACGCAGAACAAGGCAACAGTCGAGCACGAGGAGCATCACGCTTCGACGACTGGGTAGACGCAAGGTGGATGCTCACCAAAGACAAAGACGACAACAGGTGGTTCAGTGCAGACGGACGAGATGTCACAATCAACGAATCCAAACTTGACTACGACGAAACAACCAGGGCACAAATCATTCACATTGGCGTAGACAGAAAACAATCAACAACAAATGAACTAGATGAGCGTGTGTACCAAATCATTGCGGCAACAGGTTTAACAGGCATCAACCAGTCACAAATAGCGAAAGCCCACAAAGCCGCATACGGATCAGAATCAATCAGCTCAGACACATCACCACTGGATCGACTATCAAACATGGGACTCATTTACTTCCACAAAATTGGCAATTCAAAGTTGTGGAAAGTGACATCACATGACCTCAATGCAACTTAACGAACTTTGTCGTTCGTCGTTCAACGAACTCGTTCGTCATTCAACGAATAAACGAAATGGCTTATATATATAGCCATCGTCTATTCTGCCAACCTTCGCCAACACACAAACAAATGACAATCACAACAACACAGAAATGAACACCTACACTCATGGTCAACACCACAGACCGGAGACCTCAATGCCAAACATCATCACCGACCAAACAATGGAAATACACATTGGTGTCAATGAAGCAAAAATTTCAAGCATCGTCTCAGGCACCAGCTACAACCCAGACGTGTACAACGACCTCATGGTCAACACAATAAAAGCATTCAACGACGCACTCACCATCGCCATCAATCACGGCTACACTTTCACCACCACCGACGACACCATCGACGACGATGATGATGAGGATGATGACACAGATGACAACAACTGAAATCGACCCGGCAGGGCAATACAACATCACTGTTCGAAGTGGTGACACGTTTACGAGAAGTATTGCGTTGACCACTGGCGGCACCGCCATCAATTTAACAAACTCGTCTGCGGTGTTTACGATTGCTGACACTGACGCAAACCCAACAACATTGTTATCGCTCACAGTTGGTAGTGGTGTCACTATGGGTGGTACTGCTGGAACAATGCTGATCACCGGCACTGCAACACAAATGACTCTTGGTGCTGGTGTTTACGCATACGAATTGGATTGGTTGCAGTCAACAACACGAACAACATTGTTAGCTGGTTCATTCACAGTGATTGGTTCGGTGTCATAAGTGGATATCACTATTAGTCAAACTGTTGGCACTACCACAGTGACAGAAACAGTGACTGTTGCAACAGTGTCCAATACTGGTGCGCAGGGTGCCACAGGTGCCACAGGTGCGACAGGCGCAACAGGTGCAACAGGTGCATCGGGTGTTATCAGTGTTACCTCACCGATCACGAACACAGGTTCAAGTACGGCAGCAACCATTGGTATCGACCAAACACTTTTAACAATCTCACCGTCGCAAGTTATTGGTACTGCGGCTGACCTTGCTGATAACACTTTCACTGGTAAGCAAACGTTGGCACCGTCAACCACTGCAGCCGCATCGTTGAACCTTGCTAATGGCACTGCGCCAACATCACCTACCACTGGTGATTTGTGGGCTGCGTCCGGATCACTGATTTACCAGTCGTCTTTGGGTGGGCAGACTTTGGCTTTCCTGTCATCGAACATCACAGGTAATGCGGCTACCGCTGGCACAGCCACCTACGCAACAACCAGTGGTACTGCAGTCAATGTCAGTGGCACAATCGCCTACACAAATGTGACAGCACCAACAGACACTGCAACAATCGGTGTTGGTGGTGTTTATTTCACATCAAATCCTGCAAGCACAGCAACAAACAGTGCCATCACATTCCCGACAACAACAACTGTTCGCTGGACAATCAACCACGGTCTGAACAGATGGCCATTAGCAACAACAATTTTGAACATCGACGGATCTAACACAAGCCCAGGATCGTTTGGTTTTTGTGCTGGAACAGTGCACACAGGCACAACAACAATCAGTCGAGCAGGTGGTGGTGTCACAACAGCGACAGCAACAACAACTGTCGCACACGGGCTCATCGCCGGTGCCGTAATTGCCGTATCGAAACCAGTGTCGTCTGCGGTTAGTGCCGGTGGTGTGTGGACTGTTGGCACTGTCCTGAACGGCACACAATTTACTTTCACAACTGTTGGCACAGCAGCAATCGCTGGTGGCACAGCACAACTAGCAAGCAATTTACCTAACTATCAAACACTTCAATGGACTGTTGGTACAGCGGTCACTAGCATTGCGGCAAATCAGTACAAGGCGGTGTTACTCGGATGAAACCAATTTCTGAAGGTGGCGGTGGTTTAACAGCAACACCACTGTCATTTGGTGCCACAAATCTTGGCAACCTTGACACCGACCCTGACACAACCACATCCAATGTTGGCGACATTTACTACAACACTGATACCGGTGTGGTGAAGTTATTAGTCAATGATGGTGGCGGTCTCATCTGGTACGACATTGGCAGAAACATTGCTATTGGTAAAACGCAAGTCATAGGCACCGCTGTCACGTTATCTGATGTTGGAACTATCACCTCGGGCATGATTGGTGACACCCAGGTGACGGTATCAAAGTTGGCAACATCATCGGTAACGAATACCAAAGTGTCCACAACTGCCAACATTGATGTGACAAAGATTGCTGGCACTGCGGCAGCTTTGACAACAGCGAACACTTTCACGGTTGGTCAACAAGTTATCAAGACTGGTGCTGACGGTAACCCGGGTGTTTCTATTTGGCGTAACAGTGTGACTCAGTCTGCGGCTTTGTTGTCGTTGTTTCACTCTGATGGTTCAACAGTGTTGGCACAGGTTAGTGCTGCCGGGAATGTGTCGTTGCGTAATGACAATGGTGCCGCGGCTGGTGTGCCGTTATCGATTACCGCTAACGCATCACAGTCTGTGAACTTGTTGCAGATCCTTGCTAGTGATAACAGCACTGTTCGTACATCTATCAGCTCTGCTGGTGCGTTGACTGTTTCACCATCATCAGGTACAGCAGCAACAATCAATGCGGCAGCATCAGCGGTTGGTCAAATTATCAAGGTCAATGCTGCTGATGCTTTGCGTATTCGTGACAATGGTGACGCAACTACGCTTGCGAGCATAGATGTAAGCGGCAATATTTTTGGCAACAATATTCGTGGTGGTTCTAATGCTACAAGTCTTAGTGCCATTGTTTCCGCACTTGGGTTTAGCGCTGGCGGAACGATTCTGTCGGTGTTCCGTGGTGGTTCATCAGGTGGTGCATCAACGCAAACCGCTGACCTTACTCAATGGCAATCAGGTGCGACAGGTAACGCAGTGTTGATGCGTGTTACTAAAGATGCGTGGATTGGTCTGGCCAACAGCACTGCACCATCAGCAAACCTTTCTGGTGGCGGTTACATTTATGTGGAATCGGGTGCGCTCAAGTATCGCGGTTCGTCGGGCACTGTCACAACTATCGCAGCAGCATAAGGAGAAACAAATAATGAGTATGGATTTTGCGGCACTAATTCCTGTTGATGTTCAACGCGCAACATTGGAAGCGGATCGTCAACGATTCATTGTTGAAGGGTACGACAACCAACGCACCCGGGAACGTGTTGCCAGTGTCAGCCCCGACGACCCGGCGTTGACACAACTTGATGAAAATCTGCGTGTTCTTACTGTTGCGGTGCAGCAAATCGATCAGCAGCTCGCAGCGTTTGATAATGCGCCATCTGCCTAAACCTTGTTTGGACTGTGGTCGTGTGACTAATGGTCGCAGCAGGTGTGACAGTTGCTTTGAGAAGGCTCGCACATTGTTTGAACAGTCACGGTCTGGTCGTAATCGTGAACGCGCACACTACGGTGGTGACTACGCGCGACGGGCGAAGATAGTGCGTGAGACTGCTGAAGTGTGCTGGTTGTGCGGTGACGCTGCGCGTATCAATGATCCGTGGCAGGCAGACCATGTCATTCCCGGTGATCCTGATTCAATCCTTGCCGCGGCGCACCGGTCATGCAACATCAGACGCAGCAACCAATCAAGGGCAGAGCAGGCGCACACACACACGAAAAAATAGGTGGGGGTGGGTTTCAACTTGCTCACCATTACACCTTTCTAC
>Ga0209084_1002816_pt1 | contig 13144 bp, 6 predicted proteins | sample C_130820_MF_Meta_FD_187309 | JGI IMG/M metagenome (GOLD analysis project Ga0209084, IMG submission 187309) | Freshwater microbial communities from Lake Croche, Canada to study carbon cycling - C_130820_MF_MetaG (SPAdes) (version 2) | ecosystem: Environmental > Aquatic > Freshwater > Lake | place... | reverse complement strand
ATGTATCACCAAAATTCCAATTATTAATACTAAAATAATTATTCATCTGTGTTAGCACTGCGCTACGAATTTCACTATCACTTGCATTGGTTGCAGAATTTTTAATAACTTTTATTGTGCCTCGTAATGCCGCCGGTGCCTTATCTCCAAACAACGGTTTGAATACTACACTGTTTACAATTACGCTATCGCTTAACATCTTAAAATCTTGCACTTGACTATATTCTGTTGTCAACTCACTGATAGTTGGGCGACTGGGAATTGGCACTGCATCAGTAGTGTCTTGTATCCAATTTTGATACTGAGTATAGTAGGCTTGTGTAACTACGTACAAATCAATAATATTAGTTGTTGCCGGATCAATACGTGTAGTATTGTTGCTATTATGACGATATTGGAACTGTAGTCCTTGGCGCCCTGGCTTCATGCTATATTGAGGCTGCTCAACTAGTGTGAAGTAGGGAGTTGTTATCATTGGGTCTTGAACAGTAATATAAAATTTGTTTTCAGAATATGCATAAAATAATTGCCCCACTGGATACTCATATTTTACAACTTCAATTTGCATTGTAGTGGCGCATTGGTAATTTACCGATGACGAAGATATTAACTGTTCTCTAGTTAAATTAATTGCATCTTGAATCTGTTCAAAGAAAGTATATATGCCAACATTAGTATTACCGGTTACATATCCCGTAACTTCATTAAAAAAATCAGGATTTTCTATTATTGTTCTGTTATTAACATCAATGCTAGCAACCTCTACTTCAAAGTCATTTATGTAACCATCACTTTCAACAGTTTGACCAATGATGCTTGCTTTTATAGGTTGTGTTAATGGATAATTAGATCCAGGTTGAGTATTAGTAGCTAGTACATTTACGAAATCTTGCAAAATTATTCCAGAGAACGGATCATAAACTAATTTACCTGCATCATATGTAAATCTAGTATCTGCTACGCTACCAAAATAATATGCTAGTGAGCGGTAAGTTACTGTGTATCTATTGTATCCAACACTTTCAAAATTAACAAAATATGCAGAATTATTGTATGCTTCTACTGTCCATCTTTGTTGTGCAATTGTTAATGAATTATTAAACACCAATGAAAAGTTTTGTTGTAAATCTAATCTAACTGTACATTCATTAATCACTGCTGCTGGCAAAGTATTATCAAATGCCGGTATAACCACTATTAATTGTGCGGTTGCTGGTACATATCCATTTACTGTTATAGGACCGGTGCCATTTGCAAATTGACCTAATCCATTGTTATATCCGTCACCTACTACATTTAATACAGTAGTCCACATGTAGGTTTTATTAGATGCGGTAGCAACACCACTAATCAAACGATTATTAGTATCAAAATAATAGCCGGGCGGGGCGATGAATTTTAACAATGCTCCTTTTGTTATATATTTTGTGTTATATGTTGAGTAAGTGCCAACTGGAATTGGAGTATCTGCTAAATTGAGAATATCATAAAAATACCCGGTTGAACTATTAGAATCAACTGTGCTTGATTGCCAATATACTTCTGATTCATTTGGATCAGATACTGCTGTTCCTTGTTCAGTAATGACTGGGCCAATACCATATCGAGGATAATTTTGAATGTAGTATTGCAGAGATCGGTTATCTTCTAATATAGACGCCAAGGTACTATTTAAAAATGTTGTGATATCACTTAAACTGTTTATGGTAAATAGTGTACTGCCTTCTGTGTTGTCTAACCAAACACCACCGTCATTGGCATAACTATTACTACTACTGTATTTGCCAGTTGGATCAAGTAAATCTAAGTTTTTACTAACACCTACACTACTACGATTAATAGCTTTTGATTTGATAATAGAACTATACAATGTATATGGGAAGTTATTGTAATCTTCCCCATTGACCATACGATTTTGTGTATAGTAACGACTTGGGGCACGTTGTTTAATACTAGCAAGCGATTCACGTACCTGTGCATTTGACACCGGTACTTGCAATGATAAACCAAATGTTAATGTTTCCAAGCGTCCAACTCTACTTACATAGCTAAAAGAAATTGATAGTCCTTGCATTTCAGTAGGTTGAATTGTATATGTCAATGCATTGCCTGCACGAACATATGCTCTAAAGTTACCGACTGGTATTTCACTGAAAACCCCATCACCAAAAATGTAAGTTACTTGGTCGTTGAATCTACTGTTAACTGAAAAGATTTTCTTAACACTGTTTTCAGTTTGTAGGTATGCGTCAGCATAAATGTTATCAACCTTCTGCCATAATCCAAACGCTCCGTTTATTTGACTAATTTGATACAACCAAGTATCAGTGTTATTGATACCTTGAATATCAATATCAATCGCTTGATTAGCAATTTGTTGTTGTAATACAAAATCAAAATTAGTTAGTGATCCTTGTTTGAAGTAAAAGAAAAACCCTGTATTTGGACTACCATATCCCAATTTGTCATTGCGATATAACATATTAAATCTGTTAGTAGGTGCAGGTGGAATTTCGTATACATAATCTTCACCCACAGTAGATACACTACATAATTCAAAATTCATATTCATTCCGGCAACAGTTGAATTGAACGGTATAACCGGTAAGCTACCAGTTGGAATTTGTAAAGTATATTCGTCAGTTTTTACACCCAAAATTTGAGCAGTATTGCCTGGCAAGCCAACACGTTGAGTATTAATTAGTGCAGCATTGATAATTGTGTTAAATTGTTCTAACCAATTTGGGTTAGCAGGGTCATTCCACAGTATAGGAATATTACTTAAATTAAATCCATTCAAATCTGAAACGTTTTGAGTAGTCTGAATACTTGTAACTTTCAAGTAACCCTGAGATTCTAAATTACGCTTAGGGGTGTAGCTAACTAAGTTAGCTAATTTGATAACACTATCCCTACGTTCAGCAGTATCAATGAAGTTTTCTCGGGCATTTAAATCATTACGGAAAGCAAGACCTTGTCCCATGAAAGCCATAACGTCAAGCAATGCAATAAATTCTGAACTTTCGATGTAGTCATTGAAGGTTTCAGGGTAGTACTGGCGCAAATAATCTATAAAACTTTTGCGTAAGGTCTCATAATCATAGCTTCTAAAGTCGGCTTGATTGAACGTTTGGTAAATGGCTTTCCAGTCATTTACCCCAAATAATGCTGATTGTCTTGAACTTGTAGCCATAGTTATTCTCTTTTAAGTATTTATCATACCTGAGAATCTGGGTTTTTTAGCGTTATTGCAAAACTGCTTGATTTGTTGCACTACTAAAGAAAACACTCAACAAATTTGCTTGATTAAACGGAGAAACTGCTAATTCAACTTCTAACAATATTCCGTTTTCTTGTGGATATGCCCGTACTAAATTTATTATTAATCTAGGGTCTTGACTAGCTACTCTACGTATTTCATTTTCTAATTGAAATTGAACGTCTGCTGTATTTGGCTCAAACACAAAACTCCAAAGAGTAGTTCCGTAACTGGGTTGACCTACTTTTTGCCCTTGTGGGATATTTAATGCGTTAATAAAATCACGCACAACCAACGGGGTGTCAGCTAATGAAAATTTATTTCCAGTAATAACACCGGCAATGGTCGAACCAACACCGCCCTGAGGAGCAGCAGGTAAATTAGTAGACTTGGGTTTATTTGCGTTTTGTGTACTGAATCCGATATATGATGGCATAATTTATCCTATACTATATTTATAGTTAAAAGTTAAACTCTAACCATGCTTTCTTCAAAGCCTGAACTCTGTCCCACTCCTCATCATACCACTTGTTATTTGCGTCAACAATGGGTTTATTTCGGGAACGTATTGCTGCTATTTCAGGATCACCTTCAGGTAAATTATTTTTAGCAGTCTTGTATTCCTCAATTAATTCAAGAGATTTAGCCTTTCGTATTTTCCATTCAGTATTAAGTTTTTCTGCCGCATCTTGGTAGGTTTCTCTCAACGTCCGTACCTGATCTAACCGTTTTAGTTTTTCATCTAGTTCAGCTTGACTAGTGGCGTTACTATATTCGGGAGCAGGAATTATTGCACTACCCAACACAGAAGTAATAGCAGATGCAAGTTCACCCCTATCGGAAGTACCTGTAGCAACTGAGGGCATCTTTATTGGGAATGGGCTTGATGAACTTAGTGCATTCATACTTGCAGCTAGGGCGGCTGCTGCGCTTGCTGGCAACCCAGCTGATGCAAGAGATGCAAGTCCATCTTTACCTGATTGAAGTCCTTTTGTTAAACTATCTAATCCTCCGCTTGCCGTACCTGTTAGTGCATTTAGTGCGCCTGCAGGATTAGTAAGTAAGCCTGCCGCAGCAGTGCCTACACCAGTCAATGCCCCACCAGCCAATAATGTTGCGGCTGATCCTGCTGCGGCAGTTGCGCTACTTATTCCATTTAGTGCGCCGGCTGACAGAGAAGTAGCAATTGATCCTACTCCTGCTAAATTCCCCACTCCACTAAGGGCACCCGTTGTAGTATTTGTTACGGACGCAACTGCGCTCAGGCCTCCGGGCAAATTACTTATTCCACTAGCCAAAGCTGAAGTGGTACCAGAAAATCCACTGACTGCACTACTAACTGCTGCACTTGCTGATGTGCCTAATGTACTGCTTGCTACACTGCTTGCCGCACTTTTTGCTGCATCTAATGCAGTACCTGCTACACTTTTTGCTGCATCTAATGCATTACCTGTAGCGGCATTTAATCCACCTGCTGCGCTACTTGCTGCATCTAATGCATTACCTGCTGCGCTTTTTGCTGCATCTGATGCATTACCTGCTGCGCTTTTTGCTGCATCTGATGCATTACCTGCTGCGCTTTTTGCTGCATCTAATGCACCGTTTGCTGCGCCGCTAGCTACATCTGCTGCTGCTTGAACTTCGGCATTTTTTATAGAAATTGAAGTTAAATTTTGAGGAACATTTGGTGTAAATGATTTAAATGAACTTGTTATTGCGCCAAATGCCGATCCTGCAATACCCTTAGCAGCGTCAACTGCACCTGACATCCCTAAGATAGCAGGAGGCGCAAGGCCTGCTGCTTTACTTTTTAATAAATCTACGGCGGCGCTGGCGTTGCCGGGTAATCCGCCTAGCGCAGTACTTGCCGAAGTAGTTAAACTGCCTAGTGCGGTGCTGGCGGCGGTTCCTGCTGATGCCGTTACACTATTCAATGCATCACCGGCTACGCCGGTTAATCCACTAGTAAGGTTACCTGCTGCTGCACTTGCTGCACTTGCTGCACCACCTGCCAAACTAGTTACACCGGCTAGTGATGCTGAAATTGAATTTAGTCCGCCGGTTGCAACTGTTGCATAATTTGCTGCAAAATTCCCAGAGGTTACAGATGCTGCTACATTTGCCAAAGAACCAAAACTAGGTAAAGTTGCCATTATATCATATTCCCCGCGCCAGTCGCAGTTGCACCTGCCATTATTTTTGAATTGACGTTTCTAAATGAATTTAAAGTTGAGTCTGTTGATTTCTCGTTTGCCAATTCCGTAACAACATTAGCAGTTATTTTTGTATTTGCAATGCTTTGCAAGTAAGTTGAAGTAGCCTGCGGACCTACTTGAGATGCAGCACTCACTATACCTGCAATGACTGATGGTTGTTCTTTGCCAGTAATTGCTCCTGTCATAGTCATAGCTGTTTGTGCTTGCTGAAAATTAACAACTTGTGCGGTGGTTTGTGCTTTGATATTTTTAACTAATGCTAATAGATTTTCTGCTCCTGGGGCGCCTGTAAATAAATTTTGAGTCATGGCTGCTTCTACATTGGCTCCTCGCTGAACTAATCCGGTAATCAAAGCAGATGATCCGGGTTTTAATACGCCGGCTGCTTCTAGCTGTTGGGGTGTCTGTGCTAGCGTTCCAACCGCAGCATTAATCTTTCCGGTTGAATCTGTAATAACCCCGCTGCCAATGGACGTTACTGAAGGTGAAGTAGCTGCTGCCTGAGACGCAACACTGCCAACTAAAGCAGCAGTTACACCCGGATTTAATGATGTACTTGTAGTCCCTGAATCAGGCACAGTGGATACAGTTGCAGGAGTAATCGGATTGACTGGAGGCAACTTGGTTTGATTGTTACTAAATGCTTGATATGCAGTTTCTTGTGCAAAACTTGACATTAGAATGCTCCACTACTGTTATTATTTACTTTAGCATCAACACCTTGATTAGCGTTAGCCCAAGGTGAATGAGCCGGAGCCCGACTGACGATAGATAATAAATATCCCGGCACTGCTGCCCAACCTTTAACTTTATCAAACAATGTGTCAGTATGTGCTACAATTGGAATCTTTGGCACTTCAGGTGGGGGATTTGCAGTAGAGCCAGTATTTAGATTAATCCTACTACCGTTAATATACATGTCATTTGCACTAGCATATGAACCTTCTCCGCTAGTGCCCATGCTCATCGCTCCTTGAACCTTTATTGTATATTTACCCAAAGTGTATCCACTAAAGTTTGCGCCATTTCTAAAAGCAATATCTTTCTCAACATTTATCTTTACGTTGTCAGCTTGTATGTTTAAATCTTTTTTAGCATTAATGTTAATATTACGATCTGCATGTAAATTTAAATCACCCTGTGTTCTGATATTTACACTGTTAGTAGCATACATATCAATCGTGCCTTCTTTGCCTAATTCAATATAACTTTGTCCATTGGCATGAATGATGAATAATGTTTGACCATCATCACTCATCAAAATTTGATGACCAAGTGATGTTCTTAATCTTATTAGTTGATCTTTGCCAGTTGTGTCTCCGTCGTCCATTACAATACTATGCCCAGTTCGGCGAGAAACAACTTTCAATGATGCATCAGGTTTATCTAAATTCTTTTCTATAGTAGAATCAGTATATCCACCTTGATAGATTGGTCTACCGGGGGTGTTAACTCCCCATCCAACTCTAGAGGGCGATTCACGCAATGCGCTAGATGTTATTGGACCTCTAACTGTATCTCTAATTAAACCTTGTTGTGAAAGAATAGCAGCGGCATAACTATGCACTGGTTTGGGAGCAGTTAAAAACTTAGTAGGAGCGTTCAATGCTTGATTATTAGTATTAAGGTTGCTTACTGGTAATTGTTTAGCACCACCATAAGTGTCTGCTTCACCTTTGTTTGTCACAATATTGTCTGATGCGCCGATCGCCGGAATCATCTGTAATAATTCAGGAGGTAATATACTACCTATGTAATATCCATAGTTAACATCACCATTAATAAAAATACAAACTACACTGCTACCCAAATCTGGAGGACTATACCACATACCATATGAAGTTGGGTTGGTTGTATAACTTCCATATTCAGTATCTTTACTTCCAGCCGACGGTGGTGTACTCCCAAAGAAGGGACTCATATAACTGACTGTGATCCAGCTGCTTTTATCGTCCGGGTTTGGTGCCCCAAAGTCAGCAATGTAAACATCTATTCTACCTGCCCTAGTAGAATCAATATTGTTTTTTACTACTCCAAGTACAGGCACAGAACGTATTACGCCGCCGCCGGCGTCTGGTTTAGTTATCTTAGCCTGTCCCTTTACTTTAATTTCATTTGTTGCCATTAAATATTCTCTCTGATATTATTAAATTAACCTCTTCCAAACACAGTTGGGGCAGAAGTTCCAGCATCATCATTTTGTACTACACCAGTAGTAGTAGGTATTGTTATTTGATTTTGTGATAGTAGTTGTTGTCTTTGCATTGGATCCATTACATTATTAATACTACCTACAGAATTAATTGATGATAGTTGCGCTCTTTGTGCAGGGTCAAGGAATGAAGTAGGACTAGTACCAAAACCAGTGCCAGTAGTAGTGCCTGTGCCGCTTTCAGTGGGTGCCGATCCGGTGCCGGCTCTATTAAGTCTTGCCGTTTCAGCATCTGATTGATCTGATGTAGCTGTCTCAGCGTTGGTTCCAGCGCCTGCCCGATTAAGCCTAGAGGTTTCAGCTGCCGTTTGATTTACCGGCGGTGTGCTTGCAGTACCAGACCTATTAAGTCTTGCGGTTTCAGCATTTGATTGGTTTGCTGCCGCGGCTGTTTCTCCTGGATCAGGAAATACATTAAGTGAACAAGATAAATCTTGCGTAAACATTCCGCCCCTAAAGGTACTGGTAACTGATTTAAGCATATAACTGATTCCACCGCCGCGACTATCTATGTCTTTTTTTACATAAGCCGGATAGTCATGGAAGAATATTGAATCATTTAAACTCATTGTACCAGACTTGTTATCATAATCAAGCGGCTCTTTAAAGTTTATTTCAATAAACACTTGTCCTCCGTGTGGATTTATAGTAAACCCATCAGTACCATAATATTGATTGTATAGGGAATTTATACTAGTTACGGAAGATTGCATTAACAAATCAGGATCACCTAATATTGTCAGTTTAGCTTCACCATAATCATGCGGTGAAAACAAACTAGTCATATACATATTTTGTGTTTCCATACCTACATTTAATCTACCCTGATCAGGTTGACCTTGAGGTTGACCGGCTGTCACTGGTATATCTGCCGCTCCGCCTTGCGCCCTTGAATCAAAATCGCCCATGCCCTGGACTGTTACATTATGATAAGCTATATCCAGTGTTTGTTGATAGCTAATAACTTCGGAATTTTTACCAGTATACCAATATTCATATCGCTTGTGTGCCCCATAGTATGGAGTAGTTACTTTAGCCGATGCTGCTACAACTATCGGTGTCAAGTAAGACTGTATGATATATTTAATTTTATATACCCAATCACCCTGTACAGGATCCCATCCTAAATTTTTCACTTCTGGTTTAATATTAAACCATTTTAATTGCGTTGGAGTGTTCTCTTGTTTTTCGTATGTACCAGTTTTAGGATCGGGTGTTAGATTTGTGTTTTCTATTTGAGTTAACGCTGCTTCTAAGTATGAACTTTGTTTGACTATATCTGATACTGCTTGTATAATAGGTGTACCTTGTGCTATTTTAATTGTTCTTAAATCATTATTTGGTGTTTCTTTGCTAGCGATTTTTTGATTAGATTCAGAACTTTTGGTTGCAGTTGTAGTTGGGATTTTTCTTTTGTCTAAATCTGCTTTACTTTTTAAAGTTGCATTTTTAATACTATCTCCGTCAGGACCAATAAACACTACTTCATATTGACGAGGGATAGTTACGCCCTTACCAACTAATTGTTGTTGGTCATAATTTAATTTCCCAAATAAACTTGTCATTTGCGGGGTAGTGGTGGATTTGCTTACTAATCTTGAAAGTTCAGCATTACTTTGATTTTCGTCTGCTTTTGGTTGATTAGCGGGAACCAACGCATTATATACAGTGTCTGCTACAATGGGGATATCTGATATTATTGTACTAAACTTTGAGCCAAACCCAATGATATCGTTAGCGGCTTTGGCAACAACCTCATATACTACAGGGGCTCCGGTAATTTTAAACTTCATGTCAGCAATTAATATGTCGTAATATCTTTCAAACAATCCAGAAGCATTTCCGTCCGGGTCTCCGTCTGCACTTGGTATTTTAGAAGGATCAATAATATTACCGGCTTCATCATATCCCAAAAATCTGATGCCTATTATATAAAACTGTCTTGCTGGATTTTGTGCCATAGCAAAATTTTTAGTATTTGTAGTAGTAGCTAACTTAGTTTGAGCCAATCTCAGTTTGGTTAATAACGAAAATCCGTAAGGTTCTGTTATAGTAAAAGACATATCAGTAAGACTAGTATTATTAGTAACTTCTTTAGTAGCAATGGCATGCGTAATTTTTAAGTTATCTATATAAAAATCTTCATCAAATCCAGGAGCACGTTTTGATGTTGTATTATTAATGCCGCCGCTCTGAGCAATTAAGTATGCACCGCCCTTTTTAGCAACCGGTGTCGATACTGCCGGCGGTGATCCTGTTCTACCTCTTTCACCCGGTGCTTGTACAAATGTACTTTGAGCGGCGCTTGAGATTGGAGGACCTCCGGCTGTAATATTGTCTATAGCATTTAAATCTTTTCTACCTGATTCAACAAAAGCATCATACGCATCAGGAGTTATCATATAAAGTGATATTTGATATGTATAGCTGCTAAATTTACTCAATGGATTTTGTGTACGTTTTCCTGGTTTTATTGCAGCATTACTTTTTATTGGAGTACTAGTGTTAGAAGTTGTAGAATTTTTTGCAGTAGGATCGGCAGCCGGAGTATCTGATTTACCTGCTTGAGTTGTTGGTGTAGCTACTATGGGGGCACCACCGCCAGGTGGTGGATATCTGTTTAATAAATTAGTTGTCTCTCCTGCGGTAGACTCTACTTGCTTGTCTCCGTCGGATCCTCCGGCGGCAACGAATTCCTTGTTTTGGTTTTCAGTTTGTACTGGAGTTTTTGCAGCATTTGCCTTTACTTCATCATTTTTCTTTGCAGCAGCATTTTCTGCTTCTAACTTAACATTTTCTCTTGTATTATTAAAATCTGTATTTGTTTTATCAAACTTAGTAGTGGTAGCATCTTTTGCTGATTGTACATAACTAGCTACTTTAGCTTGCTGTTCGGGAGTCAAAGTTGCATTGATAGTGTTTATTTGTTCAAGTAGTGGGCCTGTTGCCCTGTTGAATGCACCACGTGCTGTTCTATACTCTACTCTAATTGCTTGTATTTGTTCCAATGCATCAGGAGAATTTACATCAACTTCATTTAATTTAGTTATTAAATCTTGAATTTGTTTATTGTAATCGGTATACAGGTTATCAATCAGCCCCGATAGTTGTATTATTCTATCTTCTTGCGAAGTTAAATTATCAGCCATTTTATATACCTAATATTTGTGTTATCATTGCTAGTTTAGGCAAATATATTCCCGTGCCGGCTACAAAATCAAAATAAGGATCTTTTAATCTGTTTGGGTTACGTTGGGCAAATACCCACCATAATCTGCTATCACTATACAAATCGTATGCTAATAGATCAGGACGGTATTCATATACTTGTGCTATTTCCCAATAGATATCAGAAGGATCCATTGGGATAGGTCTGTTTACCATTAAATCCAAGAAGTTATTATTAACTACTTCATTGAAATAATATGGACTTGATGCTGGATATATATTATTTGACATTACCAAATTCCTCCGCCTGAGCGTTTGTTGCCTCTTAGCAATTCACCAGTAGCATATTTCTTTAGACTAAACACGTTACTTATGTCACTTCTTGTAATTATCGGCACAGCAGTGATACTTAAATTAATTTTAGTGGGAACATATGTAGGTTCTACTGTTCCAAAATTAGTAGATGCCCACGCGGGCGGGGGAGCAACTGCGCCGGGGTTCAACCCAGTACTAGATAGTCTTGATGCTCCTGATTGTGGCGTACCGTTGGGTTTAGCTACAGCCGGATTATTTGCTCTGCTTACGCCGGCCGGGGTGTCTGTACTACCTGCACGTATATAGTCTACATCAACTGGCAAATTATACGTGAATCCAGTTATTGCTAATGGATGTGTGTCAAATTGAAATTGACCTAATCCAGTAAGATAGCACAATGGGGGCGGCGTACCTAATTTAGGGTTTTGATCTTGTCCGTAAAACATTTTAGTAGCTGACCTAAAGAAATGTATTACTGCCAATACATACATTGCTTCAAACGTATCTTGTGCGGTGAAGTCACAACTTATTGTTATTGTGTCCACTGAACTACTCTTGTAAGTAGAGAACTTATAATTACTATGTGTTAATGGGGTACTATCATATGAAGCAGCATATTGAACTGATATCGACGGAGTATACGGAAATATCACCCCATTGGTTGCTTGCAGCGGTGATAATATGCCCGGAGGGTCTGCCCAATATAGATATTTTGATTGCTTTGCTCCGGGAGCCAAACTTAGTCTAACACGCCAATCTTCTTTAGATTTAGCATTTGTCACATCTTGTTTAGTGGCTTGAGATTGTGCGTCTAATTTTGCTGCGGTCAATCCTTGAGGGCCGCGTTCTCCTGAAGTAGGAATTAAATTATTAGTATAATCCGCATCAGCCATCTTACGATCAATTGGCGGGTCTCCGGATACTTCAGCTGGATTAAGATTCTGAATGTACTCAGCATCATTCTGCTTTCGATCATTGACCGGTTCTGGATTAAGATTCTGAATGTACTCAGCATCATTCTGCTTTCTGTCGTTGACCGGAGGTGCGTTAAGATTCTGAATGTACTCTGCATCATTCATCTTACGATCATTGACTACTGGAGCTGGATCTGCATTATTAACATAATCCGCATCATTCATCTTTCGGTCGTTAACTACTGGTTCAGGATTTGCATTATTAACATAATCCGCATCATTCATTTTTCGGTCATTTTTGACCGGGTCTGGATTAAGATTTTGAATATAATCCGCATCATTCTGCTTTCGGTCATTGTTACCCAACAATGATTGACTTCCGATATCTACTGGCCCTGCATTGTTAACGTAATCCGCATCATTCTGCTTTCGGTCATTGACTATTGGAGCTGGATCTGCATTATTAACATAATCCGCATCATTCATTTTACGATCATTTGTGATTGGTGCTGGATTTGCGTTATTAACATAATCCGCGTCATTCATTTTCCGATCATTAGCTACAGTGGTCGGGGTTGCGTTTTCAACTATTTCTCTGGACTGTGCCCGTTGAGCAGGATCTTGAACATTGTTGGTAGAAGTAGTAGTATTTTCTATTTTAGCTACTACCGGCGGCGGTGGTGTACCGGGCGTTGTTCTAGGATCTACTGGTGCAGTATTTGCGTTATTAACATAATCAGCATCATTTTGCTTTCTGTCATTGACCGGTGGTGCATTTGCATTGTTAACATAGTCTGCGTCATTCTGCTTTCGGTCATTAGTGACTGGTGCTGGATTTGCATTATTAACGTAATCCGCGTCATTCATCTTCCGATCATTTGTGACTGGTGCTGGATCTGCATTGTTCACATAATCAGCATCATTTTGCTTTCGGTCGTTAGCGGCTGGTGCTGGATTTGCGTTATTAACATAATCAGCATCATTCATCTTCCGATCATTTGTGACTGATGCCGGAGCAGCAGCATCCACGTGTGCTGCCCCTGGCGTTCTAAACGCCGGG
>Ga0209084_1002814_pt1 | contig 13149 bp, 11 predicted proteins | sample C_130820_MF_Meta_FD_187309 | JGI IMG/M metagenome (GOLD analysis project Ga0209084, IMG submission 187309) | Freshwater microbial communities from Lake Croche, Canada to study carbon cycling - C_130820_MF_MetaG (SPAdes) (version 2) | ecosystem: Environmental > Aquatic > Freshwater > Lake... | reverse complement strand
ATGCACACGCGCCAGCAAGCTGCCGCGCGGAGTGCGGGGGCTTGCCCCCGCCCTGGTCGGGGCGGGCTTGCCCGCCGTGGCGCGGAGCCGTGCATGAGGTGCCGCTGCGATGCACACTCGCCAGCAAGCTGGCTAGCTAGGGCGGTGGCGAGCCACCGCACTCCTAGGCACACACTCGCCAGCAAACTGCCGCGCGGAGTGCGGGGGCTTGCCCCCGCCTTGGTCGGGGCGGGCTTGCCCGCCGTGGTGCGGAGCCGTACATGAGTTTCCGCTGTGATGCACACGCGCCAGCAAGCTGGCTAGCTAGGGCGGTGGCGAGCCACCGCACTCCTAGGCAGACGCTCGCCAGCAAGCTGCCGCGCGGAGTGCGGGGGGCTTGCCCCCGCCTTGGTCGGGGCGGGCTTGCCCGCCGTGGCGCGGAGCCGTGCATGAGGTGCCGCTGCGATGCACACGCGCCAGCAAGCTGGCTAGCTAGGGCGGTGGCGAGCCACCGCACTCCTAGGCACACACTCGCCAGCAAGCAAGCCACCGCACTCAAGGAGCCTGGCGACTCGACTCAACATTCCGCTTGCCCGGAGCCGCTTTCGCATCAGATTGACGCCACGCCGCGTGACCCATGCCCCACACTCCCAATCTAGCCTCCCTCTGCGTGCTGCAGCGGGCCCGCTCATCGCAGGGGCGGGGCTGGCGCTCGGCCTCGGGTTGCTGGCAGCTGACGCGCGGGCGGGTGGGCCGCCAGCGGATTACGTTGCAGGCGAGGCGCTGGTGATTTTCAAGTCGACCACCTCCGCGCCGGCCGCTGCGACTGCTACGACACGTCACCGCCTCAAAACCATTCGATCTTTCCCGGGCATTTCGCGCCAGCGCCAGCACTGCCACGTTCGATCCAGCAACCAATCCACCGCCGAGCTCATTGCCGAACTCCAACTCGATCCCACGGTGGAACTCGCAGAACCTAATTACCTGCGCCACGTCAGCAGCATACCCACCCCCAATGACCCGAGTTTCACCAACCTCTGGGCCTTGCACAACACCGGCCAGACCGTCAACGGCACCACTGGCAGCAGCGGCGCTGACATCCACTTTCTCGACGCCTGGGGTCTGGCCAAACCCAACCCACCAGAGGTAGTCGTCGCCGTGATCGACACCGGCATCGATCTGGGCCATCCGGATCTAGCGGCCAACCTGTGGACCAACCACGGTGAAATCGCCGGCGACGGCCTCGACAATGATAGCAACGGCTACGTCGATGACATCCATGGTTATGATTTCATCGCTGATGTGGCCAATCCATTGGATTCCGGCATGCACGGCTCCCACGTCTCGGGCATCATCGCCGCCGTCGCCAACAACGGCGTGGGCGGCGTCGGTGCCGCCTTCAATGCCCACATCATGGCACTCAAGGTATCCTCGGATGGCTCCTCCATCGACACCGCTTCAGAACTCGCCGCCCTCAATTACGCGGTACTGATGAAAAACCGCGGCGTCAATATCGTGGCCATCAATGCCTCCTTCGGCGGCCCTAGCCTCTCCACCAGCGAAAGCAGCGCCATCCAAGCCGCAGGCAACGCCGGCATCGTGTTTTGCGCCGCCGCCGGCAACGACTCAGCTAACAACACCCTCACCGCAACCTATCCGGCCAACTATCGACTCTCCAACATGCTTGTCGTCGCCGCCAGTGACTCCACCGACAAGCTGGCCGCCTTTTCCAACTTCGGCAGCAACGTGGATCTGGCCGCCCCCGGCTCCAACATTTTGTCGACCATCCCGACCTGGCAGGGCACCACCTCGACGGTGACCCGCGCGGCGACGAGCTACGCGGCAGCGCCGTTCACTTATGCCGGTCTAACCGCCGGCATCACTGGCAAGCTCTATCATTGCGGACTGGGCAATCCCGGCGAATTCCCCGCCGCAGTCAGGGGCAACATCGCCCTAATTCAGCGCGGCACCCTCACCTTCGCCGCCAAAGTCACCAACGCCATGCAGGCCGGCGCGATAGCCGCCATCATCTACAACAACATCACCGGAGCCATCACTGGCACCTTGGGAACCCCCACCGCCATGACCGGTGCTTGGATCCCGGCCATGGCTATTTCCCAGGCCGACGGCCAGACGCTGGAAGCCGCGCTGCCCACCACTGTGTCCGTGTCTAACATAGTCAGCCCAACCTCGATCTATGCCTATTTGAGCGGCACCTCCATGGCCACCCCGTACGTGAGCGCCGCAGTGGCCTTTGCCGCGAGCAATTTCCCCAACGAATCCGCCAGTCAGCGCGTCGCCCGCATCGTCGCCAGCGTCACCCCGGTAACCGCTCTCACAGGCAAGGTGGCCAGCGGTGGGCGGCTCAATCTGGCGCGGGTGGTGGACAGCGATGCCAATGGGCTGCCGGACTGGTGGGAACTGGCGTATTTTGGTCACCTCGGGGTGAAGCCCTCTGCCGATGCCGATGGGGACGGTTTCACCAATTTAGAGGAATACTTAATTGGGACCCAACCGAACAATCCAGCCAGCAAGCTGTCCATCGGCCAAATTGCGGTGCTGCCAAACGCTGCCAACAAGGACTTTCGGATCAACTTTGCCACGGCCTATGGGGTCACCTACCGGGTCGAATTCAGTGATTCACTCGCCGCGGGTTCCTGGCTCCCACTCGGCAGCGATCTGAGCGGCACCGGCGCCCCCGCCACGGCGACGGATGCGGCGGCTGTGAGCCTGCATCCGCGGCGCTTCTACCGGGTCCGCATCCTCGCGCCGTGAGATCTCTTGAATGAGAAACAGCCGGGCCTGGCTGTTTCGCACTTGAATTCGGCCCTTTTTCAGCCACCCTAGCCCGCCACACGCTCCTCAGTTCATGAAATTCCATCTCCCGCTTTTGGCCGTCGCGCTTGTTTCCGTCGCTCCTGCAGCCGAAGCACCCAAACTCTTCGCCGGCCTCCTCGCCAAAGACGTCCCCGTCCCTGCCCAGGTCGGCATCGTGCTGCCGCCTGCCGAGATCGACAAATATGTCGCCAAAGTCGAGGCCGCGGCCCGCCTGGACGCTAAATGGTTCAAGGAATTTTCCGCCCAAGCCAAGCCCGGAGTGCCCCTGCCATTTCACGAAAAACTCGGTCTCACCAAGGAGGAATACGACGAGTACATCAAACTGTGGGCCAAGCGCGAGTTCAAGTCGATTGAGGACGTCGATCTGCTGCTGCGCGAAACCCTCGGCGGCGCTTGGATCATCGCCGCCACCGGTTCCGCCAGCGCTATTTCCAACCTCCGTTACGAGGAAAAGACCGATGTCTTCCGCTCGCCTAACGGTGAACTCAAACGCATCGAGGACATCAAAGCCGATGCCGACAGCATCCTCGGTGCCTGGACCGGCAGCGAATGGCGCTTCGAAGAGGAAACCTCGCTCGGTAAAACCAAGGAAAATATCGCTGTCGGGAGCTTCGAGGGCAACCAGTACGGCCTGCTCGTCTATCGCTTCCAGGAAGTTTCCAGCGAGGGCACCCGCATCGTCGATAAAAGCCTCGCCATCCGCTTCGACCTCAGCAAGGCCGCCCACTCAAAGCCGACCGAACCAGCCCAGCCTAAAAAGACCAAGCCTGCCGCTGCCGCCACGCCCAAACCGTCAGCCAAGCCCACCACCAAACGCTAAGCCACACAGCCATGGACGAGGCGAGCCCATCAGGCGCTAACCGCTGCTGGGTCTGCCGGGTCTGGTGCCGCTGGTTGAGGCATTCCCAGCGCGCAACCAAGGACGTGAGCCCGTGCCCCCGTGAGCCGGGACTCCAGACCCATCCTGTTGACTTAGGCGATTCAGCAACGAGACAGGAAAAGACGGCGGGCAAGGTGCCCGCGCCACGTGACCCGGGAATCCTGCGCGGTGCATCTGCTGAAACAACCCAAAGTGTTAAGTCAACCGTATCGGCCGTCCTGCCTGGCTCCGAACCCACTCATCCCGCTGCAAGAACCCCGCGCATTTTCCGGCAATGGTGGCTGCTCTGCATGCTCCCGCTCCTCGCTTTCGCGGTGAGCAACCTCTGGCTCGCCAGCCCGTGGGCGCGCGAGTGGCTCGCCGCCAAAATCCAGCAACGCTGTGGCGGCTTGCCCATCCGCGTCGGCGGCGCCTCGTGGTCGCCCTGGCACGGCGTCACGCTGCACCACCTCGTCGTGGCGCAACCCGCTGGCTTGGGTTATGTCCCGGCCGAGCCACTGCTGCGAATCACCTCGCTGCGGCTCATCCCGCGATGGCAGGCCTGTTGGCACGGCCACTTTGTGGTACAGAGTGCCGACCTCGAGGAGCCCCGCTTGGTCGGATCACTTCAGATGCTCTCGCACCTGGCCCAACCCGCGCCGGAGCCAACCCCGCCGCTGGCTGCCGCCCAACCCGCCGCCCCGGCCATGGCCGCGCAGTCACCCAAGCGCCCATCTCCACTCCAAGTCAGCCCACCACCGAATCCCCTTCCCCCGGCCACTCCGAACAGCCAGCAGCCCCACGCGCCTGCGGCGGCGGCCGCAGCGGTGGCCGAGGTGCCTCAACCCACCGCTTGGATTCGTCTCCGGCATGGCTCGTTGCGGCTGGTTGCAGGCGGTTCTGCGCCGCCGCTGGTGGAGCTTGCTGATCTAAGTGGCGAGCTGCCGGTGGCAGGAGCAGCGGCGGTATCATCGCTGCGCTTGGCCAGTCTCATCGTGCACGGCAGCCCTGTGCTGAGCGATTTCACCGCCCCGCTGACATGGCAAGCGCCGGTGCTTTCCCTCAACCCGGTCGATGCCAACCTGATGGGCATTCACCTCCAACTCGCCGCCAAACTTGGCTTGCTCGCCGGTCTGCCGATCCAACTCGAAGTGCAAGTGCCCAGCCAATCCCCGGCCCCGCTCACGCTGGCCGGCGCTGGCGAAATTAAGACCGCGCACCTCGCCAGCAGTGGCCGCTTCCGCGGCTTGCTCTTAGCTCCGGGCACTTGGCAGGGCGATTGCTTGGCCGAAAGCTCCGCCATTTCCATCCATGTCGGAGAGCACCGCGCCAGCTTTGACAGCGGCAGTTGCTCCATCACCCTGCGCGGCGGAATACTCTCGTGCCTGGATGCACGGCTGATAGGCGAAGAACTCTCGCTGCTGGGCAACGCCACCCTGCTGGCCGATGGTCGCGCTGCCGGCGTCGCGCGCTTGGTTGCCGCCCCCGAAACCACCCTCGGCATCCTCAAGCGCCTCTTCCCTGACGTCAAGCAAGCCCCGACCTTCACCCCTCTCACGTCGCCGCAGCGCGTCGCCTGCGACCTCGAAGTGTCCGGCTCCATCGCCGCCCTCCAACTCCGCCTCGGCCACAACGGCCCCCTCGTGCAGCCATGAAGAAGACACAAGACCGCTGATGAAGAAGACACAAGACCGCTGCGCTGCAAGACAAGAGCAGAGCGGCTGGGCAGCGCATGGCGCCACTTATTCCAGTCTTCTGTCTTATGTGTTCCCTTCTTCTGTCTTCTTCCTCTTGTCTTCTGCCTTCTGTCTAATAGTCTTGTGTCTCCCCATGCGCATCATTGCCGGAAAAGCCGGGCGGCTCGCCATCAAAGTCCCTTCAGCGGTGGCCCGCCCCACCACCGATTTCGTTCGCCAGGCGATTTTCTCCATCCTCGGCGAGCGCGTCGATGCTGCCCGCGTCCTGGATTTGTTCGCCGGGTCCGGGGCGCTGGGACTCGAAGCCCTCAGCCGGGGCGCCGCCACCTGCCTGTTTGTCGACGAACACCGCCAAGCCACTCAGGTGATTGGCGAGAATCTAACGAAATCACGACTCTTGGGGGGGCGCGTGCTGCGGGCCGAGGTGAGCGCGTTCCTACGCCGGGAGGCCGCCACCTATGACCTGATTTTTGCCGATCCGCCTTACATGAAACACCCTGGCGACGCCGACCCGATCGGCGCTTTGTTGAGTGGGGACTTACTGCGGGCACGGCTGGCGGTGGATGGCTGGTTCATCGCGGAGGTCGCGGCGCATCAGCCGAGTCCCGTGGCCGACGGCTGGTCGCTGGTGGATCGGCGCGAATATGGCGGCACTGCCATCCTGCTTTACGCGCCGGAAATTCCCACCTAAGCTGCCGCGCGATGCGATTGATTTTCGGGCTTGCGATCTACCGACTGGTGTTGCCGCTGCTATTTGCGGCGGCGTTTCCCGGGTGGATTGTCAAAATGCTGCGGCGTGGCGGCTTGCGCACGGGCTTGGGCGAGCGGGCGGCCCTCTACACCGCCGCGCGCAAAAACGAAGCCCGCGGCGCCGTCCACCTCCACGCCGTGAGTGTCGGCGAAGCTATGCTCGCCCTCAAGCTCGTCCGCGAATGGCAGCTGGGCGCGCCCAACCAACGCTTCGTGCTGGCCACCGGCACCGCCACCGGCCATGCCGTGGCCACCGCCGCCAAGCTTCCCGGCCTGCGCGTCACCTATGCGCCACTGGATTTTTCTGGCATGGTGCGCCGCTACCTGAGGCATTTTGAGCCCTCCGAGATTATCCTCGTCGAAGGCGAAGCTTGGCCACATTTGCTGCTCGCCTGCCGCCGCCGCGCCATCCCCGTCAGCCTCGTCAACGCCCGTCTGTCACCCCGCTCAGCCGCCCGCTACCTGCGCTTCGCCGCCTGGGTCCGCCCGCTCTTCGGCCTGCTCGACGCCCTCGCCATCCAGGACCCTCAGGATGCCGCCATCTGGCAACGCCTCGGGGTCGACCCCTCAAAAATCCACCCCACTGGCAGCCTGAAAATCGATCCCGGCAGCGGCCAGCCGCCGACCCGTCGGCCGGCATTTCAAGAGCTGCTCGCCGCCTTGGCGGGTCCCAGCTGCGCCGGCCCGATCATTCTAGCCGCCAGTACGCACGCCGGCGAAGAAGCCTGGATCGCCTCTGCCATCCGGGATGCCGCACCCGACGCCCTGATGCTCATCGTCCCCCGCCACGCGGAACGCCGCGGGCAAGTCAAGGCCGACCTCGAACGCAGCGGCTTCGAAGGGGTCCTGCGCTCGGCCCTGGCAGAGGAGCTAGAGGGGCAGAGATGGCCCGCCGGATCGAGTTCAATGAGCACAGAGTTTGAAGAGAAGCGGCTCCGGGCAGGATGCCCGGGCCACGGTGCTGCGGACATCCTGCCCGCCGCCATTCTTCCCTTGTCGGCCGCCGTTCCTCCAACCGATCCGACATCCCAGCCCTGCCTTATCATCGATAGCACCGGCGAGCTGTGCGATTGGACGGCGCATGCCGACGTGGTGATCATTGGCAAGAGCTTCCTCGCCACCGGCGGCCAAAACCCCTGCGAAGCCATCCTCGCTGCCAAACCCGTCATCTTCGGCCCCCACATGGAAAATTTCCAGCCCCTCGCCGCATCCCTGCTCGCCGCCAACGCCGTCTTCCCCGCCGCCGATTCCGCCAGCTTGAGCGCCGCCATCCGCCGCGCCCTCGATCCCGCGGAGGCCCGCTCCGCCACCACTCGCGCCACCGCCCTCCTCCAACCTCACCACGGCGCCACCCGCCGCATCGTCGATCTGCTCATAGGCCGCGTGCAATGAACCCGAACTCCGAAACTGAAATCTCAAATTCGATCATGAAACCACGGATTGCGCGGATTGCACGGATTAAGAAAGAGTTATGAATTATTTGGCAGCCCCCTTTAGGGTGAGCCGAGGAGTCGATAGATTGCGGTCTTATTTTCCGTGTAATCGTTCGACAGAGCTCACGCCGAAATCCTCTTCAATCCGCGTAATCCGTGTTTATCAAACGTCTCTGCAACCCTTTCCATTTTCCTTTTCAGGATAAAAATCCGCCGCGATTTGCGCCTCGAGTCCTGGGTCAAAAAATCCTTCGAGCTGCACTTGCTGCGAGGCGAGAAACCCCAGAACCCGTTCCGGAGGTTGCGGCTTCTCCGCGACGAGCCGCGCTACCCGTGTGTCGCGCCGGGCAATGATGACTTCCTCGCCGCGTTCCGCCGCTGCAATCAGTTTTGAAAACTGCGTTTTTCGCTTGGTGGATGGTGACTTGCATAACGCTGCAAACTTAGCCATCAGGACTAAAATTGTCGAGAGCTTAGACCGACAGAGCTTGCACCGCCGATGGGCTGACAACGACGGGACTAACTGAGCCGGGATGTGAGTGAGGAGCCACCACATTCTTGTGGTGCTTGTGGAAGATCTGCCCATGGGTACGCGTCGAAGGCTCGCCTCATGGACGTTACTTCCGCAAGACGACAGTAAAGTCGTCACTCCCTACGGCCGCATCCATGAAAGTAGTGGGGAGTTTTACCGACAGGGTGTTGTTGGTATGATTTCGTCTAACCCCTCACGACCGGCGATTTTTTCGCCTGCCCCGGAGCTTGCGCGGCGGCTGGGCTTGCCACATGCTCACGGCATGCGCGACGTGATGATTGAAACCGTAGACCTCCACCGCAGCTACCGGGTGGGCAATAAATCCATCGAGGTGCTCCGCGGCATCGACTTGTGCGTCCACCGCGGCGAACGCTTGTTCCTCTGCGGCCCAAGCGGCGCCGGCAAAACCACCTTGCTCTACACCCTCGCCGGCCTCGAGCGCCCAGAACGCGGCTCCGTCCACATCGCCGGCGCCGACCTCTACGCCCTCGACCGCCGCGAACAGGCACGCTTCCGCAATACCCTCATCGGCTACGTGTTCCAAAATTACCACCTGCTGCCTGAGCTCACCGCCTTGGAAAATGTCGCCGTCCCCGGTGCTATCGCCGGCCGCGATGCCACCGCCGCCGCCATGCACGCCCTCCAACGCGTCGGCCTGGCTGACCGCGCCGACCACCTTCCAGCCGAACTCTCCGGCGGCGAACAGCAACGCGTCGCCATCGCCAGGGCCATCGTCAACGAACCCAAAGTGCTTTTCGCCGACGAACCCACCGGCAACCTCGATTCAAAAAATAGCGCCGAAATCATGCAAATCCTCCTCGATCTGGCCACCGAACACGGCGTCACTCTCGTCGTCGTCACCCACGATCATCACCTCGCCAAGGCTGGCGACCGCACCCTCGTCATCCGCGATGGCTCCATCCACACCCATTTCCACGCTCCTTGAAAATATTTAAAAATCCACTCAAGCTACTCATTGCGTGACGATTGTGACTTAAAAGCGGTTTTTATTCAAGCATTGGTTTGACACCTGCGGTCGGTTTGGCCAAGGCTGCGCCAACGTATGAAACGAACGCTTGTTCCAACAGAAGGTCCGAAACTGCGCTTGGTCGAGGCGGCAGAAAAGCTGTTCGCCGAACACGGCTTTGAGGTGGTTTCAGTCAGGGATATCACGCAGGCGGCAGGCGGCAACGTGGCTGCGGTGAATTACCATTTTGGCAGCCGCGACGGCTTGGTGGCAGTGGTCATGACCCGCTACCTCGCAGCAGTTCATGAGGAGCGACTCGCGCTATTGGACGCGGCCGAGCAACGCTGGGGCCGCAAACCCGTGCCGCTTGAAGAAGTGGTGGCAGCCTTTGTGCTACCACTCATCTCCCAGATGGCACAATCCAAACTCCCGGAACCATTGTTTTACCGCCTCATGGGCAGAATTTTCAGCTCACACAACCCTAGCCAGCCGGGCGAAATTCGAGATCTCCCGAATGTTTCAATCGATCGTTTCATACATTCACTCGGCAGAGCTTTGCCCACGCTGACGGAAGAGGATTTGATCTGGCGACTGCATTTTGTGGTCGGGGCGCTGACCCACCTGCTGACGCATGAGCAAGCCATACCGCCACGCTCAAAAAGTCCAGCGGGTAAGCCTGACATGGCTGCCACCATGGAGCGATTCCTGAGCTTCGCCGTGGCCGGTCTGCGCAACGGAGTGAAGCAAGCGCCAGCTGCCGCCGCTGCACAGCCGCTGGACGACGGTCACAGACCGCCGCCACAAGCTGCCGCCGCCGCACAGGAACTGGACAACGGTCATGAACCGCCGCCACCGGCTGTGGATGAGCTGCCGCCGAAACGCGGGAGGAAGCGCGCCAAGACCAGCGGCGACGAGAGTCCACAGGTGTTGTTTGAATTTTAAAGCCTCAGGGAATCGGGGAGTCTGGTTTTTTCGAACACCCAACAAATCCCCTTGGCAAAGCAGGCCGGAGAGTTATTTTCGCGTGCGAGGAAAGGATTGACCGCAAAGGCGATTCCCAAAGCAGTCGCCATCTATCAACTTATGCATGCCCTGCGCTATTTGCACACTGCCTGGCTTCTGCTCGGGATCGTCCATGCCGCGGAACTGCGCCCCTGGACTGACCTCCAGAACCGCCGCATCGAGGCGCGAATGATCCGTCTGGATGGGACCTCGGTAATTCTCGAACTCAAGGACGGTCGCCAAGTGCCCTTGGCTCTCGCCAAACTGTGTGAGACCGACGCCACCTACGCCCGCGGCCAGGACCCTGCCGGCAAACCTAGCAAAGCCGATCCGGCAGCACCGAACTTTGCCGATGCTTGGCCCGAGCGCATCAAGTTCGTCGATGACCCAGAGATCAGCACCGTGGTGGAGGACGTGGAAAAAAAGCGCTTCATTTACGAGAGTGCCAACTACCGATACACCAGCGACGCCCGCCTCTCGAAGTCGCTTGTCAAAGGCTTTGCCGTGATGTTCGAAGCCACCCACCAATTCTGTCGCACCCTGCCCCTCGGGCTCGACGGCGGAGTGAAAACCGATGGCAAATTGCAGATTTTTCTGTTTGAAAGATTCGACGATTACCTCACGGCCGGCGGCCAGCCTGGCTCCGCCGGAATTTTCATGAGCGGCAAAGAGGCGGTGTTGGTGCCACTCACCAGCCTGGGCCTGCGCCATGTGGGCAGCGGCTACATGCTCGACCGGGAGAAAAGCAGCAAAACCCTGCCGCACGAACTTACCCACCAACTCACCCCGCACCCCTACTTCCAGCCCGGCTCGATGGGCTGGTTCTCAGAAGGCCTCGCGGAATACGTCGCGGTCACCCCCTATCGCTCTGGCTCGTTCAATGTCCGCAACAACCACAGCGACATCGTGGCCTACACCACCAGCTACGGCACGAAAAACGCCGGCGGGCGAGCGCTGGGCAAAAATATCCGGGTGCCCGACTTGAAGGGGTTCATGCTGCAAGACTATGCGCGATTCATGGACAACGCGCAGCTGAATTATGGCTGCAGCCTACTGCTCACGTATTACTTTCTGCAGATGGACGGTGCAGGTGATGGCCAACGCGCCAAAGCCTTTCTCACGGCGCTGCGGAAGGGTAAAACTGGCGAGGACGCACTCGCCGTTCTGCTAGACGGACGATCCTACGAGCAACTCGCCAAGGACATCACCAAAGCCTGGAAGCGCCGCGGCATCGAACTGGTGTTTGGGACGAGCAACTGAGAGCCGCACTCCCGCCAACACCACGCAGATTCGGCTTTTCGCCGCGCCATCCTTGCGCGCTAGGCGAAATGAGTTTGCAGGCCGCTTGGAGTCGGCTTAAAGTTCGCGGCCATGTCCGACAAGCCATTCCACTATCAAGATCCCTTTGCCCTCGGCCCCGACACCACGGAATACGAACTGCTCACCACTGAGCACGTGTCGCTCAGCGAGTTTGAGGGCAAGCCGATGCTCAAGGTCGCCCCGGAAGGCCTGACCTTGCTGGCCGCCGAAGCGATCAAGGCGATCAATTTCACCTTGCGGGCGTCGCATCTGGCGCAGGTAGCGGCGATTTTGGACGACGCGGAAGCCTCGGAAAACGATCGGATGGTGGCGCTGATGATGCTCAAGAATGCCGAGATTGCGGCACACGGGATTCTGCCATTCTGCCAGGATACCGGCACCGCCACCATCGTCGGCAAAAAAGGCGAACAGGTGTGGACCGGTTGCGACGACGCGGCCGCCCTCTCAAAAGGCATCTATCAGACGTATACCAAGGAGAACCTGCGCTACTCGCAAACTGCCCCGCTGAGCATGTTTGAGGAGGTCAACACCAAGACCAACCTGCCCGCCCAAATCGACCTGTATGCCACCGAGGGCGCAGCCTACAAGTTCCTGTTTGTGAGCAAGGGCGGCGGCTCGGCTAACAAGACATTTCTCTATCAAGAGACCAAGGCCCTGCTCAACCCGAAACGCTTCAAGGAATTTTGCATCGAAAAGATGCGCTCGCTGGGCACCGCCGCGTGCCCGCCCTATCATCTCGCGTTTGTCATCGGCGGCACCTCCGCGGAAACCTGCCTCAAGACCGTCAAGCTCGCCTCCACCCATTACTACGACGCCCTGCCGACCTCCGGCAACGAGCACGGCCGGGCGTTCCGCGATCTGGAACTCGAACAGGAATTGTTGGCCGAGGCCCGCGCCATCGGCATCGGCGCGCAGTTTGGCGGCAAGTATTTTGCGCTGGACGTGCGCGTTGTGCGCCTGCCACGCCACGGCGCGTCCTGCCCGGTGGGCCTGGGCGTGTCCTGCTCGGCGGACCGCCAGGCACTAGCGAAAATCACCCCGGACGGCATCTTCCTCGAGAAACTCGAAAAGAGCCCCGGCCGCTTCATTCCCGAACGCTTCCGCGATTGGAAATTCAAAGGCGTGCCCATTAACCTCGATCTGGGCATGGAGCAAACCCTCGCCACTCTCAGCAAGTATCCGGTGACTACCGCCCTCGCTCTAACTGGCACGATCATCGTTGCCCGCGACATCGCCCACGCCAAGCTTAAGGAAATCCTCGATACCACCGGCGAGCTGCCAGAGTATTTTCGCAATTACCCGATCTATTATGCCGGCCCGGCCAAAACCCCCGCAGGCATGCCATCGGGCTCCTTCGGCCCCACCACCGCCGGCCGCATGGATAGTTATGTCGAACCCTTCCAGGCCCATGGCGGCTCGCTGGTGATGCTGGCCAAAGGCAACCGCTCGCCAGAGGTCACCGCTGCCTGCCAAAAACACGGCGGCTTCTATCTGGGCTCCGCCGGCGGACCCGCCGCCTTGCTCGCCCAAGATCACATCAAGAGCCAGGAAGTCGTCGCCTTCCCCGAACTCGGCATGGAAGCCGTCTGGAAAATCACCGTCGAGAATTTCCCCGCCTTCATCCTCGTCGATAACAAGGGCCATGATTTCTTCACCTCCCTGAGCCCCTGCCCGGCCTGCCATTGATCCTCGAAAGAAAACATCAACCACAGATTACACAGATTACACAGATTACACAGATTACACAGATTACACAGATTACACAGATTACA
>Ga0209084_1002808_pt1 | contig 13180 bp, 18 predicted proteins | sample C_130820_MF_Meta_FD_187309 | JGI IMG/M metagenome (GOLD analysis project Ga0209084, IMG submission 187309) | Freshwater microbial communities from Lake Croche, Canada to study carbon cycling - C_130820_MF_MetaG (SPAdes) (version 2) | ecosystem: Environmental > Aquatic > Freshwater > Lake... | reverse complement strand
ATCCGGTGGAGCCAGCATCGTCGTCTTCTAGCTCGTTCTTCAAGTCTTGACTATAATGTACAAGTTCGTGTGCCAGTGTACGGCATACATCCATAATGTGACGATTCTTTACTGTGATAGTGATATGTTCACCGCCTGGTTGATATCCACCAAAGCTACGGCGTTCCATAGACTGTTTGTTATCAAACACAAAATCAAACTTTGGTAATGAGTTTAGTTCTAAGTCTTTGGCGGCAAAGCGGATAAAGTCCAATAAGATTGGATAGGTATCCTTCTTTTCTAAGCCTTCTGTGAGTATTTCTGTAACTTTCATATACTGTACTTATCTAATGTTAATGCCAGCCGTAGCCGTCTCCGGGCCAACTATAGATAGATCCGGTTATGCCTGTACCCGAAGCGAACAGTGTATATCCAGCTTGATCCGGACCATTGCTACCTTGTGTATAGACTACTAAAATGGGATAAAAGTCGCCAGGCACAAGGCTAACAGTTATTGATGTTATGCCACCTGTTGACAAGTTAGAGTTGGCAATACTGGCTGTTGCTACATTGTTTCCAACCCATACCCATGCACTGTTATCGCTGACTAATGTGAAAGTATAAGATCCTGCTTGAGTAGGAGCAAAGTACCCTTCAAGTCTTGCTGTAGCTGGACCGTAGGGGTTTCCAGATTGCCCAAAACTTTGTCCGGCTCCATATGTTATTTGATCAAATGATGTGCTGTGACTTCCAAACCATGCAAATGTTTGGTCCCATGTAGCATCCCATGTTCTATTGTGTAGTCCACCGTTTAATCCTCCTGGATCGGGATAGGTTACAGTAGGAGTTTGGCTTGTGTCGTTAACTGTAACTGTAAGTGAGGCCACCTCTACGCCTCCAAATCCTCCGTAATTTCCAGAATACAACCGCACAATATATTGTTGTGGGTTTGATATCGCAGTTGTATTGTCTGCTGATACGGTAAGCGCAAACGATCCTGCATTAGAGTTGATTACAACAGTTCCGCCGTTGCCTTGAATAAATCTTCCGGTTGGGCCGCCGTTAAAGTTATCCCCGTGTCCCCAATACAATGTGGTGCCATCTGCAACACCTGTTGTAGAGATATTGAATGTTAATGGTACACCTTCGTCAACGCTGGTTACTGAATCTTGTGTTGTAAGTTCATAAGTTGGAACAACTTCTGTATCATGATAGATCAACCAATCAAAGTTTCGTGATGGTGTTGGATGTTGTGTGCTACTCCAACTGACGTGAAGCTCACCTCCGCCTGTGTTATTACCAAATTGTATGCGTATAGGAACAAGACCGCCAGCTAGAGAGATTGCACTGCTTTGAACAGACTGACTGGTTGCACACGCTATATCAGCATTGCTGTTGGTATAGGCACTGACAGCATTACTGCCTATCCAGACTAAAGTGTAATCATCTGAATTTACATAAAATGTATAATCATCCGTGGCGGGTGGACTAAAATATCCCACCCATTCATAACTTAGATGTTGAGTACTAACTGGGGCAGGATCGCCATCGCCTAAAGGAGCACCAATCAAAGTGTCAATCGGCGTTTTGTCTTTGAACCATTGTGAAGCTTCGGTTCCAGTGTAGAAATATCCACTGTACGTTTTTCTTATCAAGCCTGTGGGTTTTACTGGAGTTAGACTTGTATCGTTGACTATGATGCCAGCCTTAGTGGCTAATACCGGCCCGGTTAATGTTTTTTCAATAACAATATCAAACGACTGTACCGTTGCTCCTGAAGTGATATGATCAGCAGACACTTCTATAAAAAACGAAGCACGATTATTTGCCACTGGAGATATTGGACTTATATTGAATCTATTCCCAGTAAGATTTGTTAATGGAAAGACATGACGTAATACTGTTCCAGCAGGTATACCCCATGTTACTAGATCGACAGTAATTCTACTGCCCTCATCCATACTGTCTGGACAATGGATAGTTACTTGGGGAACAGGATCAAATCCTGGGCCTGCTGGATTGTAGTATAATAAGCCGCTGAAGTCTGATGTTTGTGCTGTCATGTTATGGTCCTGGCGGAGTGTAGTTGTCACTCCAACTAAAGTCTAGATATTTTGGGCCACCGGCATTACCATATTGTAATCTAATGGGCACGAGTTGCCCTTCTGTTAACGCTATAGTACCTTCAAATTGATTTAAATCAGTATATCCTGTTATGGCGTTTCCTCCAAGCCACATGCCACTAGCATCGTCACTGCTACGATAGAATGTATAGGTAGCAGTATGCGGTGCTTGGAAGTATCCCAACCATTGACTGCTGAATATATCACCGTCGTACAAGTCAAAGTTATCAACTGCTGTGGATTCAATAGGAGTATGTGCGTCAAACCAAGCTGGATCTCCGTCATAATATCCAGCATAAGTTGAACGCCATAAGCCTGCTAAGATATTAGGAGTAGTCTTCCAAGGACGGCCTTGTACTAGTCCACCCACGTTGGGATTGTTAACGACGCCATCGCCGCTGTAACGTGTGGGCAACAAGTCTAGATCGTAGTACTTTAATGCTCTACCTTGTGTTCCAGTCTGCTGACGCTTAGTCTGTGCTAATTCTAACTTAGCAACTTGTCGTAGTTCTTTGGTAGCGAGTGTTGATATTCCGTTCTTAGCCATTAATTGAATCCTCTGTTAGTATTTATCGATAAGTACAGCACTATGATAAACAAACAACCATTCGAAGATCTAATACAAAACTTAAAAGAAAGCGGCAAATACCGTGTGTTTAATGATATCGTAAGGGAGAATGGCAAGTTTCCGCAAGCTATTTGGTACGGACCATACAACATTAAAAACATAGTTAATTGGTGCAGTAATGACTACTTGGGCATGGGACAACACAAAGTTGTACTAGATGCCATGCATACAGCATTAGAACACACAGGGTCAGGTTCGGGCGGAACACGCAATATTGGCGGCACTAGTCACTATCATGTAGCATTGGAATATGAACTTGCAACATTACACAAGAAAGAAAAAGCTGTATTGTTTTCAAGTGCCTATGTAGCCAACGAATGGACGCTGATTGCTCTAGCTAAGATTATTCCTAACATAGAGTTTATCAGTGATGCCAATAATCATAACAGTATTATTGTAGGCATCCAGCATAGTCGTGCGGACAAAGTTATCTTCAAACACAACGACTTAGAAGATCTAGAACAGAAACTTAAGATTAGTTTTGCACAGGGCAAAACACCATGTGTAGTATTTGAAAGTGTGTATAGTATGGACGGAGATGTAGGACACATTAAAGAAATATGTCGGCTAGCTGAAAAATATAAAGCTATCACTTACATTGACGAAGTGCATGCTGTAGGATTGTATGGTAAAACTGGCGGCGGCAAAGTTGAAGAACTTGGGCTTGAAGACAAGATTGATATAGTCAACGGAACCTTGGGAAAGGCCTATGGAGTTCAAGGCGGTTACATTGCTTGTGATAAGATTGTAGCCGATGCTATTAGATCAGTTGCCGCTGGTTTTATCTTTACAACAAGTATGAGTCCTGTAAGCTGTGCAGGTGCCATGGCTGCTGTCAAATATCTTAAGGATCACAATGACATACGTGAGAAGCACCAAGAACGTGCTCAAAAGTTAAAAGATAGATTAAATGCGGCAGGCATTCCTGTTATGGAATGTAGCACTAGTCACATTGTGCCTGTGTTTGTGGGAGATGCTAAACGTGCCAAGGCCATGAGTGATGCATTGTTAAACGAATACAATATCTATGTACAAGCAATCAATTATCCCACAGTTGATGTAGGAACGGAGCGGTTGCGATTTGCACCTACTCCGTTTCATGATGATGGAATGATTGAAGACTTAGTTGAGGCCTTAGTTGCCGTGTTTAATACAAACTAATAAGTTGTGTAACACCAAACACCAGTGCCGCACGGGCTTGTTGATCTGCGGCAGCTTCTTCTAACTTATCAGTACTGATCAAATCTTGTAAGATCTCTTTAGCTTCACTTGGGCTTAACTGTCCTGCGGCCACAGCTTCGTGTACCTGTAATGCATACTGAGCACGTTCTGCGGCCCATGGATGGCCGCTGTTCATTAGTTCTGTTAATACGCTCATTTAGAATCTCCCTTGTACTGATCCTGTTAGGATTTCAGTTTGTTGTTTAATAATCTTTAATTTCAAATCGCAGTACAAAGGACTAACTGGTCCAGTCTTTAGACGATCCTGATACTCCTTAACAGTTGTTGTTAGTGTACCAGTTAACTTGGCAATATCTCTAGTAGGCTTAGTACGAGCATAGGTATCAAACCATTCTACATTAATTGCCAATGCACTAAGTTGACTGGCTTGATCAGCCTTGCAATCAAAGTGATTAGCTTGTACTTGTATGTCCGTAATAACCTTAGCTTGGTTAACGTCCCAACGACTTGGAATCATTTCCATTATACTTGCACAACCTGTCAAACTTAAAAATGCTAATACGACTAATAATTGTTTCATATTGGCTCCAATGCTGTGTCGTCGCCGACTTTTTGTTGTACTGCTTGAATTGTCTGTGTAGGATATTGTTGTTCAATCTTGGCAATTGCTTGATTGTACATTTGTATTTGACTAGCAACATCTGCAACTACTAACGCTTGTCCCAGGCCTGGAATAAAATACAATAAAGTAGATAAGTTTGGAAACTTTTCTTTAAGTTGAGATAGTATATTACCTTCTATTTCTTGCCCGGCGAACTGCACTTCGTTCAAATCATCCAAGAATGTATCAGCAAATTGTTTACACTTGTTGCGTAGTTGTTTGTTGGCCGTTTCCATAAGATTAAACTGCCTAGTGTCATCGTCCTGTGTGGGATCCATGTAGCCGCAATACACTTTCTTAACTACACTGTTGTTTATAAGTTCTGTACAACTTGGACCGTCACGTTCGTCCAAATGCTCATTGCAGGGACTTAATGTAGTAATTATAATGCTGCCTTCTGGTATATCACCATACTTTTCTGTATAGTCTAGCATTGCCGCATGTTCAGCATGAATACGTTTATCATCATGGCCTGGGCGATTTAAACGGGCAACTATTTGATTTTTTGGATCTAATACTGCGGCAGCAACCATACCATAGTCTTTTTCAGACTGTTGGCCTTTAACAACCATTTCACATAACTTGGATAAAATATTATCTAGTTTATCGTAATTGCGTATTTCGTAGTCATCTTGATTTTCTTCTAGTGATTCATTTGTCCTATGATATTCGCTAGCCTCGCCTTCTAAACTCACATGCCATGCATAGAATTTAGTATGTGGATATTCTTTCTTTAATTCAACAAATGACTTTAAATTAGGAACAGCATCATCATACATTATAGCCTTGTTATAATGACCGTTGTTTAATAAATCACGGATGATAATCTTTTTCTTTTCTTCTGTTTGCATTTTGCCAGTCATATTGCCAGCACGGTATACATGAACTTTGGCCATGTCTACTCCATACTTACGGAATGTATCTAAGAATAATTCTCTATCGTTAAAATCAGCACGGGCAGTAACCATTACTACTTTGTTACCAGTAGCAATGTCATGCTTGAGTTGATTAATCATTGGAATGATTGGTTTGGCGTTAGTAAAGAATTCGTGTGCATTGGCGAAATCGCCGAAGTCAAACGATTCGCCAGGTTGAAGTTTATAATGAGTAAAGTCGTGACTGTTTAGACTTTTAACAGTACGGCCATCGCGAATCACATGCACTTTGGTCTGTGTATGAACAAGTGTGTCATCTATGTCAAAGATAACTAATTTACTTGGAGTAAATTCTCTTGCTCTCATAAGTCTTTGATATCATCAAATGTCAAGGGTAGTCCACCCAGGCCAGCACCAAACAGTGCTAGTCCAATATACAGTCCTTTAAACAGGGCTATAAGGGTTTCTCGGCTTGTCATATCCATCATCCTCGGGGTATACTGGATATTTATCAGGTTCAGTCGGCGGATTTACATTTGGCTCGCTTGGCATTGGTCAATGCTCCAAAATCAACTGGCCATTCTTTGCCAGGCTGTAGTTCTGAAAACCCTGGAGGAAATGCATACTTGACTCCAGCTTCTTGTTGAATCTGTGCAAGTGGCTTACGGAATTGAGTTAAATCATTGCCTAAATTAGGATATGGTGCAACGTGTGGAAATGCCCAACCAGCCACTTGCTTGGTATTGTTGTTAACAACAATCTTATAGTAGCCATGCGGAACAATGACACCGTTACCAATTGTTTTGTCACCAGCACCATAAAATGCACCCACAAAGATTGTGTAACTTTGATTAGTTTGCACTGCCCAGCCACGCACTGCTGTTTCAAGTAGTTTCCACACGCCACGATTCAAAGAACCTGCTTGTGGATACATGTTGGTCATTAGGAATGATTCATATTCAACCTGCTGACTCCAGCTGAGGTCTCCGTCTGGTGCCGCATGGCCTTTGTCGTAGCCAGTGCCAACATAGTCATCTGGGCGGGCACCGCCTTGTATACTTTGATCAGCCACAAAAGCGTTGGTGCGGGGAAAGCATCCTAGTGCGTTCTGTGGTAGTAGTGTGTAAGCAACATACACTGGAATTTTTACTGGAGCATCGTATGCTACTAGATACGCTTCTCTGCAGATTGGTTGTGCTGTACGGGTTGTTTGTGCAAAGCCATATGGGCTGTGAACGGCACAGGCTTGTGGTGCTAATGGAGCACGTTGCTCCCAGGCGTAAGATGTTGCACAAGAGCCAAGCCCGGCCATTGCTAAAACAAATAGTGATAATAATTTCTTCATGTAGTACTCCAATTAAGTACTACTATTTACCTAGAAGTTGTTGTTGAACCAGCCTATCTTTTTGCCAGCGGCAATGCGGGTGTCATATTCAGACACACTACTGGGATAACGCCAAGCCCATATTGCCACACACAACATGAATGTGCCTGTGTAAACAACTCCACGCACAGGCACAGTAAAACTCATAATAATTAAACTGGTACTCATCATGGCCAGCATGAAGTATTTCATCTTCTGTGGGAACACACGCTTTTCGCCCCAATTGGTTAAGAACGGTCCAAAGATCTTGTGATTGTATAACCACGCATGCATCTTGGGTGATCCTTTGGCAAAACAATAGGCCGCAAACACCACAAATGGACTGTAAGGTATGCCAGGTGTTATTACACCAATATAGGCCATGCCTAGGCTACAAAAGCCCAGGCATTTCCAAAGAAACTTCTTTATTGCAAGTATTGTAACCATTCTTCGTGTCTCACAGCAAACGCCAGTTTCTTTCGTTTGTTGACCAAATTGTAGTAGTCTGGCTTGTATGGTTTGACAAACGGCTTGGGGCCAACTTTGTCTGCCTTGGAAGCATTACAAGGGGCACATGCTGTTACACAGTTTTCCCAAGTTGTCTTACCACCTTTACTCACAGGCATCACGTGATCCAGTGTGGACTCTTTACGATCCACACTGATGCCGCAATATTGGCACTTGCCGCTGTCCCGTAAGTGTACATTGGCACGACTGAATCGAACTGTGGTTTTGGTCTTCATGTAGTCGCGTAGAATGATAATGCTGGGTACAGGAGTTTGCCAAGTGGCACTGTGTACTATCCAATTTTCATGCCATGCCAGTACTGTGCCCTTGTCCAGGACCATATATTTGATAGCATCTTGCCAAGTAATTGTGCTCAAAGGAAGCACACTCACTGGCAGTCCATCTGCGTTAAGCAAAAGTGTGTCGGCCATAAAAACTCTTTCTGATTGTGTTACAGACCCAACCTAGTGAAGTATAAATTATACACTCAAATTGTATTTACGTCAATATGCTTTGAGCAAACTCTAAACCCGAACGATCTAAGGCACTGCACCACTGATCCGTGTGATCGTTACCAAAAACTAATTCTAAACTGCTTTTAGCAAGGCACCAACTGTTATCATGTTTCCAGGGAGGAGTGCCTTCTATTTCAGCATCCAACTGGCCTGGGCCCCAGCCGCATAATCCCAAACATATTCGCCAATATTCAGGAGTGTCACCAGCAGCCATACGAGGTAACATGTCTAACGAACTGCTAATAAACAAGTCATCGTTGACCCGCATGGTGTTGCTACAATGCCAGTCGCTGGAATGTAAAAAACTTAAATTCTTTGGACTAACAGGGCCGCCAACATAAATGAATCCTGGGAGTTGTATATCAAATCCCAATTGATTACTAAACTCAGGAATACTCATTTGACTGCGTTTGTTCAGTACGAGGCCCACGCTACCTTGACTGTGGTGTTCAGTAACTAGAATTACTGTTTTGTGCCAGAAGTTGTTTTTTACAGCTGGAGGTGCTATTAATAAATTACCTACTATATCCATGCAGTTATTTATTAGTGACGGTGGCCTTGCATAACTTTCTTAACGTCACCCACTGTAAAGAAATCGCGTCCCTTGCTGTCAGCATAGTTGCTAAAGGCTGGGTTGCTGGTCCAGTTAGACGCACATGTAAACGATGTATCAGCTGGAAACGGATTAGCATTCTTATCTTCATTACTCCATCTCTTTGATTTAGGATCTATACCCAATACAAATCCATCTGGCTTATTCTGTTTTACAACTCCAGGCATGTATGTCATCATATACAAATCAACAAAACCAGTACCCGGTTGTAGTTTGTTAGATTTATAGTATTTTTCAACATAATCCAATTGTTCCACTGCGGTCATTTTACTCAATGCATCAGTTGTAGTGCCAAGGTCAGCCGCAGTTTTATTGGTAAACTGTATGAGTCCAACTGCGGCTTTTGGATTGTTTCCTGCACGTTGACTAGGGCTCATAGTTCCCGCAGTTTCAAAGTGCATGATCCTGAGCAGGTCGCTTTTGTTAATTCCTAGATTATTTGCTACTGTAGTAAGTTTTTGATCAAATGCATCGCTACTAGCATCTTGCGATTGCTTGCTACTAGATGCTGGTATTTGTTTTTTAGACTGAGCATTACCTGTGGGTTTTTCAAGTGTAGTGGGTGCCACCGTATCTTCACACAGTATATCAATAGTTTTCATTATTGGCCTTTCCTAGTGCCGTAATCTGGAAGTGGGCCGCCGTACTTTTTGCCTTTGATCTTTTTGCCGCCTACAGTAACACGTACTTTGCTATTACCATGTCCAATCAAATGACTCTTTTCACCATCTCTGGCACGCAGGCCTTGGCTCTTGCAGGATGCTAAATTACTTGCACCTAGGTCGTTATCTGGACGGCCGCTGGTACACAATGCACGACTGGCTTTGCCATGTTCAGCTAAACTGCCACCACACTCTGGGCAAAATTGTTCTGTAAATTCAGTTGCTCTCATCTTGATTGACCTTCTGCTAAGTCTGTTTGAATAACACTATCATCCTGAGCCACATGAGTAGGATCGCCTGCATAAGTTGCATCTGGATCTTCAGGATCAAAGTAGGCAACATTTGTAGGACGTTTCTTTGTAGGCATAGCGATACCTTGTATTGTGATTCCTAACTTGGTACAGTAATCTTTAAACGCATTAATTCGAGCATTAAGACCGTTGGGGTTAGTTCCGTTGACTCGAGTAGATACTGCTACAATGCTGGTAGCTTTATAATTTTTACGAATATATCTGTTCCAATACCACAATGCCGATTGGACTGCAACATTTATATTAGTTGCAACTAGCTCTGGGTTTTTGACAATGTCAGTTTTGGTATTTTCCCAACCGCAATCTTTGTTGCATTTAGTATAATCTCCGCGGCCGGTAAGGTGAATAAAACCACGTCCTTTAAATCTGCGGCCATCTCCAGGCTGTGTATTTCCTAAATCAGTACGGCCTTCGTAGTTGTCGCCCGATGCCCATTCGTGGAGACTTGTAAAATTTGCAGTTTCTACTTTAGACTGTGCCATAAAATTAGCCAAATGGGCACCGTGGATTCCGTCTGCTTTGGCAGCTTGCTCTATAGATGCACCTAAACCGGTTGGTTCTAAAGCAACTGTTTTTTTAGCAGGTTTAGATATTGCTGTTGGTTTTTTAAATGCTGTTGGTGCCGGAGTTGTCGGCTTCGACGAAGTAGCCGCTATAGCAGTCTTAGGAGTAGGTAGATTAGGAGAATCTTTGGCAAATTGCTTTAAGATGTCTATCTTTTCTACAGGATCTTCGTTAACAGGTGCGTTGACTTTTGCTTTTTGTTTAGCAAACTCAACACTAGGATTAACTGTTGGGCGTGGCTTTGAGTTGTACTTTCTAGCCAGTACACCTTTTTTGTGTTCGTTTAGGAATTCGTTTGCTCTCATAATTTATATTTATCAAGCCAATCCCTTACTGTGATCATGTGCTGTGTACCTATAGCACTTTCTAGTCTAGTTAAGTCTGCACAAGTATACTTTTGATAGCTAGATTTGAGTATTTCAGGCATATCTATGTATTCTATGCTACTATTATACTTTTCACTGATCAAATCTGCGATATCTTGAAAACTAGTTGCCTTGCCCGTTCCTAAATTCCACACACCAGATTCTTTAACACGTTTAATAAACTCTACATGTATTCTGCATACATCTTCTACTGCTACAAAATCACGCAGATAGTTGTTGCTGTTGTGAAACAGTTTGATACGACCATTTTCTGCTTGAGTACTAAACTGACTAATTGGACTGCCTTGACTGCCCTTGTGTTCTTCATGATTGCCGTACACATTGAAGTAACGGAATCCCTGTGCAATGCTGCCGCCTTGATGCTGTCTATGATAGTATTCACATAGATACTTGCTCCATGCATAAGGAGTACGTGGATCCAGTTGTGCAGTCTCAGCAAAGTCTGTACCCATACCGTACAAACTAGCACTGCTACTATATTGTAAATTGACTCCATATGTTTTACAAGCGTTAAACAGTTGGCGAGTAAAGTCATAGTTTTGTCGCATAATCTTATCAAGGTCACGTTCAGTTGTGCTACTGATAGCACCAATGTGTATAACCCAGTCTTGTTCTAGTATGCTGGGCAGAATACCGCTGTTCCAATCATACACATCCACACTCCAGTCTGTGTTATTGTATATGTATTTTACTAGATTCTGTCCTATAAATCCCTCGTGACCCGTTACCAATACTTTCATTTTATTTCCTCAAGCCTAGGAGCATATACTCCAACATGCTGTACTGTTATGCCAGCAGCTTTGTTGGCAAATACTATTGCTTTGGGCATATGATTAGTTTCTAAAAACTTATATACTAATGCAGATAAAAACGTGTCTCCTGCTCCGCACACATCGGTTACGTCGCCAACAATTTCTGCGGCATATACCCAATCATTCCATTGTGCCCCAAGGCCGCCGTGGGTAACAATTAAATGTTCCGGATTTGGTAAACTTGTTGCCAAACTGTGTTCTAGTTTATTAATTTTTATGTAACAACCTTTCAGTCTTGCCAAGTCTCGCTTCTTTGTATCAATAAAGATTGGTACATTTACTTCTTTGATCAGCTGTTCGACAAGTTCGTAGCTTACTGAGCCTTTGTTATAATCGCTAATCACAACAGCATCGTACATATCGGGTATGGCTGTTTCAAACGTGATAGGATCGCTAATCTCATCGTGATCAATGCGTAGTAAATGTTGCTTGCTACGTTGATCAATTATGCGTTTTTTCCTGTTGGTCTTGCCGTGTAAAAATGTTACATCACATCCCAATGCTTCTAAATTCTTACGTACATTGCCGGCCATGCCGTCTAAGATTATTTCATACTTTGGTTCAAACACAGGTACTGGTGCTTCGGGACTAATGCGATCAACAGTTCCGTACACATAAGTGTCTACGCAGTCATCGCCTATCAGCAATATGTTGAATGATTTTTGTACTTGAGTATGGTTCAATTCTGTCATAATAAATTACTTCTTTACAATATTGATGTGCGGTAGATTGTGTGTCGTGTTTCCAGTCACTGCCTTTGACATACACATCTGGCTTGTACAATTGCATTAATTTAACAAGTTCTTCTGTACTGTCAAAGAACTCTACAATATCCACTGCTTTGAGATTACTCAGCATGATCCTACGATCATTCTGACAGTTGATAGGGCGTTGGAGGCCTTTGAGTTCTCGAACACGACGGTCTGTATCAATAGCCACAATAAGAGTATTGCCATAGCTTCGAGCTGTATTCAGTAAAGCAATGTGGCCCGGGTGTAGCACATCAAATGTACCGTTGACCATTACTGTTGTCATTACAATCCTTTTACTACTGAACTCAATCTTGTCCAGTCAGCACTTACTAAAAAAACTAAATCTGCATTGTGTTCATTAATAAATAATTCGTTGTCAGGGGCCAGTGCGTTTTCAATTCTACTTAATAAAGTTTCATCTATAGTTGTATCTAATTTGGGTAGTAGATATTTTTTTAACCATTCATTATGCAATCTTGGCGTTAAATGATCATCATCATATGCCATAGTTGGAGTTATAATAACAATTTTATCTCGGGTGGCTGGAGCAATACTGTCTAAATAAGGAAGCCAATGTGGATCATCAAACATAGGTTTGTAAATATTTAATGAAGGAAATTTTTCAAAATCTTGTGTTAAATCTATTGAACTTGTCATAAACCAGTTGCAAGGTAAATTCTTCAATAAGCCAATTGCACAATTAATATGATTCATTGAATGTAATACATAGCTAAATTCGTTCCACGATTCTCTAACAAATTTGTCGTGTGTATCAGTTGCCCATATCCCTCCCATGCTAGACCAATTCAACTTTCCCGAAGAATCAACTTGGTGATAATCGTATCGATGAAAATCAGTCCATTGTACAATTATAGTATCATCTTTGGTAATTTCATTTGACATGATGCACTCTGATAATCTCTGAAGTATTCCATTATTTCCAATTCCCTGTACTGCCCAATTTTCAAAATGATCATATCCTGTTCCCAAAAAGTCCGCCCATGTTGGCAGCACCCACGAACTATAACTACATCCAATAACAAAAAGTCTTCTCACTTCTGACTGTCTCCTTTACCTACACGATAATTATCTTCCACGCTGTCTGGTGTACTAACTTCAATAATAACACCTTCTTCGAGACAAATCAACTGATGTGGCTCCAGTGGAAAATTACGCCAGGTATCGCCTTCTTCCAATATCTCACTGTGTACACTGGCATCTTTTGTATCGATATACTTGACTTCAAA
>Ga0209084_1002803_pt1 | contig 13188 bp, 6 predicted proteins | sample C_130820_MF_Meta_FD_187309 | JGI IMG/M metagenome (GOLD analysis project Ga0209084, IMG submission 187309) | Freshwater microbial communities from Lake Croche, Canada to study carbon cycling - C_130820_MF_MetaG (SPAdes) (version 2) | ecosystem: Environmental > Aquatic > Freshwater > Lake | place... | reverse complement strand
ACTAATCCTTCAACAGGACAACCATTCTATAGTGTTCAAGACTATTGGGAATTTGTTACTTGGTGGGCACCTGGATATAGCGATAATACCAGAGCCGCTATACTAGTTGATAGATTTTATCAACTAGCATATGTAAATGCATATGAAGGTATGATAGCTACTGTTGCTTCTAATCCACAGGGTTTAGAAGAAACATATCTATATGAAGCCGGTGTATGGATACGAATAGGATTACAATATGGAACTGTTCAATTTAAGAGTTCTCTATGGGATTATGCCGCCGCCGGATTAGGATTTGGAAATAATTTCTTTGACACAACACCATTTGATACTTACCCAAGCGAAGAAACAAAATGGATTGTCAGAGGAATATGTGAACAATTACCAAATGATTTATTAATTTTCCGTAATAAAGCATTAATTTTATTATTTGAATATATTATTAGTGAAACTATTGAAACACAAAATTATGTTCCTTGGTTAAATAAAACTTCATTTGTTGATGTATCTCATACTATACGTGAATTATTACCTCTACAAGTATTTCAATCTGATAACCAACAATTCTTAAGTGGTTACTTGAATGAGATAAAGCCCTATCATGTAGTTATAAAAGACTTCTTGTTTGAATATAAAAGAACGGATGTTTATAAAGCAAACTTCACTGATTTTGATTTGCCTGCAACATATAATACTGCTGTAGAACAATATATTACACCTGAACTAGTATATAGAAATCCAAATAACATAAATGAATACTTACCTACATCAAGTATATGGAGTATTGATACGTATAGTGAATGGTTTAACAATTTTGGTGTATCATTAACCGGTAATCAAAATTATCTCATCGCTGCATTACAATCATATGTGTCACTAAATATTAATTCAATGTATGTTAATAATATATATGGATTCCCTATTAATGGAATAATAACTATTGGTCAAGAACAAATTGGTTATTCTAGCGTAGATATAGCAACAAATATTATTTCAGGATTGACTCGTGGTGTTAATGGAACAGTAGTTGTTCCGCATATACCAGGAGAATTAATTTATACTAATTTGTCACCTGTTGTAGTATTAGACGCCGGTAGAGGATATTTAGAACCTCCTAAAGTTACTGCATACATAGATACTTCTATATATCCTCCACCTAGAAGACAGGCTATACTTCAACCAGTAATGAACCTTGATTCATTATTACGTATTGATGTAGTTGATCCCGGTGATGGTTATGTTGTTACTCCTGAAATAGTAGTAGCACCTAGTATTATAGTTACGTTTTCAAGTACTAATATTAATTTAGAACAAAATACTGTATACATTTCAAATCAGTTATTACAAACAGGCGATCTAGTACAATATACTATTGGTAGTGATACAACTGCAATAGGTGGATTATTTGTAGGACAATATTATTATATTGCAGTATTACAAACATCACCAATTTATGTAATTTCATTCTATACTACATATGCAGACTGTATACAAAATGTAAATAGTGTTGCACTTTATGATTTAGGTTCGGGAAGTAATAATATTATTTCTGTTAGTGCAAGAGCAATAGGAATTGTATCATCATTACCTATTCGTGAAAATCAAATAACACTACGATTTGATAGAACTACTTACACTTCACAAGTTGTTGATTGGGCACCGGCAGGATTTTATGGAAGTTTCTTTGCAGGATTATTTAACAATAGCACACAAATTGCGAGTTCAGCCATTAAACTTGAATCAACTGGAAACTATTCACAAGCTCCTGTTTCTTTAGTTCTTGCAAGTTCACAAGGAATAACATTTGAAATACAAAGTGTAGCTAATGATCAAATAATAAATTGGTCATCAAGAACACGTGTAGTAGATTCAACATCTGCTAGTAATTATAGTATAATTATATCACCGTCAGAAGGTGGATTATTAGAGACTGAGTATTTAGGTCCAACTACAGGATTTTATAGCACGATGCCAATAAAATTTGCCGGAGTCTCATTTGGTGGAATTACAGTTAGTACTGAATATTATGTTTCTTATATATTTGACCTAACTAGTTTTGCAATATCAAATGATACTGCTACTACTAATGCAGTAAGTTTCGTCAACGGTACAAAATATATTATTGATAGTTTGGGAACTACTGACTTTACATCAATCGGTGCATCAAGTAATACATTAGGAACAATATTCACTGCCTCGGGAGCAGGCACAGGTACAGGTACTGCATACACTATTATTACATTAACAACTGCTACTGCTCCTAGTTCAGGAGTTGCAGCAATTGTAGGTGAGGTATTAAACACCGCAATTGTAACTATAAATTATCCAAATATTTTAACCGTAACACAAACACAATCAGTAACAAATACAATTACAGTTCCATTAACAACTAGCGGATTAGGCGGAACAAATGGATTCTATCAAGGATTGCCTGTTTACTTTGTTGGCACTACATTTGGAAATATATTTGAAAATGATATTTACTATATCGTTTCAATATTGGGTATTCAAACATTTACAATGTCTAGAGAAAGTACTCCAATGACATTGAGTGTATATTCTGCTACATCATCTGTCCTTGTAGTAGATTTAACAGATGATTTAAATCTTAATGACCCGTTTGTTTTAACAAATATTACAGTAGCAGGTACTGCTTCTAATTCTTTTGCTGGATTGAGTAATACTACAATTTATTATGTACAATCTATTGTTACTGCAACTACTATTTCAGTTACAACTTCTATAAACGGATCGGCTATATCATTGACTCCGGTTTCAGCCGCAACTGATACATTGGCAACTTTTGTAAATCAACGTGATGTCATTCAATTAAGTGATGCTATTGGTTCAGTTACTATGAACGTGGGATTACCAGTAAGTCCAGGACAAATAACTGGCCAGTATTTTACTTTATATGAAACATCAGGCGAATTTACTAATGGTGGGACTGGATTAATAGGTACAACAAGTAACTTATTAGAACGCATAGTAACGGCGGCGGAAGATACTAGTTTGTATATAACATCGGCTAGTAAAGGAATATCACAATTTTATGTAAATATGCCATTACAGTTAAGTTCAGCTTTTGCTGGATTATCTGCTGCACCCACAACATATTATGTAACTGCTTTAGGATTTACTACACAAACTGTAACAGCTACATCTAGTACAACTAATAGATTTACATGTACTTCAACAGATGGATTCTATGTTGGCATGCCTATTGAGTTTACTGGATTAACATTTGGTGAAGTTCTTCTTAATGTTATTTACTTTGTAAAATCAGTACCAACATCTACTACATTCACTATTTGTAAAATTGCAGGCAGTACAGAATTTGTACCAACAACCGGTACAGGATCTATGACAGTAACATCTACAAACCCATATATTTCAGTAGCATCTTCAGTGGGTGGACCCGCAATATCTTTATCTAGTGTTACAGGTGGTGATGTGATATTGACACAAACACCAGTTGGTTCAGCACCAAGATTCTATGTAAGTTATCTAATAGGAGGATATGCTGTTCAAATTAATCCTAGTTATATTGGTGAAGGATTTGCATATAATAATTTAATTACGATCGGTGGAAGTCAACTAGGTGGTGTTGATGGTGTTAATGATTTAGTGGTAAGTGTAAGTTCTATTGATTCAATCGGTGGAATATTAACAACAATCAACTCCGGAACGCCGGCAGGCACCTCAGTGGGGTATTACTTAAAAGTAATATCAGAAAATCAATGTGCAGTTTATTCGGATATAACATTATCTGTACCTGTTTCGGGTATAGACTTCCCCTTCGTAGGAGTTACTTCAACTGCGGTTACCATTGCAACAGCATCTAATGATAGATTTACAGTTGGTGACTCAACTATATTCTCACTAAATGATCCAGTAGTATTTACCGGAACTGTATTTGGTGGGGTAACAGTGGGTCAAACATATTATATTAAATCGCTTCCAACATCAACAACTGTTACAGTATCTGAATTAATAAATGGAACTACATTTAATATAGCAACAAATGATTCTGGCTCAATGACATTGGCTAAGTCAGGTGATTTTGCATTCTTAGCAGAGCCATTCTACTTCCAACAAAGCATTGTTAAATATCAAAATAAAGTTTGGCAATGTGTTGTAAGTAATAATGACAATGAGTTTATTTTAGGTAAATGGCAATTATTATCTAGTGATGATAGAAGATTAAATGAACTTGACCGTATAACTGGTTACTATCAACCAACTGTAAATATGCCTGGTTTAGATATTTCTCAATTAATAACCGGTACTACTTATCCAAATGCTACTTATTTTGATAATCGTTTCCCTCCGGCAGAAGAGTTTTTGTATGATACATATTTACAGGATCAACCTTTCTATCCAGTAGGTGTAGATGCTATTGCTGTTGCATGGAACGGTGTAAACTTTATAGGTGTAGCAAATAGTCTAGAATACTCAGCACTAATATCAAGTTTAGATTCACTTGAATGGTCAATTGATAAACTTGCTAATGAACCTGTTAATTTGACTGATATTGCATATGGTCCTGGACTAGATAGTTCTAATTTATTTGTTATATCATCAACCAACCCATCAACTCCTATCTTTGTCAGTGATGATGATGGAATAAATTTCAAAACAGGTATGAATGTTATTATTCCTGGCAATGTTTATGTTGAATCAACTTCACTACAATCAGTTTCTTCTGGATTTGGTAAGTGGGTAGCAGTAGGTGAAAATATTGTAACAAGTATTGATGGTTACTCTTGGATTGAAACTTATCCTAAGGTATCAAATCAAGTTTTACTCGGTGTTGCATCAATTCAATCAAGAAACTTTAGTGGTTTTGTAGCAGTAGGTTATTATCAAACGACATCGGCTTCATACGGACTAATATTAAAGAGTATTAATCAAGGTGCATCTTGGACTCAAGTGACACCGGATTTAACTACACTCTCATTCATTACTACCTATTCATTAAACGCAATTACAAGTGGTAATGATTTACTTGTTATAGTAGGTGATAATGGCGTTATATTTACTAGTATTAATGGTTCAAATTGGGTCTTACAAACTTCAGGTGTATCAGAAAACTTAAATGACATTGTATACGGTAATGGTAAATTTGTTGCTGTAGGTGACAATGGTACTATTATTGTTAGTACAAATAACGGTGTAACCTGGTCAGATTATAGTTATACAACAACTACTACTTTAAATGGAATTACATATAATGATGTTGATATTGATTATGTAATTGTAGGAAACAATAATCTTACATTAGGTAGTACCGATGCGATAACATGGAGTGCAGTTGCAATTTATACACAATTGCCAACAGTCTACACAGTTCAAGGTGATGAATTTACAGAAGGTTATGGTCCTGAAGAATTAGTTCCTGGAGTAATTACTGATAATTTAACTATGATTATTACCACACGTCCTGGAATCAATTGGGATGTAACGGAGTACGGACATTCAGGATTTAATGTAGTCTCAACTGAAGTGACTCCTAATTTAGGTCAAACTGTATTTTCTTTTAATAATATCGTAGTTAATCCCGCACAAATTGCATTATTTGACATAGTATCATCAACTGGATTAAGCACTAGAATTTATGAATACTCAGTTAACTGGGTCACTAAAGTTATAACACTAGATTCTAGTTTGGCATCAGGTCATACATTAAGAATTGATTGTTACGAAGTAGGTGACGGGGACCAATTAGCAAAATCTAATTCACAACTTACACCTTTAGCGAAAAATGCAAGTACTGGATTCTCTGAAATTATTTTAGATTGTTATTATTCAGCCTCTATATCAAATGGATCCGGATTAGTTAGATCAGGATCTACTGTTACAGAAATAGAAGCAACTGATACGTTTGTCACTTCTAATTTAATAGTATGTGATAATGTAACTAGTTTTACATTGAATTGTATGATTATATTCACTGGAACGGTATTCGGGGGAGTTTCTACATCTACACAATATTTTGTTAAAACAGTAAATCCATTAACAAATACAATTACTATTTCTGATATACTTATTGATGGTATAGCAGGTCCGACTTTTCCGTTATCAACTGCATCCGGTTCAATGACAATAAATATTCAAATTGGTAATGGACTGGTATGGTCAGATCCAATTATCATTCATAATGGAAACACGTTAGTATTAGGTGAGCAACTTTCTATATTCCAAACAATTCAATCATCTAGTGAAATAGTATGTGCATCAACAGCAACTTTAATAGTAGATCAACCTGTAGTATTTGCTGACGGAATATTTGGTGGATTGTCTTCAGGAACAACATATTATATTAAAACAGTTGCATCATCAACTGAATTTACTGTTTCACCTACTCCGGGAGGAAGTACAACTTCATTAACAGATGGTACAGGTACAATTTTTGCAATCACTAATGACTATGCTATTGGATTAGAAGATACAGGAATTCATGCTAAATTAGTATTTGCAACAGAATATGATACAACTAGTGATTATATTGTATATTCTGTATTTGGGGAAACTACTCCGTATCAATATGGATACACACTACCAGTAGTACAAACCTATCCTATATCAGGAACAGTATACAACTTAACCGGATATTTGGCAGGAGATAATCCTGATAATGCTATAGTAGAAATTGACGGTATCAGAGAACCACTAGCAAACTATACTATTGACTATGACACCAGTACGATAACGTTTGGTTCAGCACCTTCAGGAACAACACTAGCCGTTACTACATATAACTTAACTGATACCCAATATTTAAATACGCAAGAAAACATTACTGGAATTACAATAAGTAGCATCATTAACATTAGTAATAACATTAGTACTGCAATTGCACAAACTCAAGTATCAGATGTTGATTCTGTAACTAAATTTTTAACAGCAGGTAATACTACTAATTTCTTGTTAAATTCAACAGTTCAATTTTATGGAAATGCAGATTTAGGTAATGTAGATGCAACGACCGGCACAGTTTATTTTATTAAGTCAATTGATAGTTTAACAACATTTACTATATCTACTACGCTTGGTGGAACTGTATTTGATCCCGGCACTGCCACTGGTTCAATTACAGCACTAGTAGGAGGACAACCTGCAGTTAGAGTTACAACAGATAGTGCAAATCTATTATCAACAAATGATGTTGTCAGAATTTCTGGAACATCAGGGTCAACACAATTAAATAATCAAATATTTTATATTCATGTAATATCGTCAACACAATTTGATTTATATCAAATAGCATACAATGCAGGGGCATTTGTTTCTAATACACCAATAACAACTATTACTTCTTATTCAGGCGGCGGATATGTTTGGCAGGATCAAAGTTTAATTGTTTATAGTCAGATGGCATCGGCAACAACTAGTTCAACAAATGAAATTACGGTTGGATCAACTAGTAAATTAATTCAAGGAACACCGGTTTACTTTAATGATGTAGGATATCAGCCCGGATATGTTACTGCATCTAATATAGTTATTGGAACTAAATATTTTATACGTGAACTAATAAGTTCAACTGAATTTACTATATCATCAACACATGATGGAGATGAATTCATATTGACAACTCAAACAAGTTTAACATTGACCGTTTCACAATGGGAACAAACTAACGTTGATAGATTATGGGTAACAGTTAATGGATACCGTGTAGCATCATCATCTCTAGTATTAACTGCAAACAATGACTTAGGTATTTTATTACCAATCTCTATCGGTGATAGTATTACTATTACTTCAATGATTCCTACTGCAACTCCAAATCAATTAACATATATTCAAAATGTTAATAAATCAGGATCTGCTATGGTTTATAGAGCAAATTCAACTATATCAACCTGGTTGACAAAATCTCTACAATACACAGATACAATAATATATCTTAATAATGTATCAAACATAACATCATCAACTATATTAACAGAACCTGCTCCGTCTCCAAGTAGTGGTATATACACTATAGGGTTACCTGTAGATAAAAATGCAATTTCAAAAGTTATTGTATATAACAACAATACTGGAGTAACGTTACCGTCATCATATTATAAAATTGCAGTAGTTGATACAGTTCCTGTAGTACAGATATACAATGGAGTTACAGTTGGGCAAATACTAACAATTACTATAATATTAGGAAACGTTATTTATATAGCCGGTGAGGCAATAAGATTTAGTAGTGTAAACTTTACAACAAATACACTATCTGGTCTACAACGAGGTGTTAATGGAACTAGCGTAATAGCGTTAATTCCAATAGATACTAGAGTTTATGGAATATTGTCACCGAATCAATTATCGGATGAATATTATGATATGACATGGAATTCCTACACTTATAACCCTGTTTTGGGTGATCCATTGCAGATTAGTACTACAGTCCCGGCAAATTTCTTAAATACGGGTACTTCCTAAAAGATAAATAAATGTATGGACAATAAAGAACAAACACAAAGTGAAGTAAAATCTGAAGTTTTGGAGGGTAAAAAACCCAACGAAAATGCAGGATTCTATTTTTCTTCATCTTTAAAAATTACAGACCCGAACACAAAAGAAGTTCTGGTTCAAATGCGAGGCGATAACTAATGTCAGTAATAACAATATCATATAAAATTGACGGATTTTTGAAAATCCATGATCCAAATAACGGAGAAGTTTTTGTGGATAAATCTAATGCTATTAATTATGAAAATATGTCAATATCAATTGCAGAAACATTAAGTAGTCGTGGATACGGAGAGATTTATCAAATGGCATTTGGTAACGGTGGTGCATCAGTAGACAATACAGGTGTTATCACATACTTACCACCTAACGTTACTACACAAGAAGCAGCATTATATAATCAAACATACGCAAAAATTGTTGATGATACTAGTGTTTTTAACTTAGATCCAACAAGAAATAAAATGACAGTATCGCATGTGACCGGTGCTGTTTATACAGATATTTTAGTTCAATGCTTACTAGATTATGGTGAGCCAGCAGGTCAAGCAGCATTTGATAATAGTACACAAACAGATTCAAGTTATGTGTTTGATGAATTAGGATTATTATCCAATAATGGAACAGACGTTGATGGCAACGTTCTTACAAGTCTTTTAACTCATGTGATTTTTCACCCAGTTCAAAAGAGTTTGAATAGACAAATACAAATAGATTACACAGTTAGAATTCAAGCATTAACTAACTTAGTTACAATATAAAGAATACCGGAGTGATATAAAATGGCATATACAATTGTTAAAAGTGATGGTTCAGTACTGACTACCATTGCTGATGGTACAATCAATACAACAAGTACTTCATTGGGGTTACCAGGAAGAAACTACGCAGGTTATGGACAGGCAATAGATACCAACTTTGTTCATATGACTGAAAATTTTGCAGCAACTACCCCGCCAGCAAACCCCTTGCGTGGTCAATTATGGTACAACATCAACGCAAGTACGTTGCTTGTTTGCCCCGCAGATGGACAAACTAATCCTAATGCTTGGATTACACTGGCTGTTAGTTCAGGAACATCAACTACTACATTTGGTGCAGTACAAGTAACTGGAAACTTAACTGCAAATAATATTACAGCAGTTAATAGTATAACTGGGGATACACTAACTGTTCGTTTAGCTACAGTTACTGCAAATGCATCAATCTCTAATGCATTAATGACTACTGCAAATATAGGTTCATTGTTTACTCAATCAATAAATCCAGGTGTCGCAGGCACTACATCAGTTGTAGCAAATGGTACTGTAACAATTAATGGTGGACTTTCTGGTAATACATTAGTTATTCAAGGCGGTGTCATATATACTGCTACTGGTATTAAGACAGATAATTATTATTATGCAAATGGTTCACCATTCAATCCTACAGGTACTTACACAAACGGAAATGTATTTGATTATTTGACAGGTTCAAATAGTGTTAGTCAATTCACCGGTAATATTGCACCAACTAAAGTTACAACTACTGTTCTGGCAGGTGGTGGAAATATTCAAGGTATTTGGACTCTTGCATCTGGTGCAAAATTTAATGCTACATATGCTGACTTAGCAGAACGATATGAAGCTGACGCAGTTTATTCTGCAGGCACAGTAGTTGAAATCGGCGGGGAAAAAGAAATTACTGCTGTACAACATGATTTAAGTGATGCGGTGTTTGGAGTTATTAGTAATAGTTATGCTTATCTATTGAATAGTGATGCAGGTAATGATACTACTCATCCTGCAGTTGCACTTACTGGTCGTGTATCAGTTAATGTAACAGGTCCAGTTAAAAAGGGACAACGTCTTGTTGCAGCAGGTAATGGTCTTGCACGTGGTGCAGCTAAAGCAGAATACACACCATTCAATATAATTGGCCGTTCTTTAGAAAATAAAAGTACAGATAATGTTGGTGTAATCCAAGCAGTTGTTAGAATAAATTAAGGACTATAAAAATGACTTACGCAGCAAATAGTTTAATTGAAGCAACTGATTTTAATAGTTTTATTGGACCTAATCCTGGTAGTGGGGCTAATCTACTTAATACTGTTTGGGCTGTAGGAAGTGGCGGCGCAGGCTATGGACAATCAGCAGTTGGCAATGTGGCAGTTGGAAATGTTGTAGGTTATACAGAATGGTCAACATTCATAACCAATATAGCAAATTCTGCTGCACATCAGGGTTCAAGTATTACTAACATTAATCCACCGCAAGAAGGAAATACTATAACTTACTTAAGTGCTGTCAGTACAAATCTATCAATAATTTATACAAACAAATTTAATGCATCAGCACAAAGTACAACGGTTGCAAACACAGCAACAACTACAACTACATGGACTGATTCCGCTACATTTACTCATACTACAACATTTGCAAACGGTGACGCCGCTAGATACTTTTTTAATTCCGGTGGTCAATTGGCAGTAACTTGTACAAGTCCTAGTGGGACTGGCATTAATTTATTATTTAATAACTTGGCAAGTAATATTGGTACAGTTGTTATTAGTGCAATGAATTCAGGAAATGCATCTATTGTTGGAACTACATACAATGGAGTTACGAGAGTAGGCGGTGGTGGAAATTCCCCCACAATCTCAAACAATACAGGATATTTTGGATTAACTACGTCTAACGCTAATGTTTTTAATCAAACAGCAAGCACAGGCAATTCTTCATATTTGGCAACAAATATAAGTGTGTTAGTTAAATCAAATGGAACACAAGGTAGTAATGGTGATACAGGTAGTGTAATTACAATCTATACTATTTGGGATGAAGTACCTAATGGAGTATTAGTTTCATCAGGATCTACTACAACAGTAACAGCACGTGTTCCAGAAACTACATACATAGCCAATTCATGGGGATCAATTGCTATTACCGGCTCGGTAACAGTAGTTTAATTTTTCAAGTAAGTAGTATCTATCTAAATACTTTTAGGAGTATTTCATGGATACCAAATCCTTAATTAACGAAGCCAAAGCTAGATTTAGTCACAATGCTGCTAAGTCATTACTAAAAGACAAATATGAAAGTAAATTAATAGTCGCCGATCAGGGTGGGCTTTGGAAAGCCACACCTGAATTGATAGGCTTTCTATCTATCAATACAAATGAAAATATAGTTCTAATTGATAATCATAATAATCCTGTTCTAGTTAATCGTGTACAGTTATATGAAACTCTACATAAAATTTATACTGATACTATGAATTTGTGGTTAACTGAATGGAAAGAGTTAGAGACAAAACGATGACTAGAGGAATCTTATTATTTGCATTCAATATCCCTAATGTAAATTATGTTGAAATGGCTGTTGAAACTGCAAAAAGGTCTAATTATTTTTTAAACTTACCAGTAACTTTAATTACTGATAATATATCTGCCGGATCTATTAAAGATTATATTTTTGACAATATACTGTTTGCTTCTGCTCAAACAGAAAATAATAAAAATAATATGCCTTGGTATAACAAGGGAAGATATCGTGCATTTGAGTTAACCCCATATGATGAAACAATAATATTAGATACTGATTACCTAATTAATTCAGATAGATTATTACATATATTTGATTGTTATGATGATTTTTGTTGTCATAATTCAACTAGTTTTTTAATGCAACCTAATTTAGGTCAAGAATATTTAAGCAACTTAAGTTTTCAGACATTATGGGCTACTGTAATAGCATTTAAAAAAACACGTAGAACCCAACATATATTTGAATGTCTAGAAATGGTTCAGAATAATTATGAGCATTATGAAAATATTCATAAATTTATAGGCGGTGTTTTTAGAAATGATTTTAGTTTAACATTAGCATTACGCATTGCAAATGGACATATAGATAATAAACAGGATATCATTCCTTGGAATCTTATTCATTCAGGAAGGAATACTACTCTTTATAAAAATACTGATAAGACATTTAATACTGAATATACAGTAATGTTTGATAATTGGCGTAATGGAAAGATACGTAAAGAATACACCATTATAAAAGATTGTGATTTTCATGTGATGAATAAAAAGAATTTTGTTGAGATAATGAAATGACACGAGGATTTGTAATATTAGCACAAAATACAGAATCGGTTGATTATATAAAGTGTGCTAAGGCTCTATCAATAAGCATTAAAAATTTAATGCCAAATGCAAATGTAACTATTATTACAGAGTTACCATACGGAGATTTGGCTCCTGATAGTGATTGGAAACTGATAAATGATTGGCAAGTATATGATGCAAGTCCTTATGATGAAACTATAAAATTAGAAGCAGATATGTTTTTACCACGTTCAATTGAACATTGGTGGGAAACATTATCCATTAATAATGTAACTGTCTGTACAACTATTAGAAATTTTAAAAATGAAATATCCGATTGCCGTGTATATCGTAAATTCATTGACGATAATCATTTACCAGATGCGTATAATGCAATAACTTATTTTAAGAAATCTAAAGAAGCAGAGACCTTTTTTAAAATTGTACGAGATGTGTTTGAGAATTGGGAAAAATATAAATCAGTTTTAATTTGTAATAAAGATGATATAGTTACAACAGATTGGGCATATGCAATTGCCAGTCACATTTTGGGAGTTGAAAAAACGACATTACCCAATTTTACAGAGTTTAGTTTTACCCATATGAAACGTTTTGTAAATGATTTA
>Ga0209084_1002801_pt1 | contig 13199 bp, 10 predicted proteins | sample C_130820_MF_Meta_FD_187309 | JGI IMG/M metagenome (GOLD analysis project Ga0209084, IMG submission 187309) | Freshwater microbial communities from Lake Croche, Canada to study carbon cycling - C_130820_MF_MetaG (SPAdes) (version 2) | ecosystem: Environmental > Aquatic > Freshwater > Lake... | reverse complement strand
GGCACGCGTGGCGTAGGCAAAACGACGATTGCCCGCATTTTGGCTAAAGCGTTAAATTGCACCGGCCCTGATGGTAAAGGCAAGATGACTTCTGAGCCCTGTGGCAAATGTCCCGCTTGCGTTGAAATTGATGAAGGCCGTTTTGTCGATTACATTGAAATGGATGCGGCTAGTAATCGCGGGGTCGATGATATGGCTACCTTGCTTGAAAAAGCGGCCTATGCACCAAGTAGTGCACGCTTTAAGGTCTACATGATTGACGAGGTACACATGTTAAGTACCCAAGCGTTTAATTCGATGTTGAAAATGTTGGAAGAGCCACCACCCCATGTGAAGTTTATTTTGGCGACGACTGATCCGCAAAAAATTCCGGTCACGATTCTTTCCCGTTGCCTACAATTTAATTTAAAGCAAATGCCGGTAGCATTAATCATCGAGCATCTGGAAAAGGTCTTAGCGGCAGAAAAAGTCAGTCATGAGCCCGTGGCCTTGCGAGTGCTTGCCAAGGCTGCGCAGGGCTCGATGCGCGATGCACTTTCACTTACTGATCAAGCCATTGCATACGCTGCCGGTACTGTAAATGAAGCCGCAGTGCGCGGCATGTTGGGCACCCTAGATGATGCTTATCTCATTAGCATGTTAGATGCTCTGGCAACGCATGACGGTGCGAGCTTGTTGGCCATTGCAGAAGAGATGGGCGTTCGTAGCATGTCATTCTCCTTGGCTTTGCAAGATTTATCGAGCCTACTGCAAAAAATTGCTGCTGCACAAGTTGTTCCCGAGTCGGTATTAGACGATTGGCCTGAGGCAGGCGAAATTCGGCGCTTGGTGTCGGTATTCACCCGTGAAGAAATTCAATTGTTCTATCAGATTGCTATTACCAGCCGAACTGATATTTCCTTAGCGCCCGATGAGCAAACTGGCTTTGCCATGGCCTTATTACGGATGCTGGCGTTTCGTCCAGCGGGATCGGGCGATTTAGCCCAAAAGACTCCTCCCGCGAGTACGCCGGTAGTTAAATCAGCACCTAAGCCAGCACCTAAACCAGCAATGAAGACTGAAACTCAGTCTGCAACTCAGGCTGCAACTGAACCCGCAACTAAAGTAGCGCCTGAAATCCTCAAAGAAGCATCCAAGGTCTCAGCGGTAGCTCCTGCAGTATCTTCGTCCACTGCAAGCAAGGGGATATCTGAGGCAGGCCGTCCCAATTGGCATGATTTAATGCGTCAATTACCCCTGCGTGGTTTGGTACAGCAAATGGCCTTTCAAACCGATTTACAAGATTGGGTTGACTCCCCGCAAGGCATTAAGATCATCGCGGTCAGTAGCTTGCCACAATTAGCAACAGCTGATTGTGTTGAGCGCCTGCGCGAAGTACTGGCCACCCACTTTGCTAAGCCTGTAAAGCTTGAGGTGATTGGTGGCGCAGTTGATCAGACAGTAGCTAAAATTGATGCGCAAGTGAATCAAGAGCGCCGTTTAAATGCTGAAGAGCAAATTGCTACCGATCCTTTAATTAAAGAACTCGAAAAGCAATTTGGTGCAAAAGTGGTGAGCGGTTCAGTACGGCCATTGTAGGAGAAATTGTGAGCCACATTAGCAATATGAAATTTTGTAAAAAGATGAGGAATGCATCATGATGAAGGGTCAATTGGCAGGCTTGATGAAACAAGCTCAGCAAATGCAAGAAAATATGAAGCGCGCGCAAGAAGAGTTGAGTACGCTTGAAATTACTGGCCAAGCTGCGAGTGGCTTAGTAAAAATTACCATTACCGGTAAGTACGAAACGAAGCGTGTACAAATTGATGCTGGCGCGATGGAAGACCGAGAAATGCTCGAAGACTTAATTGTTACCGCCTATGCCGATGCCTTTAAGCAAGCCGAGGCAGCAAATTCAGAGCTGATGTCGGGTGCGACCGCGGGTATGCCGATGCCACCTGGATTTAAGTTACCGTTTTAATGACGCGCAATTCAACTAAGCCGAATGGTAAGTACGATTTACCGCAAGATGCTTTACAGCGCTTAATTGATGCCTTAAGAGTATTGCCAGGGGTTGGTCCTAAGTCAGCGCAACGCATGGCTTTTTACTTACTGCAACACGATCGCACAGGCGCGGCTTTGTTGGCTCAATCGCTTGGTGAGGCGGTGGAGAAAGTAGGGCATTGCAAACGCTGTAATACCTTTTCGGAAACCGAAATTTGCATTACCTGTGGCGACCCGCGCCGTGACCCTGGTTTGTTATGCATTGTCGAAACCCCTGCTGACCAAGTGATGGTAGAACAAACACTGAGTTTTAAGGGGAATTACTTTGTTTTGATGGGACGTATTTCTCCCCTTGATGGTATGGGCCCAACCGAAATTCATTTTGATCGCTTACTAGTGCGCATAGAGCGCCCCGATACTGAAGTGCCAGTACGAGAGGTTGTTTTGGCCACCAATTTCACCAGCGAGGGCGAGGCTACTGCCCACTATATTGGCGAAGTTTTAAAACTCAAAGGTATTAAAGTAACCCGGATCGCCCGCGGAATACCAGTTGGCGGGGAGTTAGAATATGTCGATGCAGGCACCTTGGCACGGGCTATGCTCGATCGTCGCACCCTGGGTTAAGCAAATTTTTGCTTATTAATCAAAGGGATAGTAAATCGAATTTTTACTATAAATAGGGCTTTGTCACCTATAATTCGGGGGTAAACCTGAATTTTCATGATAGAACTCGATTGAATTGAACTTATTTAAAAAACCCTGCAGTCAATTGCTGTGGCGCTTACCTCGGCACACTCTGAGCGCAGCCTTCTTTAGCTTCATCGCGCTTGGTTATTCTCATAGCGGTTTTGCCCAATCTGTTCCGGCTACAGTAACTGTGCAGCCTACCAATAAATTTGATGCTTTTAATCGCGCCGAGCCAAGCAATAAAGTTGAATCCTTTTTACCGCCGCCCGAACTAAATTCTACCGAGGCACCGTTACCGAAAATTCTCAACCAATCGGTGAACAATGCGCGTAGCAGTTGGGATTTGCGGCAGCTCTGGAATGAGTTAAGGGCTAATAACCCGCAATTGATTGCCGCCCGTGAAGCCTATTTTGCTGCCAAGGCTACCGTACCGCAAATTAATGCACCTGCTAACCCAACGGTTGGCTTAGTTGTTTCTGGTATGCCTGGGTCGGGTTCACCACTTGCCTTTGGAACTGCTGGTAGTAGCCCACAAAGTCAGAACGCATTTTCTTTCCAGCAGCCGTTTCAGTTTCCGGGTAAACGCAGCTTGGCTGCCGATATTGCCGATACCTCTGCTGAAGCCCTACAAGCGCGCAATGAAAATCTCTATTTACAATATGGCGCTCAACTGGCTAGTTTGTACTATAGTACTTTGGCATCGCAACGACAATTAAAAGTCTTGAGCGAAACTGTAGTGCGTACCGAGCTGATTAAAAATATTGCAAAAGCACGTTATGCCAATTATTCTGCTGCTTATGTAGAGTTTTTGAATGCACAGGTTTCGCAAAGTGCGGCTGAATCAGATCGTTTTACTTTAGAGCGACAACTCGCAGTTGCTTATAAAAATATTAATGTTTTAATCGGGCGTGATCCCCGTGAAAAATTAGTATTACGAGGCGACCCTGGCGCAGCAGTGCGCAAGGTACCCACTCTGGTCGAGTTAGAAAGTTATGCCGAATCGAGCCATCCCTTGTTAAAAAGCTCGCTGTTGCAAGTCGATGCCGCAAAAAAAGGCGTTACTTACGCAAAAAAAGCGTATTTACCCGATTTCCAAATTATCGGTACTAACTTTATGAACCGCAGCCCATTTGCGGCAAATAATAGTGCCTCGTATTACCAAATTGAATTCGATATCGTCATTCCCTTGTACTTTTTTATGAAGGAGCGGTACGGAGTAGAGCAGGCGGTACGTAACCAAGCAGCTATTGAGGCCAGTAATACATCAATGCAGCAAGAGATTATTTTGGGCGTGGGGAGTTCTTATGCTTCTTATGAGCAAATTAAAAAATTGTATGAATTTCTACGTGACCGTCAGCTGCCGGTGGCCGAAGCCGCATATAAGGTTTCACTGATACAGTATGCGAATAATGGTCAAGGATTTAACGATTTAATGACTGCACAAATTCAATTACGCTCGATTGAAATACAACTAGCGCTTGCTGAAAGTAATTTAATGCAAGCCCAGGCTACTTTATTTGCTGCAGCAGGTAAAGATCCAATTGAATAGGTACGACTAATGTTAAAAAAACTGACTGCATATCTTGAAAAAATCCTTGCTCTGATCAAGCCACTTAGCGCAAGCATATTGAATCGTCTACGTGTTTTTAAAGACCAGGTTTTTGCTATGTATTGGGATTTAACGCCTGATAATCGCCAGCGGGTACGTTTAGTGGCTTTTGCTTTTGCTATTTTGGCATTGGGCTTTATTGTCGGACGTATTACTAACGTTAATCGAATGGTGGATATTGAGAAAGCGGAAAAGGTTCAACTGAAGGTTGAAAAAAGTGGGGCAATTGAAATCAAACTTCCCGACCTCAAATTAAACCCGGCAATCTATCAATTTCAGGTAGTGCAAAAAGCCCAGGTACCAGAAGATATTAAAGTACCCGGACGTCTTGCTTTCAATGCCGAGAAATCAAAAGTGCTTTCTGCCCGCATACCTGGTAGGGTGGAACGAATTTATGCTTTTGAGGGCGCATTAGTACAAACTGGATCACCCATCGTAGAGCTTTATAGTCCTGAGTTTCTCTCCGCACAGCAAGAGTTTCTGTTGGCTACCAAAACCACTCAAGTTTTAAGCGGCAAGCAATCCTTAAGCGATGTTTTAGGAGACGCTCAAATTACGGTACAAGCTGCGAGTAATCGCTTGCGCAATTTAGGCGCCTCTGATCAAGATATTCAGAATTTAGGTAAAACCGAAAAGGGTCAGCCGAATTTAATTATGCGTTCCCCTTTACAGGGCGTGGTGGTAAAGCGCAATGTTGATCCTGGGGCCTTTGTGAATTCGGGGGATGTGGTTGCAACTCTTGCCGACCCTAAGCAGTTATGGTTTTTAGGGAATGTATTTGAGCAAGATATGCGTTTAATTAGTCGTGGGCAAAAATTAGTTTTGCGTACCGAGGCTTACCCAGATAAAGAATTTGTTGCTTATGCAAACTATATAGCCCCAGCTATCGATCCAGTCACTCGCGCCCTTTTAATTCGCTGTGACGTTGATAACTCGGCAGGTCTACTACGGCCTGATATGTATGTGTCGGCTAAGCTCACAACAGGTATGGCAGAAGCTTATGTATTACCCCAATCTGCCATTATTCGGGTGCGAGAAACCAAGTATGTAATTATGCGCATCGCTAGCGACACCTTTAGGCGTGTGCCTGTGAAGGGTTATGACATCGATAGTAAAACCTATGCTGTTACCGAGGGTTTAATGCCCAATGCCAATGTGTTGATCGATGGCGCTGTGCTGCTAAATGATCGTTTTGCAAGGCAAGAGGACTAAGTGAGTCTGTTTACTTCCTTTATGGGGGGCGTGCTTGAAAAGCGCGTCATCGTCATTGTTGCCTCAATTGGTTTATTGGGGCTGGGCATGTTTAGTCTTAGTCAGCTGCCAATTCAGCCCTACCCTGGAGTAGCCCCCTTAACAATTCAGGCAATTTCGCAATGGCCTGGGCGGAGCACTTCTGAGGTCGAGCAGCAAGTAACCATTCCAGTTGAAAATGCTCTGGCTGGTATTCCAGGTGTGCAAGCTTTTCGTTCTGTTTCCTTGTTTGGCCTATCGGTTGTTACCTTAAAGTTTACGGATACCACCGATCCCTTTAAAGCGCGCCAAACGTTTATTGTCAATCTGAGTAACGTGACCTTTCCCGCTGGAGTTTCATCGAGCATTAGCCCAGACTCAGATGCGACTGGTGAAATTATGCGTTATCACGTGCAATCGGAATTTGCATCGCCAACCCGCTTAAAGACCTTACAAAATTACGAGATTTATAAAGAGCTGAAACAAACCCCTGGAGTAGCCGATGTTTCATCTTTTGGCGGCAAGGTACGACAATACCAAGTAATTATTACGCCGGAGAGCTTGCAAGCAAAGGGCGTAACTGTTTCACAAATTATTAATGCTCTAAATAATGCCAATAGCAATACTGGCGGCGGTTTATTACCAGCTGGAGAGCAGCAGTTTGTGGTGCGGGGTGTGGGTCTGTTTAAAAATATAGGAGATATCAAGCAGGTCGTGGTAGCTGTAAATCAAGGCGTACCTATTCGGATTGGCGACGTAGCAACAGTAGAAATTGGTTTTGCGCCGCGCTTAGGGATGTTTCAATACGGAGAGAACGCAGATGCTGTAGAGGGCATTATATTTTTGCGCCGCGGCGAAAATGCTACTGAAGTATTGGCCCGGGTTCGCGACAAAATAAAAGTCATCAATAAGCATATTTTGCCGCCAGGTATTCAAGTAACACCATTTTATGATCGGCAGGCGCTCCTCGATATTACTATTGGCACCGTTAAGCACACTTTATTTTTCGGTATTTCTTTAGTGCTGGCAGTCTTATTTTTATTCTTAGGTAACTTGCGTGCTGCCGCGGTTGTTGCAGCTGTTATTCCTTTGGCATTGTGCGTTTCGTTTATCCAAATGCATATTTGGAGTGTACCGGCCAACTTAATTTCCTTGGGTGCAATCGACTTTGGGGTGATTGTTGACTCGGCGGTTATTTTGACTGAAAACGTCATGCGCCATTTAGAGGAGGGTGGTAAGCGTTTAAATCAAAGCATCATCATCGCCACTAGCGAAGTTCAGCGAGCGATGATTTATTCCACCAGCATCATCATTGTCGCTTATTCCCCCTTATTCTTTATGGGTGGTGTGGAAGGGATTATCTTTAAACCCATGGCCTTCACCATGGGCTTTGCGCTGATTGCCGCAATGATTTTGAGCCTCACCTTTTTACCTGCAATGATTTCACTTATTTTTGGGGAAAACTTACATCACAAGCCACCCAGCTTTATTACCCGTTTATTAGCAGGATATAAGCCTTTATTGCGGGGCTGGATGGACCGTCCCCGCACCGTAGTAGCGATTGCAGTCTTTATTTTGGGCTTAACGCTATTTAGTATGACCAAGCTTGGTACGGCCTTCTTGCCTACCTTAGAAGAAAATAATATTTGGTTACGAGTAACCTTGCCAAATACGGTTGATTTAGATTATTCAGTCAAAATTGCCAATGAATTACGTGGCATCTTTTTGCAACAAGGTGAAATTGAAAAAGTAGCCGTACAAATTGGTCGTCCAGATGATGGCACTGATTCAACCGGCGTTTTTAACCAAGAGTATGGCCTCTATTTAAAAGCTCCCGATAAAATGCCGGCAGGCTCGAGTAAGAAACAACTGATTGAGAATTTAGAGGTTGAGTTAAATAAAATTCCTGGCATCAATTACAGTTTTTCACAATACATCCAAGATAACGTGAACGAGGCTTTATCTGGCGTGAAGGGTGAAAACTCAGTAAAAATTTATGGCCCTGATTTAGAGGTGCTGGACCTTAAAGCGCGAGAAATCATTGACGAACTCAAAAAAGTTTCTGGGGTAGCCGATGAAGGCATTTTGAAAGAGTTAGGACAGCCTACCTTAAATATTCAAATTGATCGCGAGAAAGCGTCACGTTACGGCATTAATGTGAATGATATTCAAACCATTGTCGCCAACGCTATTGGAGGAATGCCGGTTACCAATTTACTCGAAGATGAAAAAACTTTTGGTATTGCAGTACGCTTAAATGAAGGTAGTCGTAATGATGTTTTAGATATTTCTAAATTATTAGTCGATTCGCCAACGGGGGCTGCAATTCCCCTATCGATGGTGGCCAAAGTCAGTTTGAGTGATGGCCCCTTCTTTATTTACCGTGAAGCAGGGAAGCGGTATATCGCGATTAAATTCAGCGTACGCGGACGCGATTTAGGCAGTGCCGTGGAAGATGCGCAAGTGTTGGTGCAAAAGAATATTACTTTGCCAGCGAACTATTCGATTAGTTGGGATGGGCAATTTAACCAAATGAAACAAGCGCAGAAAAAGTTGATGATCATTGTGCCTTTAGCTTTGCTTGGCATCTTTCTCTTGTTGGTTAGCGCCTTTGGGAACTTCCGTGATGCAGTGATTGTGATGATCAATGTCCCCTTCGCGGCAATCGGTGGTGTACTGGCTTTGCATTTAGCCGGAGAGACGTTAAGCATTTCGGCTTTCTTCGGCTTTCTATCGCTCTTTGGTATTGCGATTCAGGATGGGGTTATCTTAATTTCTTTTATTAATAAATCGATGTCAGATGACTTAGCCGCAATGAAAGATACTATGGTCGAGGGTTCTTCTTTGCGGGTGCGCCCCGTATTAATGACCGCGATGTTATCGGGCCTTGGTTTATTACCTGCCGCTTTATCGCACTCGATTGGCTCTGAAGCACAGCGTCCCCTGGCCCTAGTTATTGTTGGCGGTATGGTTACGACAACGATTCTGACCTTATTGGTATTGCCCGTAATTTATAGCTGGTTTAGAGGGCGTGCCTTACCGAATGCACCAGTCATTTAGTAATACTGTATTGATTCCTCAGTATTTATTTTATTTCCCTTATTTTTAGATTCTAACTATTTATGCCAGCTCAACCAGATTTACATATTCTGATTTCTAACGATGACGGTTATTTAGCTCCCGGTTTATTGGCTTTAGTAAACGCTTTACGCCCTTTAGGTCGGATTACCGTAATTGCACCAGAGCAAAATCATAGTGGCGCCTCAAATTCATTAACCTTATCGCGTCCCCTGTCGATTCATCGTGTGGCCGGCGGTGAACGCGATGGATTTTTATTTATCAACGGCACTCCCACCGACTGCGTGCATATTGCCATGACTGGTTTTTTAGATCAGCGCCCCGATTTAGTTGTTTCGGGTATTAATCAAGGCGAAAATATGGGCGAAGACGTGCTCTATTCAGGCACCGTAGCAGCAGCAATTGAGGGGGTCATGTTTGGGGTGCCAGGGGTAGCGTTTTCACAAATTGACCGCGGCTGGGCCCGCATTGATGACGCAGCAGCAATTGCGAAAGATATTGTTACGCATTTATTAGCGAATCCCATTGGCTCTGAAAAGGGCATAGCAACCTTATTGAATGTAAATTTACCGAATCAAAGCTATGCAGACTTACAGCGCTGGCGAGTCACTCGTTTAGGTAATCGTCATCACTCTGAGCCAGTTGTGGTCCAAAAAAATCCCCGCGGCGAATTAATTTATTGGATTGGCGCAGCAGGAGTAGCGAAAGATGCCTCTTTGGGCACCGACTTTAGTGCAATTGCTGATGGCTGTGTTTCGCTGACGCCGATGCAACTAGATTTAACCCATCATGCACGTTTAGCCGCCATGCGAGCCAATGGCTGGGACCGCGATTGAAGGCTACTTCACGTCATGCTGGCCACCGCCAAGCACTTGCCGATAAAGTTGCCGCTAGCGGGGTAAAACACCTTAAAACGCTGGAAGCGATTGCTACCGTACCGCGGCACGCTTTTATGGATGCTGGCCTGCATGCGCAGGCGTACGAAGATTCGGCCTTGCCTATTGGTCATCAGCAAACCATTTCTAAGCCTTCAGTAGTAGCTCGCATGATTGAACTTCTGCATAAAAATAAAAATCCCCTGGGCAAGGTATTAGAAATTGGTACGGGCTGCGGATATCAAGCAGCGGTATTAAGTTTGCTCGCGGCAGAAGTCTATTCAATTGAACGGATTCGTCCCTTGCATGATTTGGCTCGGGCTAAATTACGTCCCTTTCGGATTCATAATTTACGACTTATTTACGGCGACGGCATTTTAGGTCTACCCCAAGCCGCCCCATTTGATGCCATTATTTTGGCCGCCGCAGGACTCGGCATTCCCGATGCATTATTAGATCAGTTAGCGATTGGTGGGCGCCTCATAGCGCCAGTGGCACGGAATGCAAATGCGCAGCAACTTCTGCTGATTGAACGTGTCAGCTCGCAACGCTATCAAAGAACTGCGCTAGACGAGGTCTTTTTTGTGCCTTTACAATCAGGGGTGATATGAAGCAATTGATCATTAACCCCTTATTGGCTATAGATTTAAAGCGCGCTTTAGCCTCGGCTGCATCGCTAGCAATTACTTTGGCAGTAGGGCTGGCTTTAGCTGGCTGTTCTACGCCCCGCACTAAGCCTGCCCCTATTAATGATCGTAATGCGAGCAACACTTCTTCCATGGCAAATGAACCAACTCCGCCTGGCTATTACCGTGTGAAGCGCGGTGATACCCTGTTGCGCATTTCTTTAGATCATGGTCAATCCTATAAAGATATTGCGCTTTGGAATAATTTAAGCGATCCCAATCAAATTGAAGTCGATCAACTTTTATTAATTAAACCGCCTAATGCGAGTAAATCAGCAAGTGCAGCTAGCCCAGCGGGGAAAAAATTACCTGCCGGCGAAAGTGTAGTTGCAGGTGCTAGTGCCGCTAAGGCTGGCGCTTTAAAACCTGACCCAGCCAAAACTGAGGGATTAAGAACCGATGTTATTAAAGGTGAGGCTAGCACTGCTCAAGTAGCTGAGCCAGGTATTCGCTTATCTTGGCCAGCACAAGGTAAGGTCGTTGAAGAGTTTAGTGAGGGTAAAAACAAGGGTATTGATATAGCCGGAAAGTTGGGCGAGCCAGTTCAAGCAGCCGCTGATGGGAAGGTTGTGTACGCAGGGAATAGCTTGCGCGGCTATGGTAATTTAGTGATCGTGAAGCACGACAATACCTACTTAACTGCCTATGCCTATAACAAAAGTCTGGCGGTGAAGGAGGGTGATAGCGTTCGCAAGGGGCAAAAAATTGCTGAGATGGGCGATACCGACACCAATGCGGTGAAGTTGCATTTTGAAGTACGGGTGAATGGTAAGCCGGTTAATCCAATGCAATTTTTACAGTAGGACAGCCTCTTATTCATGCGAGCAGGCGCAACCGTTTTAGTTTTTGATATTGAGACCATTCCGGATGTAGCTGGCTTACGTCGGTTGGAAGATTATCCCGCCACCATTACTGATGCCGAAGTAGCACAGTTAGCGATGGCAGCGCGGACGGTGAAAACGGGTAGCGATTTTCTGCCACTCTACTTACAAAAAATTGTGGCGATTTCATGTGTGATTCGTCGCACGACTAAAGAAGGTTTACCGCAATTTAAGGTAGGGTCTTTAGGCGAGGTTGCCGACGATGAAAAAACCTTAATTCAGGCGTTTTACGATTTAATTGAAAAATATACCCCGCAATTAGTTTCCTGGAATGGTAGTGGGTTTGATTTGCCCGTTTTGCATTACCGCTCCATGGTGCAGGAAGTGCAAGCCGCGCGTTATTGGGAGATGGGTGAAAGCCAAGATAGCGACAGCCGTGACTTTAAGTGGAATAACTATATTTCCCGCTATCACTTACGGCATTTAGACATGATGGATATTTTGGCTAAATTTAATCCGCGGGCAAATGCCCCGTTGGATAGCTTAGCCAAACTCTGTGGTTTTCCTGGAAAAATGGGCATGGACGGTAGTCAGGTATGGGGCGCTTATCAGGAAGGTCGCTTACCCGAGATTCGCAGCTATTGCGAAACAGATGTGGTGAATACGTATTTGATGTATTGCCGCTTTCAATTGATGCGGGGCGGTTTTTCCCCCGCAGAATATGCTGAAGAAGTGCGCTTTGTACGCGCCTATCTGCAAGAGGAAGCTAAGCAGCCACACGGCGCAGCATGGCAAGAATACCTTGCTGGATTTGCGGATGCCGCTTAAATACTTTTGGTATGCCTGAGCCAATTGGCGAGCCGATTTGGGTTGAATCTCTCGATTTAGACGCGCAGGGCATTGCCAGACTGCCGCCCGCTGCTGATGCGCCTGCCGGTGAAGCGGGCAAGGTGCTATTTATTCGTGGCGCATTGCCTACTGAACTAGTCAGCTATCAAATTACCCGGGATAAAGCGCGCTTTGCTAAAGCTAAAGTTGTCCAGATATTAAAGCCCGCTGTATTTCGCACGCAGCCGCGTTGCTTAGCTTTCGGTATTTGTGGCGGCTGTAGTATGCAACACCTGGATGTAGCAGCGCAAATAGCAATTAAGCAAAGGGTTTTAGAGGATGACCTTTGGCATCTTGCCCGCGCTAAGCCAGCAGAAATATTGCGCCCTTTAGGCGGGCCTAGTTGGGCTTATCGGCAACGAGCGCGTTTAAGTGTAGTAAATCGGTCGATTAAAAAAGGCACTGCACTGGTTGGTTTTCATGAATTCAATAGCGGGTATGTGGCCGATATGTTGGCTTGTGAAATATTGCCCCTGGCCGTTTCGGCTTTATTGCTCCCTTTGCGAGAGTTGGTGAACGCACTCTCTATTCCGGATGACATTGCCCAATTTGAATTAGCAGTAGGTGAGGGCAATGCCACCAATGCATTTCAGCCGGTAACGGTTTTAGTCATACGTCACATGGCGCCCCTGAGTACTGCTGATCTTCGCCGAGTGCGCACGTTTGCTGAGCAGTACTCGGTATGGATGTGGTTGCAACCTGGTGGAATCGATACTGCTAAGCCATTTCATCCCGCTGAAGGTCAATTATGTTATCGACTGCCTGAATTTGCGCTTGAAATGCCTTTCTTACCCACTGACTTCACGCAAGTCAATCATGCAATGAATCGAGCCTTAGTGGCACAGGCAATACGCTTGTTGGCGCCACAGCCCCATGAGCGAATCCTAGACTTATTTTGTGGCATCGGTAATTTCACTTTACCCCTGGCGCGCTTAGCCAAAGCGGTTTTAGGTATTGAGGGTAATAATGCCTTAACCTTACGCGCGCATAGCAATGCAAAACATAATGGGCTGGCTGATATAGCCCAGTTTCAATTGGCTAATTTATTTACTGCTGACGCAGTAATGGTTCGTTCATGGGGGCCAACAGACCGCTGGTTGATTGATCCTCCTAGAGAGGGTGCCATGGCCTTGTGCCAAGCTTTAGGAGAGCTACAAAAGAATTTCCTCGCAGGCGATGCAACCGCCTTACCCTTTTTCCCCCAACGCATTGTTTACATCTCTTGTAATCCAAAGACACTGGCGCGCGATACTGCAATCCTAATAGGCGAAGGTGGCTACGAGCTGACTAAAGCTGGAATTGTGAATATGTTTCCACATACTTCACATATTGAATCGATCGC